>Ga0105355_10005581_pt1 | contig 10613 bp, 7 predicted proteins | sample GOMGulsemesocosm_2_FD_83508 | JGI IMG/M metagenome (GOLD analysis project Ga0105355, IMG submission 83508) | Methane-oxidizing microbial communities from mesocosms in the Gulf of Mexico - GOM9C Gulf of Mexico | ecosystem: Environmental > Aquatic > Marine > Cold seeps | place: Gulf of Mexico...
AAAAAAATTGCCAGCACGGACTGGTTGATGGTAATTCTATTGAGGTTGATTTTGAACAATAGCAATAAACTTATCACTAGCCAAAAGCCATTGATCAGCACCGCCTGCCAAGAACTTAAATAGCAAGAACTTGCCACCAAGCATGCGGCGGCAATAGCGTTGCCAGAATAATAAATACTCTTGCGCCAGTTTAGCTGTAAAGATATATAGCTGTGGTTGAGCAGGTAAATAATTGTACCCAGCCAGCCGAGTGAGGCAATGATCATCAGCGTAATTCTATATGCATATTACGTACATACAGTTCCTTGCCGACATGGGGGCCATTAAGTATGACAACTTTACTTAGGTCCATCATATGCTGGTATAACCTGTCGTTGTTGGAGGGCATCAGCATATTCTTGTTCCATTGCATAACCAACGCAGTGGTACCTTGGGGCAGAGTATAAAACTGTGTATTGTGGCCGTCGACCGAGGTTTGGCCAAGTATTGTTGGATAGCCTTCGGCGGTAATGAGCCTGGCAATGTCGACCTGTGCAGGCGCATCAAAAGGCTCGCTTTTAATACTGGCCAAGCCCGCTTCGGTGAGGGCGGCTAGTGCTAGATTAACTCGTTCTATGACAGCTTGCCCGGCTGAAGTTTTGGCTGCAATCAGGTGCAGACTGGAAATATCTGTAACGTCTTTAAGCGGCCTAATAAGCTGTTGTTGGTCGTTGAAATCAGAGCTTAAAATAGCGTTCATCACACTTTCGGTCATCGGCAGCAAATCTATTTCGCGATTGAAAAGAGCGCGAAGAGCCCGTTTTTCATTGCTGTATATTGTCGCTTGGGCGGTGGCAGCGTCCAGTGATTCGCCATAACTATAACCCGCCACTTTGCCGATGCGTTGTTGTTTGGCAAACTGCTGCCGTGCTTGTTGTTGATTTATAAATTGGCGGTTATAAAAAACTCGGCTGCTGACGGTGAATATAGGGTCGGAAAATAACACCTGGTCTTGCCTGGCCTTGGTTTTAAAATAAGGGTAGGACAGTAGCTGGTTGCCTTGCTGAACTTCAAAAAAAGCCAGTTCATAAGGTACATACTGCCAGTCTTTTTTTAAATTACTGCGCCGAAATACAATCTCCAAAATATCTGCGGCACTGCCCAAAGGCTGGCCAGCTGGGTTGATGTAGGGCGGCCAGGTGTTGGTGAGTATTTTTTCGTTGGCATGGCTAATGTTTATGCTGCTGGCTATGGTCAGGGAAAACGCTAGCGATAATAAAAATCTAGGGCTTAATATTTCAATTTTAACAGTCATTATATTGTACTACCTAGATTTCATGAATTTATAAACAAACACCAAGATCATGGTTAGCATAAAGCCAGTACCAAACATAATGTCGCTATCAATTTTTGCTATCCATTCCAAAAAGAAAGAGGAGTCTGTATCGGTATAGCTTAGTGCCGGTCGCGACACCATTTCACGGCTGAGTTCCATCAAATAAAGAGACAGTTCAAACACCGTGAAAAAGCTGAGAGCCACCAGCAGCAGGTCGGTCATAACCGAGCTACGCTCTCGCTGCTTGTTTTCCACCTCTTCTATGCGGCTGGAGCAGACATCGATCATGCGCTGGCCATTGTCTTTTAAATTGTCGTAGTCCCAACACTCTAGAATGGATTCCAAAATTAACCTTTTTGAGCGGGTAATGTATTTAATATGCTCGTAGTAATCAATTTGGTGTAGCCTGCAGCTAACGCGGCTTTCGCTAAGCTGTTTTTGTGCATCACTAATTCGACTTTGGTTGTAGGCATTGTCAATCGCCTGACTCAAACCCTGATTACAATATTCCTGTGCGGCGTAGTAATACTGGGCTAATACCATGGAGTCTAGACGGGGGTCATTGGGGGTGGCGTCAACGACTACGTAGTTTAGCCAGCTTAAGGAATGTTGAATTTCACCCGAAATAATGTCTTCGGCATCTTCTGGACGAAAGGTATGCAGCAGCCATTGTTTGATCAGCTCTTGCTGTGCGACATCATTTAGGTCCTGTTGCTTTAGCAAAATGCAGCGCGACACCCAAAATATACTCGGCTCCTGCAGCCATTCGGACTTAAGCTTGAAATATTGCTTGCTATCAGCTTGTACCAAATGCTTCATTGCCGCGATAAGCTCAGGGTAGGCTTGGTGGATAATTTCCTGGGACCGGTGCTGAGCCATTGTTTCGAGCTGCTCATGGTTGGCCTGATGATCGAGCGTAAGATCTAGTTCTACGATGGCAATATTATTGGGGAAGACATGAATTTTTAGTCCCTGGTGTAGATCGGTATTTTGCCAGCTGAATAATCGGTTATCCCAACTGTCGGCACTAATGGTTTGATATTCTTGGCCATTATTTTGACCGGCGAGAACAATGCCATAGTGTTGGTTATCGGGGTTGCTCAAATATTGTTTGAATCCTTCGGTTCGGCGATCGAGACCGGGCATAACGGTTAAAGGAATATGGATGGGGAATATGGTACGTATATTAATTTGGGTAGTAGACATAAGTTTATTTTATACACTTAATACTTTTTTAGAGTTCAGGCCTAAGGTTTATTGGAGCGCGGAGATCTGCTTACATTAGTGCCGTATTATTTGGGTTTTGGTTGTTTTTTATACCCGCGGGGAGGTCGTGCTGCGCTTAGAGTCTCATAGCGGGGTGCTGCTTTCAAGATGATTATTCGAAGATTAATAGGTGCTTGGACGTGTTTTATGGTTGCTTAGTTACTATATGATTTAATAATTTGGCGGAATTTTCCCTCGGCCTTGGCTCGCTCAAAAGCACGACGTAAGCGCTCAAATAATTTAGCTGAAACGGATTTTTGACTGAAACCAAAGTAGACGAAATTTTCACCAATAATAAAAGGGTGTACTTTGAGGCCGTTGTAATTGGGGTTGTTTTGTAATTGATGCCGGGCAGAATAGGCGTCAGTAAAAAATCCAAACAAGTGATTGTTTTTTAGCAGTTGGACATTTTTTTTATTGTTGGCGAGGTTTTTAAACATACGCCTAAATTCACTGTCTTCTTTATATCGTGTTTCGAATGCCAAGCCATTATAGCTGCCAATTTGTATGCCGACTTGGCTAGGTAAATTTTGGAAGTTTTCGAAGGAACGCAAGCTCACATTAGATTCCTGCCGAACCATCATGCTAATGGTTTCTATTCTTGCTGGGCCAATAAAACGCAGGAACTGATTTCTTTCTGGGGTGGCAAATAAATTCATTGCCATATCCAATTGACCCTGGCGTAATTGTAGCAGGGCGCGCCGGAAGGGTAGTTCCTTATAGTTGGCTTGGCAGCCGGCTTCCTTTAGTAAGGCTTGGCTCAGCTCAATATCCAGCCCGGCCCATTGACCTGTTTGATCGCGGAAAGAAAGGGGCGGGAATTCGACTACCCGAACGCTTAGCTCACAGCCGAGGCATATATTGGTCAATAAAAGGAAAATGACGCCACTTCTGTATATCAGTTTCATCTATAAACACTGCCTCTGTCGACACGCCAAGCTTAACCCGCAGCAATTAACTCAGTATCACTCCAGCTTGCCCTGGAAGTGTGTGGTTGGGTGAGATGATGAAATGTAAGGTGTTCAGGCCCAAAAATAAAGGATATTTCACTGCTGTCCCGCTAACTTCTTGAGTTATAGCCCGGCTTAACCATGACGTTTTATTTTCCAGTCACGTCCTTCGGCAAGCTCAGGAGGAGCGGATTATTGGGCTTCACGTCGACTCCTGCCTCCTAGAGCCTGGAAAACAAAACGCCAGAGCCAAGCCGGAAAAGAATCCGAAAACTCGAAACGAGACGGCAAAAGCTATCGCCCTTACTGGTATGGCGCTGGGTTTGTATGGAGAGGATAGGGCGCGGCTGAACTGGGCTAATACCAAAAAGCCCTAACGCGAACGCTAGGGCTTTTTTGGTGCACTTTATTTGAATAAGCTAGGTTTAAGGTTTACTGACCAAATCGATACTCGAAGCTAACACCATAAGTGCGAGGTTGCAGATAGGCGGCGCGCTGAATACCAAGAAAAGACACGCTGCGTTCGGTCATGTCATCGGCATCGGCTAGGTTTTTACCCCAGAGGAAAACTGACCAGGTATCATTAACGGACTGCAAACCAATGCGGGCATTGAGCAGCTCGTAATCCTCTATTCGGTTGGCGTCTAGGTTATTGGGATTGGAGTAAAACGAATCGCGGTAGCTGTAATCGGCTGAGGCCATAAGCTCGGCAAAGTCACCGACGGGGTAGCTAAACTGCAAGCCTAAGCTGTAAGAGCGCGCCGGTGCATCTGGCGTTTTGTTGCCATCGTAATCTACGCCGATACCGCCGCCATCTTTAAACTCGTCAAAGCTGGAGTCGGAATAACCGTAGCCGGCCCATAGCGTTAGGTGCTCGCTCATGGCCCAGTTTACATCGGTTTCAAAGCCCTTGGCGGTCACTTCGGCGGCATTGGTGATGGACAAAATGGTGCCGCCACCGCTTACCGGTACAAATTGAAATACCTGGAAGTCGCTATAGTTGGCGTGGTACAGCGCCGCGTTAATACGCAAACGTCCTTCGGCCAGGGTAGATTTAAAGCCTAATTCATAAGCATCGACTTCTTCATCTTGAAAATCGATTTCATCAAAAGTACTGATAAAATCGACATTCCAACCACCGGATTTAAAGGCCTTGGAATAACTGGTGTAAAACATGACATCTTCAGATGCGTAGTAATTCAAACCAATTTTGGGCGACACATCTTCCGCGTCACGGCTGTCATTTAAGCTGCCATTGGTGAACAAAAACGTGTTGTCGGTAATGGTGTAATCCAGGTCTTTCTTTTCATAGGTGTAGCGTAGGCCACCGCTAAGCTCTAACTTTTCGGTAAAGCGATAGTTACCATGGAAGAAGGCCGCAAATGAGGTGACATCTACGGTTGCTGGTACCGTCACTGCGGGCGTTGGATTGCTTACAGCGTTGTACGTTGGGAAGTAGATACCGCCGTGGGCACTGGATTGTGACTTGTTGGTCTGGTCAAAATAGTACAAGCCGACCACATAGTCATAGTTGTCATTAACCGGTGAGGCTAGGCGAAGTTCCTGACTGAAGTGTTCGCTGTCTTCGGTGACGACGCTGCGGGCTACATCCAGGGGGGAGTAATCTTCGTCCAGGCTGCCATAGTAGTTACTTTCACGGTAGCCGGTAATTGAGGTAATAGTAAAATCGCTATCAAGGGTGTAATCGACGGTAACCGCAGCACCTTGATTTTCAATTTCCTGGTAGTTTAAGTCGTTGGTGTTGACGGTGTAGGGGCCGGGCGCAATAGAATCGTTAATGTTCTCGGCATTAATGCCCTCGCCCTTGTCTTTGCTTTTATCAAGCGAGACATTAATTTCGCCCTGGTCCAGCAACCAACGCAGTTGTAACCGTGCTGATTGCTTATCAGTTCCGTTTAGGTCATTGCCGGTACCTAGGTGAGTTTTGAAACCGTCTTTTTTCTGATCATTAATCATGACCTTAGCCAGCAACTTATCTTCAATTAGAGCGCCGGTAATCATACCCGTAAGCGAGTGAAAGTCTTCATTACCGAGTTCAGCTTTAATGGAGCCGGAGAACTCTTCACTGGGCTTGCGGGACGTTAAGCTGATAGCGCCAGCAACGGTATTCTTGCCAAACAGAGTTCCCTGGGGGCCACGCAGAACTTCAATTCGCTCAATATCCAGGGTGGCCTGGTTGGAGGCAGCTGAGCGGCCGGCGTACATGCCATCGATATAAACGCTAACACGGTTGTCATAACCTGGGTTGCGAGAAAAATCGGAAATGCCGCGCATGCCAACTCGAGGCGTTACCTTAGAGTTGCTGGAAATGGTGAAGTTGGGGGTTGAGTACTGTAGGTCGGATAAATCGCTGGCGTTTAAACGCTCGAGATCAGACTCGTTAAAGGCCGAGATGGCGATAGGCACATCTTGTACGCTCTGCTCTCGCTTCTGCGCGGTGACTACGATCTCTTCTAGGGCGAAGGAATCTTGGGCTTGGGCGTTAAAGCTAAGGCTGGCTCCTATAGCTAGGCTGCCCATCAGAGCAAGGCTGGATGTTTGAGTTGCTATTTTCATGGCTCATTCCTAATGACGTATGATTTTATAGTTTTATTTGCGCCGAAAATATAACAGAGACACTTGCTTTTATCATGATAGTTAAAGACAATAAAATGATAGTTAAGGACATAGTGGAGCGTGTGTAATGTTGCCGTCCAATTTGGCCGATGCCGAGTTGACCATTGGCTTAAAGGAGGCTGCTGAGGACATTGGTCTAGCACTCAAGCCAGTGATGAAGCGGGTGGGCTTAAACGCCAGGGTGCTAGATGGGCCCGAGGGATATATCGCTTGGTCGAAGTGGGATAAGTTGCTGGAACTGGTCGCCGCCGAGATGGATTGCAGTTATTTTGGCTTGCTAATCGCTGCCCACCAGCCTGCGGTTAAACTGGGTTTAATGGGCCAGATTATGAAGCTGAGCCCAGACGTTGGCACCGCAATCGCCAAGGCTCAGCAATACGCCACCACCTATTCGCACACCGTTTATTGGGAAACCCATATTGGCGGTGGTTTTATCACTTTAAATCGTAAAATGCACCACCAGCCAGGTGGTCCGCTGGGCCAGTGCAGTTCCTTGTCAGTGGCCCAAGCCTATAAAGCTATGCAGGCTTTATGTGGCCAGGACTGGCGGCCCACCGAGGTGCGTTTTATCCATGCTGCGCCGAATCCTAGCGCGGTACGTCGCTATCGAGAATTTTTTAAGGTGCCGGTGTCCTTTTCTCAGGTTCAGGATTGCCTGGTCTTTCCGGAAAAAGATTTCGAACGGCAGATTGGATCGGCTGATGCTCAGTTGTTGGCTATTGTTGAAGCTCATGCGGCGAGTATTCAGGCGGAATTGAAAGTAGAGCAAAACCTGGCGGATTTGGTACGCTTCTTAATTCGTAAAAATTTAAGCAGTGGTGGTTACGATATTAATTTCATTGCCGATGTTTTGGCGTTGCACCCTAAGACCTTGCACCGGCGGCTGAAGAAGTTTTCTCTAACTTTTAAGCAGGTCCTTAATCAGGAGCGTCATAAGCTAGCTCAATATTATTTGTCTAAGTCGGAAATTAGGATTAGCGAGGTGGCTGAGTTATTAGGCTACAGCGAGGCTAGTGCCATGTCGCGGGCGTTTAAGCAATATTGTGGGCTGTCGCCCCAGGATTGGAAGCGACAGTTCGGTGACGCTAGTGCCTTTAGCGCTTTGCTCTAAAGGCTGGTTTCGCTATCAGAATTTTTTTGCTCAAAACCTAGGTCTTTCATTTTTCGAGTTAGGGTATTGCGACCCCAACCCAACAGGTCAGCTGCATCGCGTTTACGGCCGCCGGTGTGTTTGAGAGCGGTTTCAATTAAACTGCGCTCAAAAGTAGGCACGGCCTCAGCCAGTAAATGATGGGCGCCGCGGCCTAGGGCCTTGTCGGCCCATGTGCGCAGGGCTTTTTCCCAGTTGTCAGTGCTGCCCGTCTCGGTATGTTCCTGGCTTTGTAGTAATTCCGGAGGCAAGTCTTCCATGTGTACTTCGCGGCTGGCGGCCATAACGGTAATCCAGCGGCAGGTATTTTCCAGCTGGCGCACATTGCCAGGCCATTCCAAAGCGGCAATATAGCTTTCTGTTTCAGGCGTTAAAACCTTGGGTTCCACCTCCAGCTCGCGGGCGGCTTTGACAAAAAAGTGTTGGGCCAGCTTGGGAATATCTTCTTTGCGTTCCGATAGTTTAGGGATGTGAATACGGATAACATTGAGACGGTGAAAAAGATCTTCCCGAAAGCGGTTCTGCGCCACCAAAGTTTCCAGGTCTTGGTGGGTGGCCGCAATAATACGAACATCTACCTTGACCGGTACATGGCCGCCCACCCGATAGAACTCGCCATCAGACAGTACTCGCAATAAGCGAGTTTGGGTTTCCGCTGGCATATCGCCGATTTCGTCTAAAAATAAAGTACCACCATTGGCCTGTTCAAAGCGGCCCTGGCGTTGGGAGGTGGCGCCGGTAAAAGCCCCTTTTTCATGACCAAATAGCTCCGACTCCATCAGATCTTTAGGAATGGCGGCCATGTTCAGGGCGATAAAAGGGTTTTTTTTGCGCGGGCTGTGGCGGTGCAGTGCTTGGGCGACCAGCTCTTTACCGGTGCCCGACTGACCGTTGATTAGTACCGTAATATTGGATTGAGATAAGCGGCCAATGGCTCGGAAAACTTCCTGCATTGCCGGTGCTTCGCCAATAATTTCTGCACTGCTGACCGGACTAGGGGGTTGCACGATATCATCGTCGGCATGGTTGAGGGCGCGTTGGGTGACCGCAACGGCCTCGTCCACATCAAAGGGTTTGGGCAGATATTCAAAGGCGCCACTTTGGTAAGCGGAAACGGCGCTATCGAGATCGGAATGTGCGGTCATAATGATGACTGGCAGTTCCGGATATTTTTCGTGCAGCCTGCCTAATAGGGTCAGGCCGTCGATACCGGGCATGCGAATATCACAGATCACGGCGGAGGGCTGCTCGCGCTGTAAGTGATTTAAGGCCAGGTCACCGCTTTCAAAGCTGCGGGTAAAAATATTGGCTTGTTGCAGGGATTTTTCTAATACCCAGCGAATGCTGCGGTCATCATCGATGATCCAAACGGTTGCGGTACTCATGAGCTATGCCCTTCAAGTTGGGTGGAGCCTAGGGGTAGGTAGATGGAAAATACAGTGCTGCCATCTTTGCTCTCACATTCAATCAAGCCTTGGTGTTGACTAATTAGTTGTTGCGATATGGCCAGGCCTAAACCGGTGCCATTGGCGCGGCCGGTTATCATCGGGTAGAAGATGTCGGCCAGTAATTCTTCGGCAATGCCGGGGCCATTGTCGATTATATCGATCCGCACTACCAAGGGGTGGTGCCGACGGCCTATGGTAAAGCGCCTTTGGATGCGGCTGCGCAAGGTGATACAGGGGTTTTCACTCTTGGCTTCTTGCAGTGCCTGGGCGGCGTTGTTGAGCACGTTAAGCAGTGCCTGAATCAGTTGGCCTTTGTCCCCAACTAAGTCGGGAATACTGGGGTCGTAGTCTTTTACCAGTGCAATATCGCTACCGTATTCGGCCTGCACTATGACGATGATTCGCTCTAAAACTTCGTGGATATTGACCTTGGTCAGCTGCGGTGGCTGTTTGGGGCCGAGCATGCGATCGACTAGTTTGCGCAGGCGGTCGGCCTCTTCAATGATAACTTCGGTGTAATCTTGTAGCTCTGGCCGGTCCAGCTCTTTCGCCAATAACTGGGCTGCGCCACGAATACCCCCCAGTGGATTTTTAATCTCGTGGGCCATATTGCGTGCGAGGTTGCGACTGGTTTCTTGGGCCGAAAGCAGGGATTCTTCGCGGCTGATTTTTAATAAACGGTCTAGAGGCTGTATTTCTATGGCTAAGCCGGGCATGTCATTTAGCGGAGTCACGCTGTAGTCGACATTGCGTTCATTGCCGTTGGGTAGCCGCCACAATGCTCGGCGTTTGGTGTAGTGGCGGTGTTTTAAGGCTGCGGCCTTTAAATCCTTGAGGGCATCTTCATGTTCATGGAAAAAATGCTCAAAAGGACCGCTGCGAACCTGGGCTTGGCTTACCGCGAGCAGGGACTCCGCCGCCGGGTTGATGTGCAGCAGGCATAGGTTTTCATCAACGACCACAATTGCAGTATTGAGGTTATCCAATAGTTGTTGGTAATCCAGGTTTGTACTCATATCGATTACTTTTTATAAAGCGAGCAGTGGCCCAGTCATTCATCTGCCCATAACATTGCAAAAACAACGCCAGTCTTAAAAAGGGTTCCAAATAACACAATTTTATACGGATTTGTCGCAATAGCTTTTGATTTCAGCGTGGGATAAGGCCTATTTAGCGACGAAATGCCTGCTTAAGTCGCTAGCGTTTAGAATTTTCTAAAAAGCATGGGCATTGACCGTTATCTAGCTGGCCGTTCCTGCCATATAAAGGGGCTAAAGTATAAACCGAAACAAATTTGTGCGCCATGTTGGTGCGTGTGCTTGGGGGCTATAAATGGGGTCGAAAGACATAAATGGTGGTGGTTGCGGTTTCGGCGAGTAAACGCTTAGCCTGGCTGACTTTGGCGTAAATTCTGTGTTCGCCACGATGAATGTTATGGATAGTTACGCTGCCATCGGCGCCGGCGTTAATATCTTGGCCGTCGAGATTGATGATAATTCGTGCACCTTCAGGGAGCGCGGGAATAATTGAGGTTTGAATGCGCAGGTTACGCTGCTCGGCGGTAATATTGGCTTGGTCCTGCGGGCTGCTTATGCGGATTGTAATGGGCTTGGCTTTGGATTTAGCTGGCGCCAATGGCTGCTCTGGCTTGGCAGTTTTAATGGCCGGTGTGGAATTAACCGGACCTAGCTTCAGTTTTAAGGTGCTGCTATTACTGACGTCTTCGGGGGGGCTGTCGCTATAGCTAACATTGCCGTATTCGTCCACGGTTTTATAAATTTGACCGGTACAGGGTAGAGCAAAGAATACCACTAAAAGCCAGAGAAGTTGTTTCATCGCGGTAGCCA
>Ga0105355_10005584_pt1 | contig 10610 bp, 10 predicted proteins | sample GOMGulsemesocosm_2_FD_83508 | JGI IMG/M metagenome (GOLD analysis project Ga0105355, IMG submission 83508) | Methane-oxidizing microbial communities from mesocosms in the Gulf of Mexico - GOM9C Gulf of Mexico | ecosystem: Environmental > Aquatic > Marine > Cold seeps | place: Gulf of Mexico...
CAATTGAAGGATATGATAATCGAGCACCTCAGCCCCGCTGCGGAGCGCCTGTAACGTGCTTTTTCTGTGAAAGTTTTGGAGTTCACGCAGATGAAGAAGATATTACCCGATTAATGTCTGTAAAAGTATGGATTGAATATCAGAGTGAATCGATATCGCGCAATGTGGACGAGCATCATCAGAAATTTCTACCTATCATCTACCGAATTGATGAAATTATTGAACAGTTTGCAGCACGTAATAAGTATTCGCAATCTATTGTTGATGCTTCAAATCAAAGAATATTACGTGGCCAGCTTGATTCTTATTGGAAAAACAAAATTGATGCATTAATCGATTCGATGGAGGCATAAAGAATGACTTTTTTTGTTTCATTTGAAGTACACAAAGATGGTAAACCAGATCGCACCGAAACTATTGAAGGAGGAATCCCTCAGAATTATGTGCTTTCGCGTAGTCTTGATGGAACTCCTCTTTCAACCTTTGCTGATAATACCTGGGATTTCACACCTTATGGTGCGCAATCAAAATGGAGCTTTGACTCATGGAATAAAGGTGAGAGAGATGAGTTGCATCTGATACTTCAGGAAGAGATTAAAACGATTCTTTGGCTCTCAATGTTCAATCCATCATTAAACAGTAGTCGTGCAGGCGGAATTAATTCATTTAGTTCCCGCGTAACCTTATTGAGAGCACTCGCGAACATGGCCTATCGGCTCAATACGTCATTGCTGATAGCAGCAGAGTCCCCGCAATTTCAGGTAGCGCTACGCTCGTCAATCACATCAGCCACTCATACTAGAGCTTTCTCTGGCCCTCAAGCATCGCCATTATCACTATTGCTACGCGATCTTCATTCTATGGCGCATCAAGATGATATTGCTTTGAATATTAAGCTTCCAATTATTGTCCCTGAATCAAGCATGGAAGATCTGCTTATTCTTGCTAGGCGTAGTTATCATGAAGCTGAAGATAATCGTAAGCAAACACCTCTAATTCCAACCCGAATATTGGCAAACCTGATATCTGGTTGCGAAAAAAAGTTAAGTGAAATTGAACCTCTCCTAAAAAACATACTCGATTTTGTAGACGGGATAAAAAGTAATCCTCTTCTCTGGTGTGATGATGGATTAAACTACCAAAGCAATCTTAAACGAATAAACTCTAAGCAAACTGCGACTTGGGGAGCCCTTAAAGAATCTGCGGTTGGCAAAGAAGAAACTGTTGAACGTTATGAGCTGACAGGCTTCTTTAAAAAATGGAATATTAATGACCTCAAGAGTTTTCAGGCTGTTCTAAAAAAACATCAATTACTAGCATCTATTCTTGTTCATGCTTACACAGGTATGCGCAAAAGTGAGATTAAGGTAATGCCTTACAAATCGTATATAGAGCATGAGGTGCCTCATTTTGGTAAAGTAGGATTTATAGTCTCTCACCTTAAAAAGTTTTCGGTAGATAACTATTCCGAGGCTTTACTCTGGGTAACAGGTGGTCCAATTGAAAGCATCATTAAAATTTCCCAGAAAATCTCTCGCATTAAATGGCGATATGCTACTAATGACCCCTTTATTGAATCACAATCACCTCTATGGCCTTCTAATAGTGCAAGAAAAACAAAAAATGCAAATCATTACGGTTGTTCACTAGCTGATCTTTCTCAGTATACCGAGTGGAAAAAGGGAGAATCATGCAGTCTTCTTGCAGATATTGATGGTATCATTATTGAGTCCTCTGATATGGATGAGCTAATGGCATTTGATGCCTTCAGAAACTGGGATGAAGATCCACGTTTTGAAGTAGGAAATATATGGCCACTTTCTACCCATCAATTCAGGCGTTCTGTTGCTGTATATGCTTCCCGTTCAGGTATGGTGTCCCTACCGTCACTTGGTACTCAATACAAACATTTATCAAAAGCAATGACGGCGCTTTACGCTGAAAACTCGAGCTTTGCCCAGGCTTTCGTATTGGAAGATGGAGCAGTACCTAAAGAGTATGGCATCCTAGCAGAATTCCAACGAGCTCAAGCGTTCAATACATCTGTAATCTTTCATGAAAAGGTGATAGCAGCTGAAAGCAAGCTTTCAGGTGGTCGAGGTACAGAGATTCAGATTAACAAGGATCGGAATGCCCTACCTAAGATTATGAAGACTCGTGAGTGGACTGAAAAGGCTGTAAGAGACGGTCGTATGGCCTATCGAGAAACGGTTGTCGGTGGCTGTATGGAAAAAGATATCTGCGATAAATATGGTATTGATGAGGTCCTGCCTTGTATTTTCCAATGCTCTGATTCCATTGTTGGTGGTGATTCTGGAAAGAAGCTAGTGATCTATGCAAAAGGTCTTGAAATGGGGTTGGATGATATGGATAAGGGGTCTCTAGCGTACAAGGCTACACAGAAAGAGCTAGAACTTATCAAGGTTAAGCTTTTAGATGAAGAGGATGTAATCTTATGAGTGAAGCAATTAAAGCCTATTACATGGCTTTGGAACGCCTCAAAAAAAACAAACCAGAGACTGTTCCGAAGGGCACTGCAATCAACAAAGACACGGTTGCTATGGAGGCTGGTAAAAAGCGCGGCAGCATTCGTAAACGGCCTGGCTTCGATCAGCTTATCGCTAGCATTGAAGCTGCAGGAGAACAGAAAACCAAGCGTACTGTAAAAAGGAACGTTGGAGATCGAATTAATCGAATGCAAGCAGAAATAGATGCATTGAAAGCTGAGAACAACATAATAAAAGGCCGTTATATGTCCTTACTATTCCTAAATCTTGAAATGGCTAATAAGCTCAAGAATTCAGGTATAGACATCCCTAAGTATGGATCTGTTACTGATATAAAAACAGAATCTAACCTTCCACTCTAACCTTAAACTCCTATTCTAAGGTGTTTTATTTTGCATAGTAGTACGGTAAATATGTCTCAACACCCTTTCAGTAAGCTCAAACCTGAAGATATTCTTGATGCTGTGGAAGCACTTGGCTTTGATTGTGATGGTCGGCTCAACGCGTTAAACAGCTACGAAAATCGTGTATTTCAGATTGGAATACATGATTCAGCCCCAATAATAGCAAAGTTCTATAGGCCTAATAGATGGACGAAAGAACAGATACAGGATGAGCATGAGTTTAGCTTTGAGTTAGCTGTTAATGAATGGCCTATAGTGGCTCCACTGAAAGCAGAAAATGGTGAAAGCCTGCATTGTCATGCTGGTTTTTACTTCTCCCTTTTTGATCGCCAGGGAGGGTACGCGCCTGAACTGGATCAGCTGGATACGCTTATTGTGATGGGCAGAGCACTTGGGCGACTCCATGCTATTGGGTCTCAAAGTTCATTTTCCTACCGTCCTTCCTTAGATATTCAAACTTATGGTGTAGAGAGTCGAGAGTTTTTGCTTACAGAGGGGTTCCTTCCTGACTCGTTACGGGCGGCATACGAAAGCTTGTCATTAGATTTGCTCAATACGATTAAGCAACAGTTTGATGAGATTCGTTTTGAAACCATTCGACTTCACGCTGACTGCCATCCAGGTAATATACTTTGGCGTGATGATAGAGCTTATTTTGTAGATTTTGATGACTGCTGCTTAGGGCCAGCAGTGCAAGATATCTGGATGCTGTTAAGCGGTGATTACCAAGAACGCCAGCTACAGCTTGAAACTATTCTTGAAGGATACGAATTATTCAATGAATTCGATGATAGAGAGCTGGATTTAATTGAGGGGCTGAGAACACTTCGTATAATGAATTATGCCGCTTGGTTGGCTCGTCGCTGGGACGACCCTGCCTTTCCACAAGCATTTCCTTGGTTCAATACAGAGCGATATTGGGGTGAGCATATACTTGAACTGCGAGAGCAGATGGCTTCCTTGCAGGAGCCTTCTCTCAAACGCCTGACTGGTAATTCCTGATTATTATTACAATAAATAATTAATATTATATGTTTGACGAAAGATTCTGCTTAAAAAGCCTTAAATTTAATATATAGGCTATTTAAGTAGTAACGGTATTGTGAGGGATGAACATGTCGCAGATTATATAACGAGGTGAAGAGAGTTAATTATAAGGAATTGAAGTACGAGCAAGATATTTCTTTCAACAGTGCTTTGGCGATGCTAAATAGAATCTCTAGAAGGAGGGGGGTGTTGCATGTGCTTATTTTTTCTATCAATGAAAAATTAAGGAACAGGCTAACACCTCGCTAAACGGCGTGAAATTGTCGGTTAAAATTTTTGAGGAAAAACGTAAACCAACTATTTATTTTTGTTTGAGCAACTTGTTAGCCATTTCTAGTTCCAAATCGGATAATTGTTTATTAACTTTTTCGGATAAAATTTTATAATCTTCTGTAACATGCTCTTGGCTTTTATTGGCCAAGAAAAATAAAGTGCTCGATAAGGACTTTAATAATTGAACGATGTTATTGTGAGCATCAACACTATTATTTTTCAACCACCTATCAATAGCCTTTTCAGTTAAGCTTAACAAAGATTCTGAGAATAAACCTGAGCCATTAACTATCTTAAGCGCAGTTCTCCGTGCAGTTATTCTATTATTAAACTCACTCATACTTATCACTTTTTATTGTATCTGACAGAATTTTCATCCAAGTATCTATTTGCTCCAATACCATTCTAGCTCGAATGATTTCAGTAGGGGTCAAAATATCCCCAAACCCTCTCGTGCAAAGAACTCTAGCTCTTTCATAAAGGAGATAAGTAGTATATTCAATCGGTATACTATCCATCCCTAAATTGCAGGCAGAGTTACGAGAAAAGTCAGGTGTTATGTCTACGTGTAATGAATAACAAGTTGCAAAATTTCTGATTGCCAAAAATATTGAAGATAAATCAAAGATCTCGGTTAGGCTTGATTCATCTAATGACTCTACAGCAGATAAAAATATTTGACGAAATTTTTCACAGTCGTTTACCCCTGATTTATAAGTACTTGGCTCTCCAGTATTTCGAAGATAATCTATATTATCTGGTGTATATATTAATTTGGATTCTAAATATAGATGCCAAGCAAATGGGTTTCCTTCCAGCCAAAGCTCATCTATTCGTGAATATGAATAGATTGAGTAATCAGAGGGATTAAATCTTGAGTTTCTCCCGTCGACAATTGCAAGCATATCAACATCTGATGAAGGTTCTATTTCACCTCGGCACACTGACCCAAATGCATATATGTGCATGATTATCGCCTATTGAAGCGTTTAATAATGATAGACATAAAAAATCCAAACATTATTAATCTAACTAAGATAATGGTACTTAAATATATAGTTGGATAACCTTCTGGTTTTAAAGTACCTAGAAGAACCTGAGGTGAAATTAGGAATGCTTCACTGTACGATTTCACTAGGTTTGGCTCCCCAAAATGAAAAACATGCACACCCGTAATGATGAGACAAACTATCAATACTGCTCGACACAGTTTCCAAGTGGACTCGCCATTACCCCAAATTAAGTCTAGTAACTTAAATTCTATCCACTCACCGTACGCCTTAAATCGATTAAATCCCTTATATTTTTTCCTGTAATACGACTCTTTCGATTTCCAAGATTTATGAAGATGATCCTCAGTTGCTTGAAGCTCAATATTTATGGCTTTATTTGCAGAGTTCGCGTCACCAATTTGTTGGTAGTTTAATCGTAACGAGCGAGCAAATTTAAGTTTTAAATTTTCAGGGCCTGGACAGCCAACGTCAAGAATATCATTATCAATATGAGTTTTATCAAAAGTTACGTAGTCAAATTTACAACCATTAAAGCTACAACCAGCAAGGTTACTATTGATAAATCTGCAACCAGTAAAGTCACAATCTTCAAAATTGCAATTGCGTAAATAAGCAGCATCGAAAATACAATAGCGAAAATTTATATTCTTAAACTGAATTTTTAACGCTACTAACCGTTCGAATAATATATTAATAAATTTATCATCGCTTAACATAGCATCGAATTTCTTGTCGGTTAATTTTACTCTACCGCTATCTTTTATCATCATAAACTCAATTATTGGATGTGGATGAACATATAGTGAATGCCGCATTACGCGAACTAAAATAGTTTGTTGCAATATGGAGCGAAGCGAAATCTAACCAGCTGTTTAAATTGAGTTCAAATGCTTCTATTTGAACCCTTGCTTTTGCTCCACAATGTCAAATGTATTAAAAGCGAGTCTAGTTTTTGTAATCTTTACATTTATATCTTCTGGTTGAAGATGTTCTGTAATTTCTTTTTCCTTTAAATCACATAATGGCCCAACGTATATGTCAGTCAATTTGATTTGATGATCGAATGCATGAAAAAAATATCCTGTTTCAGGTTCTGGGCTCTCAAGATATGATATAACTCGAGCTTCACGTTCATATTGCCAGTCAATGAATTTGGTTTTAAAGATATTAAGCATATGATTTTTATTGAGTTTACCTTCTTTCTTAAGCTTGGCAAAATCTAAGTTTAAGCGTTTTTTTGTGTAATTTACTTGTAAAACCAGATCACTAGGAACTTCAAAACCTAAGCACATGCCCTTATGTTTGTCTGCATAATGACTCCACATTACGGGGTTTTTCCATGTTTTACTAAAGCATATTAATCCCCATTTACCTATTTGAGTTCGCTGCCAACCATTCCATATAGCTCTTTGATTCTTATCTGTTCTATTTGCAGCAACTAACTCGAAAGGATCATTTAACTCATTTAAGCGAGATATTTTTAGACGCCTATTCTTTAAATTCATTAAAGAGAAATTGGTAGGCAAGTAATAATAGAGTTTCATGGTTCACTATGCATATCAGGCCCTAATAATGGGTAATAAATATTTGCTAAAATGTTGAGGAACGAAAACAATATACTGCTTTTTGTCGTTATTAATTAGCTTGTTATGTGTACTTTACCACTGACATTATTTTATTAAAAGGCTCTATTATTAGGCCTTTGAAGTCTCCATAAAACATAGCTGCATGATAGGCGTCATATCCTAAGCCATCTTTTAGTTTTAGGTTTGCGCCATTTGATACTAAAAGTTTAACTATATCGAGATGACCTGCCGAACTTGCTGCAATTAGAGATGATACTCCATTAGCATCTACAACATTGATGTTACAACCAGAGTTCAAGAGCTCTATAACACCTGATAAATTACTACTTATAGAGAAACGGATTAATTCAATGTTCTGTTCAGAGGGATTAGGTTTCAGAATGGGGAGCGGTCTCATTAACTATCCTTTTACATATAACACCCTTAGCAACTGCAGGATAAAAATTGGCGATTTGTGTGTGTGTGTCCTAGCAAAAAAGGTAACAATTTTGGAGTGGTTACGGTTTTTAAGTGATTGTTAAAAATTGTCACATGACATGGCTAATGAATGATATCAAAGCAGATTTTCTTGTTGCAACGATAACTTCATTACCTTTCCACTCTATTAGAATTCCTTCAAAGATGAGCATAAGAGAGTTATCATACTCATCAACTAGGTATTTAAATATGGGACCCCCGCTTGTTCCGTGTGGTTTAGGTGCAATAGTTTTTGATTTATTCTGATTAATTGTATTTTTTTGTTTATAACTAACTATTAGGTGTTCGTTTATTGATCTTGAGTATTTTCTGTATGAGTCTTCACTTGCTTTATCTGTAGTGTATGTAAGAGGTTTGATTTTGATAGAGGACTCTTTTTTATCATGATATGCCTTTCTCCAAGGAAACCCGAAAATAAAGAAGTGTGATCTCGCGAATAAAGGCAACTCAACAGGATCATCAAGGGATATTGTTTGGTACCCGATTAAGGATTCTCTTAGGGTTGTATGCCGTCTTAAGTCGAATAATGCTAAATCTAGTTCAACATCGATATCTTTACTCATTGATGCAGGCCCATCCAGCTTTATATTTTCGCCCTCTAACGACAAATATATAGGATTATTATTCCCATTGATTCGTAGAACATGTGCCGCCGTAACTAAAAATGGAAGACCTTGATACTCAATTAGAACAGATGTTCCTGCAACACTTACTTTTCCAGACTCTTCGTGCTCAAGAATGGGGAAAACAGATTTATAAAGTTGATCTACATTCATATATTTTTTCACCTAAAGCCTCGTTAGGAGGCAAAATAGCGACGAAGGAGGAAAGAATACTTTTTTGGTCTTTAAAACGGCTTATCATGTACTGGTTTTATATGTTAATAACATTACTATTATAATAAGGGCCAACTCCATATTCATCATTATTTAAGTCGTCTAAAGCCATTGAAGTACAAAGTATTATTTGAAAATCCTCTTTATCTTTAAACATTTCTACTATCGAACGTTGGAAATTATGACTTCTATAAGCTTTCATACCACCATTCTCAATAGCATCCAGCATTAGAAATCTTGGAAGCCTATATAGAGGATCGGATAATGATTCTAGTAAAGCAGCAAGATAAAAGGCGTTCTTTTTTATATAGTTAGAGCTTCCTGAAAATTTCACTCTTCCATCAATTAAAGTTCTATCTTTTGAAAAATCGATTTCAATATCGCTGCTTGTTGAGGCACCGAAAACTTCTTCATAAGGTTCACCATTATCTCGTAAATCAGAATGAAGGACTGGCAACATATTTTCACAAATACCCAAGTTTACTTTGTCTCTTCTATTTTTGGTCGAGGACGCTGCAGTAGCTATTTTTTCGCGAAGATCTGTAATTGTACTATTTAGCTCGGATTTTCTAGATTTATACATATCCAAGTCCCTAATTATCTTAATCTGCTTTTCTATATTTTTAGTTTCAGCCTCTAAATATCCTATTTTTTTAGATCTTTTAATCAAAGCATTAGTTTCTACATCGACAGTTTTTGAAAGCGAATGTAATTCACTTTGAGAGTTTTTAAGGTGTGATTCTGCAATTACAGCAGCAGATTTGAGCCCTTCTATATGTTCTTTGTAATCACTTAATACCTTAGTATTACTTTTAATCTGAAAATCGAGCACAGTCAAAATTTGCATGTAGTTATTTGAGTGATGAGATTCTTTATTTGGAGCATTGCATAAGTGACAAGCATCTTCGTTTGCTCCGTTAACTTCTTCCAAACAACAAGGACAATGTGTATATTTCATTGCGCCTATACAATCAAAAGCGGCCTTTGATTCAAGTAATGATTTTTTTCTAAACTCGAGAGAATCTCCAAATAACTCACAGTCAACAATTTCACCACTTGTTGCTTGTATTTCAAGATTTATTGATTGAAGTTGACGATTAAATAAATCTACTTTATTTTCTGTATCCTTATAGCTAGACACCGAAGCTTCATCGAACTGAGTAGTTACTTTTAACTCAACCTTTTTACTCTGTAGTAATACAATATTTTCTGAATTTTTTACGATCTGTTCATTTAATATCTCAAGTGTTAGACCTGAGTCATTACCTAATACTCTATACATAGCATTCAAATCAGAAGTGATTTTATCAAACTCTCTTTCTGCTAGTATTAGTTGTTGTCTTAATTTATGGGTGTCAAGGTTATCTAGGCCCAATAAAAACTCAGAAATTGCTGTACGTATGCCTTCGCTATCACCTCGATTATTATCTTCGGTTCGGAAGATTTTTGTTGAACCTGTTTCTTGGTCCACATATAAAAACCTAAGCACTTGGTGCATAGTCAAATTGGCATAATCATCAGATTTGTAATTATCCCAGCCTAACAAATCAAATAATTGTTGTGAAAAAGAAATCCTTTCACCAGATTCACTCCTTCTAGGGCCGAATTTTTTCCAACCAAGGTTGTCTATACTCGTAACATCATAAGAACCATCTTGAATTCGTATTGAGGGAATTTTTCCTTTTTCAATATCCCTCTTTATTGTGAAGGAAGTACCATTGATGTTAATTTGGCAATATATCTCATCGCAGTGATCAGCAGGATAGAGCCATTGGTTCTCTTTGATTTCTCCACCTAGTACATAAAATAAAAGTTCTAATATAGTTGTTTTTCCGACAGAGTGATCACCCCTAATTACGTTTATCCCTTTGTGAAACTTTTCATCATAAACACTGCGCCCTGATTTAATTATCACCAGACGTTCAACAAAAAAATTAGACTTAATCATACTTATATTCCATTAATCCGCTTTTAGCCTTAAGGCCATTATTCCCATCTAATTTAACCTTAGGCAAACATTCTATAAGGATTTTGAAAAGATCGCTCTTTGCAAATTTATCTATTTTAAATGCTTGAATTAATTCATTAGGGAGGTTTTGTTTTTCTAGGCTTACAGTATTACGATCTATAATAATTAGCGATCTTTGCAACAAGGATAATATAGAAGCTTCTTGTGTCGAACTCATTTCAAAAAATAAGTTACTTGGGTTTGGGGTTAACTCAAATGAATCACTTATATTTTTAATTTTATTTGCTTGGTAGTTTAACGGCCTCGGAAAGCCTTTCATTCTCTTTAATAAATGAGGGTAAACATAATAAAAATTTATTATTTTTAACATGTCACAGTGTGTTTTATTATCTTTGGCCGAATATAAGATGTTTAGTATTCGATAAGAGCAATGATTTACATCATAAGCTGGATGGTAAATAATCATTACACCCACTCCACATGGCATTTTTCTGTTAG
>Ga0105355_10005585_pt1 | contig 10609 bp, 9 predicted proteins | sample GOMGulsemesocosm_2_FD_83508 | JGI IMG/M metagenome (GOLD analysis project Ga0105355, IMG submission 83508) | Methane-oxidizing microbial communities from mesocosms in the Gulf of Mexico - GOM9C Gulf of Mexico | ecosystem: Environmental > Aquatic > Marine > Cold seeps | place: Gulf of Mexico...
AATGGATGAACCAACTAACCACATGGATATGGAATCAATCGAAGCATTGAACATGTCTCTTGAGAAATATGAAGGTACTTTACTATTCATCTCTCATGACCGTGAGTTCGTATCTACAGTTGCTACACGTATCTGGGATATTACTCCAAACGGCATCGTTGATTTTGACGGTACTTATGAAGAATACATCGCAAGCAAATAATAAGCATTAGCCGCGCAATCGGCGCTTGTTTTTAGTGAGTGAATGAAAGGCCATCATATAATGTGATGGCCTTTTTTGTACCTGGCTATATATCTGTCATAAAGGCGAATTAATTTGAGTTTTAATATTACGATTTTGTTGTACGAAAATCCTGATGTGATCGTAAATTAAATTGAACATAAACGCATAAATAGTAATAAAAATGGTAATGCCTAGATCCAGGATAAAGGCTTGCCAAAGACTCACTTCTAAAAGGTAAGCCATTACGGGAATGGTGAAAAATAACAAACCAGCTTCAAACAGAATAACGTGAACGATGCGCAGTGAAAACGAGCGTTTATCTTTTTCTCCTGTAGCAAAGCGGTCAAAGAACCAATTGAAGCAATAGTTCCATATCATAGCGATGGTTGCGATAACGAGCATTGTTCCTGATAGTGAGTTAATATCGTGATCTGTAAATACAGCCAACCCTGTTATTGATAGGATCAAAGCCAATACTTCAAATAACGCGGCATGAAAAACTCTTTCTAACGTACTCATAAATCTCTCCAATAAAACATTGTTAACACATAATTAAGTGGCAATTATGGCAGGGGAAATAAATAGATAAAGTTAACAGCTATCACGAATAGTGATAGTCTAAGTCAAATCTCTTCAGTCATAGAGTTACTATGTATAGCTTTGAGCAGTTAAAGGTTTTTGTTACCGTATGTGAAAGTGGATCTTTTTCGGCTGCGGCACGTAAATTGAAACGTGCACAGTCAGGAGTAAGCCAAGCGATTTCAAATCTAGAAATCGCAATCAATCAGCCATTATTTAATCGTGAAAAAAATACGCCGGCGTTAACTGAAAACGGCAAAGCACTACTACCGATTGCTAAATCATTACTGCATCAGCAGAAATATTTTGATCAGAAGGTTGAGGCTTTAGCCAAAAATTATGAGCATGAGCTGGTGATTGCGATAGATGAGAGTTTAATTAGTGATGATTTTTTACAAATACTGGCTCCGCTAGCAAACCAGTTTCCGATCACTAATTTTGAAATAATAACAGCTTCAACGTTTGATATTGAAGAATCAGTTCGCTCTGGACAAGCCCAACTAGGCATCGTTTACGCTGATGGTGAATTGAAAGTTGATATGGACTTTTTTCTTTTTGGCCAAGCTCGCTTTCTTACAATTTCATCGCCCGAGCATGAGTTAACTCGGCTATCTATAGTTCAAGATGCTGATTTAAAAAGATACCGTCAATGTGTGCATCGCAGTGCCAAACAAAAAGAACTTTGGTTTAGCTACGGAATTAGCGCGATGACTTGGTATGCTAATACGCATCAAATACTTGTAGGACTCGTACAGCAAGGTATTGGCTGGGCTAATGTCCCAGAGCTACGAGTAAAAGAGAGTATTAAACAAGGTAAAATAATCTCTTTACCTGTTGCTCACGAATATCATGGCTGGTTAACGTCTGTTGGCTGTTTAGTCTCTCGAAGTCATGCTGGAGGGCCTGTATTAGAAAGCTTGATTGATTTGTTACAGCGTTATCGTTTTATTGATGAACGCTGGGAATTAAGAGATAAATGAGAACGAGTTGTAGCGTTAGTCGTCGTTACTCATAATCAAACGGCATTATCGTTCACGCTTGATTCTGCTTGTACGTCACGGGTACAAAACGGCTTAGTATCAAAGATAAACAAGCAATAGCTGCACCAGCGTAAAACACGAACGACGGATCATGTAACCAGATCAAGCCGAAGATAACCGGAATAACCACGGCAGCGATATGATTAATCGAGAAACTTACGCCCATGCTACCGGCAATATCTTTCGGGTCGGCAATCTTTTGGAAATAGGTTTTTAGGGCAATCGCCATAGCAAAGAATAGGTGGTCAACAACGTACAGTACCGCGGCAAGCTCTGCAGTTTCTACCAAAGCATAACCAATAAATACAAAGATAAGACCTGTGTATTCAATTGTTAATGCGCGGCGCTCACCGACACGGCCAATCCAAGCGCCAATTTTAGGCCCTAAATACAGATTGATGACATGGTTAAGCATGAACAAGGTGGTGATTTCAGCCACCCCGTAGCCAAACTTCTCAACCATTAAGAAACCTGCAAATACAACGAAGATCTGACGACGTGCACCAGATAAAAATGTCAGTAAATAATACAAGCTATAGCGCTTACGTAAGATCAGCTTTTTGTGTTGGACTTCGACATGGCTGACTTCTGGTTTATGTGTCGCTAACCATGCGGTGATGGCTAAACCGAGTAGGCCACAGATCATGTAAACAGTAATGTAATCGGCTTTAAATACCGTAAATGCGAGCCAAATACCTGCAAAGGTAAAGAGGGCAGCAAAAGATTTAATCGCCAGTAGTCGACCTAACTGCGCAGGTGCCTCGGCTTTACTAAACCATTGCAGACTTAACGATTGGTTGATGGTTTCGTAATAATGAAAACCCACAGACATCAGTACCGTTGTCGCATACAAGCCATACACAGACGGGAAAAATCCGGTTATCGCCACACCAATACAGAGTAACGACAAAGCGATAATCGCAAACACTTGCTCTGTTAATATCAGCAATACAAACGCAGCAGTGAAAGCTAGTAATCCTGGTATTTCTCGAATTGATTGTAGCGTGCCTATTTCGGCGCCAGTAAACGCAGCATTCTCGATAGCAAAGTTATTTAGTAGTGCATTCCAAGCTGAGAACGTCATGGTCATGACTATGCCAGCAAGAGCGAGAAACACAAATGGACTTTCTTTAGAAGGTAATTTAGATATTGCTTTAGAGAATGCTTTCATTACTATCGACTGCTAATTGACTGAAGGGCAGTTAGACTAGCATTATTAGTGGGTAAATAAAAAGGCCATCACGTTATAGTGATGACCTTTATTATTGAAGTTTCCGTGGTTAATTAACGGTGATTTCAACTGGTTAGCTTTTTGTCTGTACTTTTTTTACTTTACTTTGTTTACGTTATTTACCTACTTATTTAGCGTCTTCAGTAAAGAAATCGTTATATAACATGTATAGGTGAGCCGCACTCCACGAGAAGTTTGGCGCGCCTTGTTGCTCACCAGTCAGTGGGTTGTAGTTCTCACGAATAGGACCGTCTTGCACTAGACCATCAGCGTTATCAAAGAATGCAGTTGCCATTTCAACAGCATCTTCACGGTAACCATATTGCTCCATGCCTTTTAGGCCGAAGTAGAATTGGTCAACCCATACGCGTCCACGCCAGTAAATGTCAGGACCAAAAGCAGGGCTTGAGATCGCAGCGGTACCAAGCGGTACGTAAGTATTGAATTCGCTGGTATCCTTCATTACTTTAACTACTGCATCAGCATTATCTTGTGTAGCAGCGCCATTAAATAGTGGTGACCAACCTTCAGGGCCTTTGCCGCGTTCAACGATAGGTTTACCTGCACAACCATTTGCTAGCTGCTTGTCTTCGATACGGATGTCGTAGAAGAAACCTGTGCTTTCATCAAACATGCAGGTATTGATGTAAGTCGCTAGGTTATCCGCTTTGCCACGGAATTCTTTCGCTTCGTCATCTTTACCTAACATGTCAGCCATTTGGGCTAAGTATTTATTATCGCTATACATGTAGCTTGCTTGGTCAACAGACTCTTGCAATAACGAGTAACCAAGTAGGGTGCCATCTTCAGCGCGGTTTTGGGCGAATGCCACATCCCAATCACTGCGTTTACCACCATTTGCAACATAGGTATCTAGCTGTTCTTTGTCGATAAAACCAAATGCTGCGGCGTCATCACGACCAGACTCCCAAGATGCTGCGGTTTGCGCTGGTACTTCGATATGATCAAAGTTACCTTCAGCAAGGATCTTGTTGTACTTTTCGATACCAGCATAAGTGGTATCTTTACCGTCACGTTTAACCGTGAATAGCATATTACCGTCGATATCATTGTGCGCTTTATCGCGTGCTGCACCGTATTCAGGTACACCGTTACCATTGTTATCACGGTTACGTAACCACCAATTATGGTAAGCGACTAACTTAGGATACATTTCTTCTATCCAAGCTTTGTCTTCAGTGGTTTTGTATACTTCCATTACAGCCCAAGCCGCTAAACTTGGTTTAGTATTACGTTCGTTCCAGTTACCACCGTCACCGCCACGCTCGGCACTGAGGTTATAAGCCAGTAAGTCAGGTACATAACCAGCATCCCATGGACGAACAGGATCGTTAGCTTGAATTTGGTAAGCGAACATCGCGCGAATATTGTCTTTCGCTACGTCTGGGTTAAAGTGCGCCATTGCATACGCTTGTTTCCACGTATCCCACGGCCAAGTTTGGTTACCCGAGAACCAACGAGCCGTTACTGAAGGTGTAACCGAATCGAACTTCATTGCGCCAGCTACGCCACGCCAGTTACCGTTTAAGGTTTCCATCGCTTTCACTGCCACTCGCTCTTGCTCTGGTGTTGCGTGAGTATTGGTTAAACCTTTGTCTAAATAACCTTCCCAGCGTTGTTCTGACGCTTTTAAGTACTCAGTCGGATTCGCTAATATCGCTTTAATTTTTGCTTGTTCAGCCTGATTTCCTTCAGCAGTAAGTACATGCGAGTAAGTCGTATAGAAAGTTGTTGAACCTGAAATTGTCGCTTTAGATGTGAACTTGTGATCATCAATCACAGTATCCATTGGTATTGATTTGTGGATCTGATATTCAGAGTCTCCCGAGGTAAGCAGTGACCATGTTGCACGTACTTTACCAAAGGTAACTGTTAAGCCGTCATCAGTAGCAGCGATCGCACGGTCATAATCTGGATACGCTTGGTCGATGGTTTTATCTGATTGTGATTTACCTTCTTTAGCGTGATTTTTCTCTAGTAATTCACCATCCCAAACCAATTCAACAGGCGATGCGGATGTAACTTTTGTTTCTAGCAGTGAGGTGCGGTTTGATGCAAAACGCAATGTTAGTTCAACCGTCACTTCATCAGATGTTAACGTTTGTACCAGTGCGCCAGGCAAGCTGTATGCTTCCATCGTAAACGCGACTTTTTTGCCGTCTTTGAACACACTTAAGCGGTCGAAGTTATTCGACATAAAGTTAATGTATTCTTCTGTTAACAGCGCTGTACCAGGGAAGCCGCCCATACCTTCGTCATTGTCTGGCAGTAAATGGCCATGCCATGCGCCTAGATCAAAGAATGGATTGAAACGTTGGTGGTCGTCAAAGTCGTAATCACGCATGTATTCTGGTGAACCAGTACGGTCGATCACGTTTTGAAAACCAGCCGCTTGTAGCTCTTTATCTGTTGAAAAGAATGATAAAGCATTTGATGACGACGTTGTTGTGCAGCCTGTTGTTAGTACTGCAGCGCCAATCGCTAGCGCAATAAGTGATTTATTTAATTTCATGATGTTCATTCCTTACTACCAGTAGAAGTACTGCATGACAAACACTTGTTTATCAGAGTCAGATGTGTCGTTACTTAAGTAAAATTTGCTGTCCATTGCGGTCGCAAACTGACCATTACCGTACTCCCACCAAACGCCTGCATTCACGTAAGAGGTGACTTCATCTTCAGCATTATCGAGTTCATTGTTCGCGTAGTTATAACCTGCCGAGAGGTATACGCCTTGCGCTGCTTCATACCAAGTACTGGTCATAAAGCCTGTTTCAGTTCCTTCGCTGGTTTCAGTACCTTGGTCGGTGTGATGCCATACGCGAGCTGCGACATTTTTGTATTCAGCACCGATTAAATACATTTCACCTGCGCCATCGGTAACTTCTGCACCACCTAATAAAGTCAGGCCTTCTAATAGGTCATATTGTACATAACCATTAGCCATTGCTGCGTATGTGTATTTGTCAGCGTAGCGGCCGTATTTACCAAAATTAACGAGCGCATCATCTTCATCAAACTTGCCTTCTGGTGCTGCTGAGATGCTATAGCGTAATTTACCTTCTAGGTTCTGTACTTTCGCTGCTAAGTTTAGGTCGCGAGTATTTGGTACTGTGTAACCATACTCAACCGTGGCATCGCCCCACCATTGGATATCATCTAACGACGAATCGTTACGTCCAACAATAATTTCTGTTTTAGCATCGGTGCGGTAACCAACGTAAGCACGGTTAAAGCCGCCTTCGAAACCGCCCCAACCATGTCCTGTTGCCCATGGATTACCCTCGCCATCGACTTGGACCGTCCAGCCTTCTGCGTACAGTAAACCAAACCAGTTGCCCATCTCCATTTCGAGGCCCGCTTCAATATAAGTACCGTCGCTGTAACGACCTTTATCATCACCTTCTAATGCGGTGTGGCCACCAACACCAAGTTCACCGTAAAAGTTAAAGCTTGGTTCACTTATTGCTGCTGGTTGGTTTGGACTATGCGCTGGAGAAGTAACTTCTTCTGCATTGGCATATAGCGCTGTAAAAATGCAACTAGTAACAATCGTTATTTTAGTAAAAATTGTTTTCATTTTATTTATCTCTGTTTGTTGGCAAGGGTTGTAACCACAAGGTGTACAAGTTGATTTCCTTGTGAATGCAAACGCAGTCTACAGTCTATTTTAGATTTTACTAATGAAGGTTTACTAAAATGTGAACCGTTTTAGTAAAGTTTCACTTTGTTACAAATGAAAATACTTCTGGATGATATCGGCGATTTTAGCAAGATGCTTTACTTTGGAGGTGTGAATAGTTTAAGTGATATAGTAAATGACTGAAGGTATTCTTCAAAAAGGTATGCGTGACTTGAGTTATGGCGTGTTGAGAGACATCGAAGGTTTTGTGTTGCCTCTTTAGCCAATAATGAATGAATGAATGCATTCATTCATTCAGACTAGAATCGGCATTAGGATGTGGTAATTGTAAAATTAAGAATAGTGATCATTTTGGTAAGGAATATACCAAATTTAAAAGTGGTAAATATCCTAAAACTATTACTTTAGCTAAAAAAGCATATCAATTAGAGGTCGGAAAATGAAAAGTTATGACGATGAGTATTTCATAGTTACATACGATAACACTAGCCACCAAATGCATGTAAACATACATGAAAAGTCGGAGAATGTAGTTTACGATGGACAAAAGCTTATCATTAGTACACCTCTTTTTTTTGAACCTAGCTTTCAGGAAAGACATAAGCGTTTAGGTGTAACGCCCCAAAAAACAAATGTAATGTTTGATGGCAGTAGTTTCATTATTAATAATGCTATCCGCCAAGACATGATCAAATATGATTTTAAGGGAATGCAACTATATCCAGCAATTCTAATAGAGACGGATGGACATTGGGATGAAACATATTGGTATCTTAATATTTGGCAAGATTTAGATTGCTGGGATAAAAAAAAGTCAATTGTTAAACCTTTAAAACAGGGTCGTGATATTAGCGATACCAAAGTTAAAAAATATTACCTTGATGAAGATATTTTAAACGCTACGCCAGAGCAGGATCGTCTAATTTTTAGAATGGGTGGTGAGTTTTATGGCTATATATTTATGCATAAAAAATTAGTGGATATATTTGTTAACAATAATCATACAGGCATCCGATTTTTTAAAGTCAGTACGTTTGAAGCTGGTATGCAATTCTAATTTTGAAGTCAAAACCAAATATGAATAAAGAAATTCTATAAGACATTAGATGATAATTGAAACTTGTCGAGAGTAACTATTTATTAAGATAAAACACCAGGCCGAGCAAGTATGCTTGTGTCTCTGGTGCCTATCTTAATGCTGATATCCGTTTATTATTTTTTATAACCAGTTTTTATAAAGAGTATTTATAAAAAGTTATTTAGGGTACGGATTATCATGTAGGTGTATGGCGTTCGATTTCTTCTTATTTTTCGTTAACAGCTTTTGTTATTGCTTTAATCTTTTTACTAATCTCACGGCGTTCTTTAGATAGTTCAGCACCGGTAATGATGTGGTCATCAACACGGTCTTCATAATCTGACTTCATGTTAGCAATGATTTCAACAATCTCTGCTTGAGTCATTTCAGGCGCAAGATAATCAAGTAGGTTATCAAGTAGATCCACACGTTTTTGGTTATCACGGATCTTCTTCGCGTTATCAAGGATTTCACGTTTTAGCTTGTTTTTACGACGAGCACTTTTTACTGCATCAAAAGCATTATTCATTAGTACACCCTATTTTTCATGAGAATTTATGAAAGTTCTTAAAAAGAAATCCTCTTTAATTTAGCAGGATAATGTCCTAAAAGCTCTGTGTTTTTGACCTAATTAGAGCCAAATTTCAAATTTTTGCACTGCATCAAGAATGGTTATTTTATAAACCACGCAGTAAAAATACGGCTTGTGTTATTATTACTTGATAACTCATTGAAGGAATTACCATGCAATATCAAGATCTAACTCAACAGTGGCCAGCATTCTCTAAAGCGATTTTAGCATTCTCACAGAGACTTGGCTTACTTGAGCAGTCAAACTCAAAAACAGAGGTGTTATGGTGCGATCATGTCGCGTTGCGGGTTAATGATATTGCAACAGCAGAGTTATTGCTGGCTGAGTTTACACAACGTGGTAAGGTTATTTCTGACAGCGTTATTAACGGTCGCCCGATATATATAATAGTATTAGATGAGCCGTTAACATTAGGTAATTGGCAGATTGATTGTGTGGAACTGCCGTTTCCAGCTAAGCATTATCCCCAGCAAGGTTGGGAACACATTGAATTAGTGTTGCCAGGTAATGCGACTAATATGGCAGAGCTAGAGCAGGCGTTACGCTTAATTAACCCTGCTATAGATACCTTGTTAGCGAATGACAGCAGCATTAAAATTAAACGTTCATCCCCACAAGCTGAAGGGGAAACACTAGCAAACCCGACGATTGCATTTAAGCAAGATGATATCTGTATCAAGATACACAGTGCAGGCATTAAAGCTGTTGTTGCGAGTGAATCTACGGCATAATAACCGCAATTGATAATCATTCGTAACAGCATTAAGGTAGACGTGGTTTTATATAAATTATGATAAAAGAAAATACTAAATTTGAATCGCAAGCTCAACAGACGCAGCAACAAAATAAAGGTACACGTATTAGCTGGCAGTTGATTCGCCAACGTGTATTACGCCAAAAGAAACCATTAATTACCGCTCATATTATTGCCGTTTTTGCCACCTTAGTCAGTGTGCCTATTCCGCTGATGATGCCTTTACTTGTGGACGAAGTATTGCTGGAAAAACCCGGTGCGGCGGTACAGGCAATGCAAAACATGTTTCCTGAATCATGGTGGGGGCCGCAACTGTATATTCTGGCGGTCCTTGGACTTGTAGTGCTGCTACGCTTGTCTAGTTTAGTCTTGTCGGTATGGCAAGCGAGACAATTTACCATTATAGGTAAGAACCTCAGTTTTTATATTCGTAATAAATTAATGCACCATTTACCGCTGGTATCATTAACTGAATATGAAACACAGGGCTCGGGCGGGATCAGCTCTCGTTGCATCACTGACGTTGAAACTATCGATAAATTCTTAGCCGAAACCTTATCTAAGTTTCTGGTCAGTATGCTAACCATTATTGGTACCGCAGCCATTTTGTTATGGATTGATTGGCAATTAGGTTTAATTATCTTATTGCTTAACCCTGCTGTTATTTACTTTTCTCGTTCGTTTGGTAAGCGGGTTAAAAACTTAAAAACTCGTGAGAATGCCGCGTTTGAGGCATTCCAAGAAGCGCTAATTGATACCTTAGATGCGATCCAGCAGTTACGTACTGCGCAACGTGAGAAACAATACTTCAGTCGTGTTATTGATGCGGCGAGTGAGTTACGTAATAGTGCGATCCAATCACAATGGAAAACCGATGCGGTTAACCGTTTAAGCTTCACGATTTTCTTAATTGGTTTTGAAGTGTTCCGTGCGATCGCGATGTTGATGGTAGTTTTTGCTGATCTGACTATCGGCCAGATCTTCGCGGTATTTGGTTACCTGTGGTTTATGATGGGTCCGGTACAAGAATTATTAAGTATTCAATATACTTACTTTGCAGCCTCTGCGGCATTGAAACGATTAAACGGCGTGTTCGAGTTAACGCAAGAGCCACAACATCCGTGTGTGGTTGACCCGTTTTCAGGCCAAGAAGGCGTTGAGGTTGAATTCAAAGACGTGTGCTTTGCTTACAATAGTGAAAACAAAGTGATTCGTAATGTAAACTTAGTGATACCGAAAGGTAAGAAAGTCGCGATTGTTGCGGTGAGCGGTGGTGGTAAATCGACACTAGTGCAATTGTTATTGGGTTTATATGAGAAACAGCAAGGCGAGATCTTAATTAACGATGTGCCGCTAAACCAGATTGGTTATGATAAAGTACGTGAGAATATTGCCACGGTATTACAGCAACCTATCTTGTTTAATACCTCGATACGTGAAAATTTATC
>Ga0105355_10005592_pt1 | contig 10601 bp, 9 predicted proteins | sample GOMGulsemesocosm_2_FD_83508 | JGI IMG/M metagenome (GOLD analysis project Ga0105355, IMG submission 83508) | Methane-oxidizing microbial communities from mesocosms in the Gulf of Mexico - GOM9C Gulf of Mexico | ecosystem: Environmental > Aquatic > Marine > Cold seeps | place: Gulf of Mexico...
CTTAAAGACAAGAATTTACAACTTAATGCTATCTCCAATTATTTCAGGTATTCTATTTATTCAAATAAAGGGTTTAACAACAATAATAATGAAAAAATATAAAACTATATTCATCGCCACTTTTCTCATACTGACATTATTAATTGCAACGCTATCTACTTGGATATACAGCCAAGTAGATAGCGCTTTACCTGTTTTAACAGGAAAGATAAATCTTTTTGGACTTTCTAAACCCACAATAATTGAGCGAGACGAAAAAGGAATTGCAACGATAAAAGCAAATAATCGCTTAGATGTCGCAGTTGCTACAGGATTTATTCACGCCCAAGAGCGTTTTTTCCAAATGGATTTATTAAGAAAAAATTCGGCGGGTGAATTAGCGAGTCTGTTTGGCCCCGTTGCTTTAGAGTATGACAAGAACATTAGAAAGCACCGCTTCAGAGATAGGGCTCGGCTAATTGTAAAAAACCTACCTGAAAAACAAAGGCAGCTTCTAAAGGCTTACACCCGCGGAGTAAATCAGGGGTTAAATAATTTAAAATCGAATCCTTTTGAGTATATTATTCTTATGCATGCTCCTGTTGAGTGGCAAGAAGAAGATACGATATTAACCGTACTTAGTATGTATATAGATTTACAATATCAAGATGGTAGCAGAGAGAGAACTCTCGGTTTAATTAAGTCCGTTTTGGGTAATGACATCTATGCTTTTTTAAACCCTAATGGCAGTGTTTGGGATGCCGCTATCGATGGCACTCGACAATCACCTTCGCCAATGCCCCAAAATACATGGCCTGAGTTTTCTGCAGTGACTAGTTCACTATTAAAAAGAGGCAAAAATTTAGAAACTGTCGAGTCATTTCCAGGTTCGAATAATTGGGCCGTTTCTGGTCAGTTAACAAAAACAGGCAGTGCAATAGTCGCTAACGATATGCACTTAAATATTAGAGTGCCAAATACGTGGTTTAGGGCCTCTTTTGAATACCACACAAGCCAAGATGACGCATTTAAAGATAAAGTCAAAGTTACGGGTTTGACGCTACCAGGTACTCCTAACATTATTGTCGGTAGTAATGGTCATGTTGCTTGGGGCTTTACCAATAGCTATGGAGATTGGAGTGACGTGATCACGCTAGAAACCAACGAAGGTAAGAGTCAGTACTTAACACCTTCTGGTTATCAAGATTTTGATTATTCTAGCCAAATAATAGCGATTAAAGGGGCTGAAGCGATTGAAATAAAAGTTCAAGAAACTATTTGGGGTCCTGTCATCGGTGCCGATCACGAAGGGAACTTAATCGTATATCGTTGGGTCGCTCACGATAAAGAAGCTGTTAATATGTCAATAATGCAATTGGAAACAGCTGTCGATGTGGATGATGCGTTTGCTATTGCCGCTAAAACAGGTATACCAGCTCAAAACCTTATGGTCGCCGATAAAGCAGGCAACATTGGTTGGACAATTATGGGGCCTATTCCGAAAAAAACTGGCGATATTCAGCAAACGCCAACCCGCTGGTCTAATGGTAAAAATTCCTGGCAAGGCTACTTAACTGCCGCCGAATATCCCCGTATAAAAAACCCCAAGCAAAACCGACTTTGGACGGCTAACTCTCGAGTGGTCGGCGATAAATTATATCAAAACATTGGTAATGGAGGTTACGCAATCGGTGCTCGATCAAAGCAAATAAAAGCCCGATTAATGGCAAAAGAGTCTTTCGTTGAACAAGACTTACTAGAGATAGCTTTAGATGATGAAGCCTTATTTCTTAAACGTTGGCAAACCTTTATTATTGAAAATGTACTGACAACACCAAATATTAAAAACAAGCCATTATGGTCACAAGTCAAAGATATATTAACTGAAGAAAAGATCTTACGCGCCAGTGTAGACTCAGTAGCTTATCGTATAGTAAGAAATTTTCGATTGAATATAAGAGATGATCTATTTAATGAACTAAACCAAAAACTTACTCTTTTGGATAAAAGTTATAGTTTTCATTCAATCAGACATCAAATAGAAACCCCTTTGTGGCAGCTTATAAATGAAAAGCCTGATAACTTTTTATTACCATTAACATCGAACTGGCAATCCTTTTTTCAAGAGACACTAACTAAAACCCTAGATAAAATGACTCAAGGCCAAAGTTTGACAAAGGCTACTTGGGGTCAACAAAATACAGCTACAATTGCGCACCCATTAAGTAAAGCAGTCCCTCTTATTGGTACTTGGCTTGATATGCCAGCCACGCAACTCGCAGGTGATAGTTATATGCCAAGAGTGCAAGGCAAAAGTTTTGGCGCCTCTGAGCGCATGGTTGTCTCACCTGGACATGAAGAAGAAGGCATACTTAATATGCCAACGAGTCAATCGGGACACCCGTGGAGCCCTTATTATAAATTTGGTCATAGTGACTGGGAACAAGGTAAAGCAACACCCTTTTTACCAGGAAAGACTAAATACACGCTAACCTTGCTCAATTACTAAGGAAATATATGACCACATTAATTTTTTGCCTGTTCATTGCGACAATACTTCCCTTCTTAGCGAAGGGGCCTCTTGCATATGCCATGAATAAACTCGGAGGTTACAATAATAATCACCCCAGAGATCAGCAAAGCAATTTAACCGGATTTGGTGCTCGTGCACTAGCGGCACATCAAAATGCATTTGAATCCTTAACCATTTTTGCTCCAGCAATATTGTTAGCCATTTCAACCAATCATTTGGGCTCTTTTATCCAACAACTAGCTATCGCTCATGTTATTGCCAGAATAATTTATAATATTGTCTACTTGGCAAATTTTGGAATTTTACGCTCTGTAATTTGGGCGGTTTCATTAATTTGTTCATTAACAATAATTTGGCAATGTTTACCTTAGTTTAATTTGATGACTTTATGGCACCTAAACCTAGATGGTGTTAGAAGTAGAGATAGAACAAAATAGAATAAGAAATCATTGGAACTATTGCTCTTGTCAATATAAAGTAACGCTATGCATATAATTTTATCACTTAATCTCTTTAGCTTTTTTTTCCCTTTTGAATGAGGGAGGATTTATTTCGTTAAGAAAAGCTAAGCGATAATAAAACCTCCTAATGGGAGGTTTTTTTATGCACAATAAATTGACTAAATTTTATAAATATTTGTAAGGAATAAACGTGAGCGAAGAATTAGATTTAAATAAAATCAGAGAAAAAATCACCCTGTTAGATCAACAGTTACTCGAACTTTTTGCTCAGCGCCGCTCACTTACCCTTAATGTTGCTAAAAGCAAAGTACATCAAGTACGCCCAATAAGGGATCAACAACGAGAACAAGACTTACTTATTCGATTAATCAAACAAGGTAAAGCATTAGGCTTAGATGCTCATTACGTTACCAGTGTTTATCAAACCATTATTGAAGACTCTGTTTTAAATCAACAAGCTTACTTACAACAATTAACCAATCCAAATATCCAAACGCCAACAGTTAGTGTCGCGTTTTTGGGTGACAAGGGCTCTTATAGCTATTTAGCAAGCCATAGATACTTCTCGCGTAGAGCCGAAAAGATTGTTGAATCCGGTTGCAAGAATTTCTCAGACATCATGCGTCTGGTAGAATCAGGTCAAGTAGATTATGGAATGTTGCCTATCGAAAATACCAGTTCAGGCAGTATTAATGAAGTTTATGACCTATTGCAACATACCAATTTATTTGTTGTTGGCGAGATAACTCAACCTATTGAACATTGTTTGTTAACCGCTGTAGATACCGAACTTAATAAGATTGGAACCATCTATGCACATGGACAGCCATTTGCACAATGCAGCAATTTCTTGGATAAACAACACAATATCAGAATTGAGTATTGCGACAGTACCGCAGATGCGATGGCAAAGGTCTGTGAATTACAAGATAGCAGTGTCGCAGTAATTGGCAGTGAAGAAGGTGGGCAACTATATAAACTGCATGCCTTAGAGAAGTCGATTGCCAATCAAAATGAAAATCATAGTCGTTTTATTTTGGTTGCAAGAAAACCCGTTGAAGTTGCCGAACAAATCCCAGCCAAAACGACTGTGATTTTAGCGACAGGACAAAAAGCAGGTGCTTTAGTTGATTGTTTGGTGGTATTAAAAAACAAAGGCATTAACATGTGCAGGTTAGAATCTCGCCCTATCCAAGGTCGACCTTGGGAAGAAATGTTTTACATAGATGTAGAAGCTAACGTTAGAAGTATCGCTATGGAGGAGGCTATTGAAGAACTGACTGCAATGACCAATTTTATTAAAGTCTTAGGCTGTTATCCTATCGAACACATTTCCCCGACAAATGTGCCAAGTAAAGCAATAAATTAACAAAACACCTGCTTGTACCTTACAAAAAGTTAGCATAGCTGAATTTACGCTAACTTTTTACAGGTAGGACTTTAGAATTTGTTTAAATTCAGTTTGATTATTACGAATAACATCGTTAATTTTTTTGAGTTGCTCTTCAGTGACACTTTTTCGACTGAACATTAAAGAAACCTCATTTTTAAATACCACTAAGGGATGCATATCTATGCCTTTAATGGGAAACTGCTGTAAGTGATAAAGGCCTGAGTTTTGATCTTCAATAGTGAAATCGACACGATGATGCTCCAACATCCTCATTCTTCTTGTTATAGAGGGCACGGTATACATAATTGATGCTTTTCGCTCCATTAATAATTTTGTATTCTTTACGCCAATAAAAGAACCTCTATTAGTAACACCAACTAATGATGAATTCACAAATGCTTCGAAATTTACTTGGGTTAATGCTTGATGATTTTCTTTACGCCAAAAAATACGTACAGTTTCTTCACGGTACGGTATAGAAAAATAAGCAAATTTTTCCCTCTCTTTACTGTAACTCGCGGCAAAAAGAAAATCGATATGACCATTTTTGAGTTCGAATAAGCCTCGTTGGCTTGACGTGTACCTTTGATATTCTAGACAAATGTTAGCTTTAGAAAAATATTTTTGACAATATCTATATCGACTCCTGAAATTTTACCTTCATCCTTATAATAATAAGGTGGCCAAGTACTACCTAAACCTAAAGTAAGCGTTTTATTGCAAGCCATAGCTAAGGCCGCAAAAGGAATGACGACAATAGATAAAATTAGTTTCTTTAAAATAGCCATTGACTAAATATTCACTTTTTCTTACCGCATATAAAAATGATAGTCGATTTCTGCAAAAATCGCTTAACTGATTAAGTTGCAGCAATAATAAAAATTTAACTTATTGGTTAATAAGCTATAATTTATCTCAACCTTATCTTTAAATTAACTTTCTTTGGATTATTATATGAACAAGCTAGCAATATTTGCGATCACCATACTTTTAATTTGTGGCGGAGCACTTTGGTTTTTGGCCAGTGGCTCTTTGAATGATTACGTTAAGGTTCAAATTGAACGAGTTGGCCAAGCAACAACAGATCAAAAAGTCAGCGTCGAAAAGGTGGAAATCCTGCTTAGTAAAGGCGCAGGTACTCTCTCAGAAATAAAATTAAATAATCCAGTAAAGTATAATTATCCTCACGCTATTACATTAAAAACAGCAAAGCTCGATATAAACCTTAAGAGTTTAACCCAAGACACATTGACTATTGACGAAATACTCATCGAAGATGCCAAAGCTTTTGTTGAGTTTAACAAAGGCGGTAAGTCCAACATTAAGGAGTTACTAGCTGCTATTAAGAAAAACAGTAAAAAAGAAGACGCTGCTGATTCACAGCAAAATAAAGACGACGCGGATAATTCTCAGCAACTAACATCTAATATCCGTATTTCGAAACTCAATTTAACGGGGGTGGCCATGTCGTTAAACCTGACAGAACTAGGAAACAAAGAACATACTTTTGTCTTGCCTAATATTGCTATATCCGATATCGGTGGCGAGTCAGGCATGCCAGCAAACCAGTTAGGCGCTGAAATAATCAAAAGAGTTTTAAAAGCCATTAGCAAAGCGGCAACAAAAGAAGAGAAAAAAATAATCAAAAGTAAACTGAAAGATAAAATAAGTAAGAAATTAACTGATTTATTTGGTTAAACAGTTAATTGTTTGACTAGAATCTGGGTTAATTTGTTAAAAATACAACAAAAACTTAAACATATTGCTTGTAATGTCCACCACGAGTAGTAATCTTAGTTTATAAATATAAAAGGAATGCCTTGCTATGAATTTTTCCAACCAAATTTTTCGTTGCATATACGCTGTTACCTGTGTTTGCGCCTCACTTTTCTCTATTAGTGGCTTTGCTGAGACAACAAAAAATAAAGCTTACGAAATAACACCATTTCTCGGACAAATGGTTGCGTCAGATCTTACAGGAGATTTAACGGGTGAAGAGTTGTCTTTAGGTTCCGCTTCAAATTATGGAATTGCTTTTGCTTGGCAAGACTCTCCTAATGGCCAAGGTCAACTTATGCTTAACTTTGTTAGTCATGATTTTAATAGTGAAGCAACTGATAACTTAGCAAGTCAAAAACATTCTTTTGATGTTATTTATGCTCACTTCAATGGCGTTGCCCAATTTAGACAAAGAAGTTATGTGACAACTGTTTCACTTGGCCTAGGTGGTACTTATATTGATACTGACAGTAGTGATGTGATGTATCCGTCAATGACCGCTGCAATAGGTACGAGATATGAATTTAATGATAACGTTTCTTTAGTTACAGAAATTCGCGCTTATGCAAGTTTGGTTGACGAAGATGATGATTCGTTTTGTAGCAATGATGTCTGTTCTGCTCAATTTGACGATACCGTTTGGATTGATACTGCCGTTAATGTAGGTATTGCATATAAATTCTAACGCTTATGATTCATTACTGAAAACCGTATAGTGAATATCAACTAGTACGTTAAACGAAAGCAGACTTAAGTCTGCTTTTTTACTTTTAATTTATAGGAAGCGACAAAATATAGACCTAGATCAAAGCTAATTATTGTCTCTTTATTTATGCTTGTTCTAATTTTATATTCAGTTGTTTTAAAGTTTATGAGCCAAAATTCACCTAAGATTAAGCAGTTAATATCAGTTACCGATGTACAAGGAAAGTATGTCTACGTTAACGACCAGTTTTGTCAACATAGTGGCTATTCTCAAGAAGAGCTTTTGGCTATGGATAGCCATAGCATTACCCACAAAGAAATGCCGAAAAGATTACTCAACGAGCTTTCACAAACGCTATCAAAAGGCTTTTCTTGGCAAGGTATTTTTAGAATCAATAACAAACAACAGCAGGACGTTTGGTTAAATACTTTTATGACCCCACAATATGAAAATGGCTCAATAATTGGATATCAGTCAATAAGTACCGTCGCAAATGAAAGCCTTGTTCGCAGCGCAACAAAAATATATCAAGCATTAAACGCTCAAAAAAGTAACATCATTTTTGAGTTAACTAAAAATCACAAATTTGCTTTTTTAGTTTTTCTCTCGGTTATTGCACAACTCTATATATTTACTCAATTAGGACTTTTTACCTCCATCATTGCGGGTATAAGTGCTTTGACTCCTATTCTTGTTTTTTGGCACGATATAATTCCAACAGCGAAACGTGCTCAACGAATGCAAAACATTTTTGATTCTATTTCACGACAAGTTTATTACGGTAAAGGTACAGCGAGTGTATTCGATTTTAACTTCTTAATGTTAAAAACTAAAATCAAGGCAATACTCGAGCGCACTTTGGATGCAGCACAGCCGATAAAGTTAGTAATGGATAAAGTGACACAAGGTATAACTTTCACGAGAACCAATCTAGAAGAGCAAAAGGATGATATTCAACAATTGAGTGTTTCCATGAGCCAAATGCAAACCTCAACCAACGAAATAGCCAATAATATTGTCGAAGCGGCAGCGGATCTAGACAGTACTTTTGAACAATGTGAGGAAGCTCAAAAAGGTATTTTTGATACCACAGACAAAATAAGACATTTAGCAAAAGAGGTCGAACAAGCATCGGCTTCAGCGGGTAGTTTAACGGAGTCAGCGAACAGCGTTGGCGAATTAATGGAAGAGATCCAATCTATTGCAGACCAAACAAACTTATTGGCTTTAAATGCAGCTATTGAAGCGGCCCGAGCAGGCGAACAAGGTCGAGGCTTTGCCGTAGTTGCCGATGAAGTAAGAAGTCTTTCCTCACGCACGCAAGAATCCGCAAAGAAAATTCACGAAAGGTTATCTTTAATGCTTTCATCGATAGATGAATGGGTTAATTTAATGAATAACAATAAAGATGAAGCGGACAATTGTGTTAAGAATGCAGAATTCTCAAATGAAAAAATAGCTTTAGTAGTAGGGAAAGTTCAAAACGTTTCGCAAGTGGCGAGCCAAATTGCGACTACAGCTGAAGAGCAAAGTGTAGTTTCTAACGAAATAAACAATCATATTGAGTTAATACATCAATCCACAAACAAAACGTGGTCTCAAACAGATAAAGTTGCAGAGCAAATGCAGTCACTAGAAAGAAGTGTTGAAGATATCGCTAATTTAGCGAGTACCTTTATCCCAAAAGCTAAATAAATGACCAAACGGAATGACGTTGACCGCCTTTAAAAATATAATAATAGTTCTCAATGTAAGTTTTCTTACAGTCGCATCTTCTTGGTTAGTTAATTTCTACTTACTTGGTATTTTTATTGATATTGCCCCTTATACCATTGGAAATAACTTTTACCTATTAGAAATTTTTTTAACATCATTACTGTACTTCTCTGGCAGTTTGTTCGCAATAAAGCTTACAAGACTATCGCCAATAATAGCGGCTCTTCCGGTAGGTCTAACAGGACTCATTTTTTACTATATAGAGCTAGGTGGTCTTGATTGCCTAGGTGTTTGCGGCATGCCACTTTGGTACGATTTAGTCTCATTTTTTAAACATATTATCCCTAGTGTATTGGCTGGCGTTTTCTTTTTACATAAACATCGTTCAAGAGCACTGTTAAGCAAAAGCGAGGTCAACACTAAACACTCGAATGGATATTTGAACAGACTGTTGAAGTTACCTAGCTTAAGGTCTGTTTATCTCGTTTGCTCGTTGCTAGCAATAAGCAGTATGATCTGGGTAAGTTTCCTATTCACCAATATTTCTGAGAATGTCAAAAGCGTATCAATTTATTCAAAAGAATTAAAAGAACAACGTAAAGTTACGGTATTCCTCCCTACGAAGTATTCTCATAGTGATAGGACTTACGATGTTTTATATACACTTGATGGAGAAAACTTACAGCACAATTACCTGGCCGCAGCGACAGCAAAAATATTGGCAGAACTGGGGGTCATTCCTGAACTTATAATTGTTGCAATTAACGGTCAAGGTAAGCGAGGAAGAGATTTCAGAGTAAAAGGAGCTGTAGATATTAATGGCCGTGACTCATCAGGAGAGGCATATCAATTTCAGATGTTTCTTGAAAATGAGCTAGTTCCGCACATTGCTAAAAATTTTCGTACAGGAGATAGAAAGCTTATTGCTGGGCATTCCTATGGCGGGTTATTTACTGCTTATAGCTTTACCGAACATAGCAATAGCTTTGATGGTTTTTTTAGCTTTAGTCCTTCTTTTCATGACTCTGCATCTTCTGTAGATTCATTTAAAGAGAGCTTTAATAGAAACCTAACGAACCCTACATTTATCTATTTAAACTTAGGGTTAGAAGGTGGCATTATGCGAGACTCATTTAAGCAAGTAGAAAGAATTGTTAATAACAATCACATTGAAAAGTTACATACCAAAGTCAGTTATTATTCGTTACCACATGCACTTATTATGATCCCTGGTTATTTTGATGCACTTACTGAGTTTTACCAATAATAACGAAATCAATTTAGCCTTATATTGGGCTCTTATACCAAGTTTTTGGTTAGCTCATCTCTTTTATCATCAAACTTATATCTTCGACTAAACTCAATTTGGGTCGCTCTATTATCCGGCCTATTTCTTTACCTGCTAGGTAAACAACAAATGTAGGGGTATATTTAACCTGCATTATCTCAGCAGTTCCGCTTGGATCACTTTTATTGATATCGAGTGCGAATAGCATAATCTCTACTTTTTCGTTATTTGCCAATTCCTTTAACAAATGTGGCACTTCTCTTTGGCTATCGTGACACCAAGTACCAAAATAGACTTCTATTCTTAAGTTTTCTGGCCAATGTTCAACTTGTTTGGTGTTTAAAGGTGCCAATTCAAAGTTTTGATAACTATTAAAAAAAGAGTGGTAATCTTGCAGTAATTGAGTTTTATCTATTTTCCCTACAGCATATTCTTTCTTTGTTTCATAATTAGCACACGCAATTAGAGTTACCGAGGAAAGCAGTAGAATGATCAGTAAAGTGTATTTTTTCATTTTATTTTTCTTAGAGTGGATTTTATTTTAAGAAACACTAATTAACTTAAATAAAGGTTAACCTCATCAAAGTTTGAATTAATGTTTCTTCAGCTCATTCGCTTTAACCAACATCCCTTTACTTTCTTGTAAGAAAATATCAGCATAATCACCAAACCAGTGGGAAACTTGTTGAAACATAGTAACAAAAGAGGCTTTATCTCCCATCTCTACGTCTTCAAGTAACTCTAAA
>Ga0105355_10005593_pt1 | contig 10599 bp, 8 predicted proteins | sample GOMGulsemesocosm_2_FD_83508 | JGI IMG/M metagenome (GOLD analysis project Ga0105355, IMG submission 83508) | Methane-oxidizing microbial communities from mesocosms in the Gulf of Mexico - GOM9C Gulf of Mexico | ecosystem: Environmental > Aquatic > Marine > Cold seeps | place: Gulf of Mexico...
ATCCAGCGGTTCAGGGGCAGGGTGGCCTTGGGTGGTTCGGCCCCGCGTTCAGCTGAGAACGCATCAATCTGGCTGTCACCGTAAGAGGACGCCTGCCAGATCTTGGTGACAAAGTTGCGATAGCCCTCGATCCGTTTCATGTCGAGTTTCAGCACACCACCAAGGCTGGCCATGGCCGCATTGGTGAACCGCAACGCGTCGGCGCCGTATTCGTCAATGATTTCCAGCGGATCAACGACGTTGCCGGTAGATTTCGACATTTTCTTGCCCTTGGCGTCGCGCACAAGGCCATGCAGGTAGACTGTGTCGAAAGGGATCTTTTCAGCAACCGGACGGTCAGACAGAACCGCCATCTGCATCATCATCATCCGCGCAACCCAGAAGAACAGGATGTCCTGCCCGGTGACCAGAGTCGAGGTTGGGAAGTATTTCTGCATCTCGGTGGTGTCTTCGGGCCAGCCCAGGGTGCCGATGGGCCAAAGACCGGAGGAAAACCAGGTGTCGAGCACGTCTGGGTCGCGCCGGAGCACAATGTGGGGAGCGCTAGAAAGATCAGCTTGTGCGGAAGCTCCGGCACCAAGTGAACCAAGATTGACAGGTTCCCCTGAAGTTTTCATCGTTTCTGTAACAATGAGTTTGTTGAATCCCAACTTCTGATAAGCCGCTTGCAGGGCTTCTTCTTCCGTTGCCGCACAGAACATTTCCCCGAGGTCTTCTTCGACATCTCTGTTGACGGAGACAGCGAACCAAACCGGGATCTGGTGGCCCCACCACAGCTGGCGCGAGATGCACCAGGGCTCGATGTTTTCCAGCCAGTGATAATAGACCTTTTCACCGCTTTCCGGCAGGATCTTTACGTCGCCATTCTTCACCGCATCCAGCGCCGGGCCGACGATCTTTTCGGTCTCAACAAACCACTGGTCAGTCAGCATCGGCTCGATTACCACCTTGGAGCGATCGCCGAACGGCTGCATGATCGGCTTGTTTTCGACGTAAGGTGTGGTTTCCGAAACCTCAGTTTCGTTACCGTCCTCATCCTTGACCGTTTTGGTCACGCTCTGCATCACGGCCAGACCTTCGGCTGTGATATCGGCGATAACTGCTTTGCGCGCCTCAAACCGGTCCATGCCGCGATATTCCTCGGGCACCAGGTTCATTGCGGCGATGGAGGCCTCGGAGAACTCCTGCTCGCCATTGGCGATGGCCTGCGCGGTGGCGGCGTCTTCAACATAAGGCGCACCATCGGCGCGCATATTGGCCTTGGTATCCATCAGGTTGTACATCGGAATGCCGCCGCGCTTGGCGACCTGATAGTCGTTGAAGTCATGGGCGCCAGTGATTTTCACCGCGCCGGAGCCAAAGTCTTTGTCGGGGTATTCGTCTGTAATGATCGGGATCAGACGGCGCTGTACCTTGGGGCCAACCGGGATTTCACAGAGCATACCAACGATGGGCGCGTACCGCTCGTCCGATGGATGCACCGCAACCGCGCCGTCGCCCAGCATGGTTTCGGGGCGGGTGGTCGCAATAGAGATATAGTCGCGCTCCTCAGACAGCGTGACATTACCGTCTTCGTCTTTTTCAACGTAGGTGTAGGTCGCGCCACCGGCGAGCGGGTATTTGAAGTGCCACATGTGACCGGCAACTTCGATGTTTTCGACCTCAAGATCCGAAATTGCGGTTTCAAAATGCGGGTCCCAGTTGACCAACCGCTTGCCGCGATAGATCAGGCCCTTGTTGTACATATCCACAAAGACCTTGATCACGGCGTCGTGGAAGTTGGGCGAGTTCTCATGCCCGGTGCGGGTGTCGCCCTGCGCGCCGGACATGGTGAAGGCAGTGCGGTCAAAGTCGCAGGACGCGCCAAGACGCTTCAACTGCTCAACAATGGTGCCGCCGGATTGCTCTTTCCACGCCCAGATTTTGGACAGGAACTCTTCGCGGCTGAAATCAGTGCGCTTCTTGCCTTCTTTGGCCAGTTCCCGTTCAACCACCATTTGGGTCGCGATACCTGCGTGATCAGTGCCAGGTTGCCACAAAGTGTCAAAGCCCTGCATGCGTTTCCAGCGGATCAGGATGTCCTGCAGGGTGTTGTTGAACGCATGGCCCATGTGCAGCACGCCGGTCACATTCGGTGGCGGGATCATGATCGAGAAGCTGGAGGCGCCGGGTTTGGCATTGGCGCCCGCCTTGAAGCAACCAGCCTGTTCCCAGGCCTTATACAGCCGGTCTTCGGCTTGGGCCGCGTCGAATGTCTTTTCCATCGCCATGTTCGTCGTCCTGAATAGGTATCCGTGGTTGGGGTTTCCTTAGCGAATAGGGGCGCCAAGGGAAAGGGAGGACCGGCATTGTGTGGTCGTGAACGGCAATATTGGAGGAGAGGACAGGGATTTGAGTATTTTTGGCAAAAAGAAATTTGGGGGAGATACGCTGATGTGCGCCTGACCAATTTACAGCCCGCAAGCCAAAATCGGTCAGGCGGCTTCTCTTTGCACGGCCATCGGCTCTCCAGCCTGTACCGCAGAATTTTAATACCTCATTAACCTTAAGGAACTGTTACTGGCATCTTTTTGCTAAAAATACTCAAGTTCTGAGGGAGAAATTTGGCGCGCGGGTGCAGTGGCACGTTTCAAGTTCGGTCTAATTTGGTAGCCAAATGGATCAAACTTTCCGAGGATCTCACCCCGCGTGCCTCGCCGATGCGGTCGATAGTTTCGTCCAATTCTGCCGTGGTTTGTGCCACCACTTGCGCCAGCAAATCAAACCGACCTGAAGTGGTGTGCACCACTTGCACTCCGGGCAGGCTGCGCAGCCGGGACAGCACATCGGGGCCTGAGCGTGGCTCGATTGAGATCAGCACTGTGGCTTGCAGTGGCGGGCGCGTGGCGGCAGAGGCGCGCAGGGTGTAGCCGGTGATCATGCCAGTGATCTCGAGCCGCTCTATGCGCGCCTGCACGGTGGTGCGGGCCAGTCCCAATTGGCGTGCTAGTTCAGCGATTGGGCGACGGGCGTTTTCGCGCAGCAGCGCCATCAGTTTTTGGTCTATTTCGTCGGGTTGCATGGCTAGCCTGTCATTATGACGTAAGATTTGGTCATTATAGGCGCTCTGCAGGGAGGATTCGACGAGTAAATGCCCGACACTGGAGAAAACAATGAGGCCTTTTCCCGATGCAGCACATTCCTCCCCTCTGGCACGACCCCGAGACACATCTGGCGCGGCGGCAGCCGGATCACCCGATCCTGTATTTTTCACCGCGCGTTTTGCATCATACGGCGGCGCGGTTTCAGACGGGTTTTCCAGGGCTGGTGACCTATGCGGTCAAGGCCAACCCACATCCGGCGGTGCTGTCCAATCTGGTGGCTGCCGGGGTGGGGGCCTTTGACGTTGCCTCGCCCGGTGAGATGGCTGCAGTGCACGCGGCCAGTCCAGCGGCGGTGATGCATTATAACAACCCGGTGCGGTCTTTGGCAGAGGTGCAGGCTGGTATTGCTTATAATGTGGCCAGCTGGTCTGTGGATGAGTTGAGCGAGCTGGAAAAACTGGCGGATGTACCGCGGGACTGTGAGATCGCAGTGAGGTTTGCTCTGCCGGTGTCCGGCGCGGCATATGATTTCGGCAGTAAATTTGGTGCCGCTCCTGACCAAGCCGTGGAGCTGTTGAAACGGGTCGCTGCCGAGGGCTGGACGCCGTCTCTGTGCTTTCACCCTGGAACGCAATGCGAAGACCCAAGTGCCTGGGGTAAATACATCATCGAGGCCGGTCGGATCTGTGAGGCGGCAGGGGTAAAAATTGCCCGGTTGAATGTTGGCGGTGGTTTTGCTGCCAACCGCGACGGTGTGGCTCCGGATCTGGAGCAGGCGTTCTGTGCCATTGCAGAGGCAGTAAAGGCGGGGTTTGGAGCGGATCTCCCCGAACTGATCTGCGAGCCGGGGCGCGCTATGGTCTCTGAAGCCTTTACTCTGGCCGCGCGGATTAAGGGAATTCGCCAAGGGGGCGAGACGCTGTTCTTGAATGATGGAATTTATGGTGGCTTGGTTGATATTCGCGACATGGGGCTTCCGGGTCGGGTCTATGTGGTGGCTGAGGATGGGTCTCATCGCACTGGGGAAGCAACACCACGGGTGGTGTTTGGGCCAACCTGCGACAGTCTTGACCGGTTACCCGACGGGCTGCCTCTGGCGTTAGATGCGCAAGCTGGTGACTATGTGCTGTTTCCTGGCTTGGGAGCCTATTCCTCAGCGATGAGTACCCAGTTCAACGGTTATGGGCTGTCGGATGTGGTGACAGTGATTGAGCTGACCACCGAGGCCTCGCGTTAGAGGTCGGCTAATCCAGAGCAATCACATCATGATCACAAAATTCGGGGCGCGCGGTTGCCTGGCGCGTGCCTGTGTTACCATATCGAAAGTATTTTGGGCGATCCTGCAGAGACAGATGGTTTTGAGTTTCTGCAGGAACGTCAGGTGGCGTCTAGTGCTGGGGCGCTGTGGTCTGGATAGGGGGCACGGTCTATGCTTCAATCTGGGCTGGTCCGAGCGCAGGCACAGTGGACGGTCCAAAAAATGGCTTTACCTCAATATCAGTGACTATGAAGCCAACTGCGAAGATTAGGACCTGGCGTACAGGCCAATTGAGCAAGGCAGAGGCTGTGGTGAAATACGACCGCTGATCCTGTTCGCGGCGACTGTGTTTGCCAAGTTGAGGCGCGGATACTAAGGAAAGTGGTGAGGAATGTTTCTATCGCAACTGGGTCGGCGGATCATTGGATGGCTTGGGCGGCCACTGCGATCAGAGCATTCGGGCGAGACCAAGCTGCGTGGGCCGCGGGCGCATGTGATCATTCTGGACGGCACCATGTCGACGCTGGAGCCAGGGCAGGAAACGCATGCTGGGATGACCTATCAACTTTGTCGCCAGATGGGTGGTGAGGTCTCGGTGTTCTACGAGGCTGGAGTTCAATGGCATAGCTGGCGGACGACGCTGGATGTGTTGATGGGGCGCGGTATAAACCGTCAGATTCGCCGCGCCTATGGCTATCTGGCCTCGCGCTATCGCCCTGGTGACCGGATTTACCTGATGGGCTATTCGCGCGGCGGCTACGCGGTTCGGTCGTTGGCCGGGGTGATTGATCAGGTTGGGTTGCTCAAGGCGGAACATGCTACTGTGCGCAACATTCGTACCGCCTATCGCCATTACGAAGGTGACGGGAGCGAGGCATCGACCCAGTTCACACGCGCGTTTTGTCATGACAAAACGGAAATTGAAATGATCGGGGTGTGGGAAACGGTCAAAGCGCTGGGGCTGCGGTTGCCGTTGCTGTGGCGCTGGGCCGAGGCACGCCACGCATTTCACAACCACCATCTGGGGCACAATATTCGCAATGGCTTTCAGGCGTTGGCGCTAGATGAAACCCGGCAAGTGTTTGAGCCAGTGCTATGGGAGTGTCCCACGGGCTGGAAGGGTCATGTGGAACAGGTATGGTTTCGCGGCGCGCATGGAGACGTGGGCGGGCAATTGGGCAGTTTTGAGGACGCGCGGCCTTTGGCCAATATCTCACTGGTATGGATGCTGGAGAAAGCCGAGGATTGCGGATTGCCGCTACCCGGAAACTGGCGCTTGCAGTTCCCGGTTGATCCGGCCGCGCCGTCAGTGGGAACATGGCGTGGCTGGGGGAAAATATTTCTGCTGCGCACCAGCCGACGCGTGGGCCTTGACCGTAGCGAGCGGCTGCACAGCAGTGTTGGCGCCAGTTCAGTCTCAAAGGCTACTGGTTTACAGGCCTTGAGATCCAAGGTGCTGCGCTAGGCACAGATCGGCACAGGGGTAACACTTCCAAGCTTCAAAAGGCGTCTTCTATTCAAAAATACTCAGTTCCGACACCTGCAACGCATCGCACATCAGTGTTTCCCACCCGAAAGGTTCATAACGATGCAGGTGGTCGATCCTGTGGCGTAGAGTTTTCCGTCCTCAATCCCGCGGATCTCCCCTCGCGAAACCCCTGTTGAGCGGCCCACATGTTCAGTTAATCCGGTGCACTCAATGCTCATACCCAACGGGATAGACCGAAGAATATTTATCTTATATTCCAACGTTGTGTAGACAGACCCTTTGGGAACACCTGTCATCACGGCACAAGCCATGGCGCTGTCTAGCAGGGTGCCATACCAGCCGCCGTGCACAGTTCCCATGGGGTTGGTGGTGGTGAACTCAGGCGTGCCGCGAAAAACCACGCATCCAGGTTCCACACTGTGCAGATGATAGCCAAGGGTTTTGGCTATCGGCGGACCTGGTAGCTTGCCGTTGAGTATGCCAGTCATGAATTCCAGCCCCGACATTTCGGTGATCTGGTAGGGTTTCAATAACTCGTCGGGAGTCCTAGCATAGTACATAACACGTTCCTTTTGGGCGGACCCTAAGAACGTGTCAGATCACAGGCAAGTTTTACGCCACGTTCTCCAGCGCCACCTTGGGGGTAACACCCAAAGCATGGCAGACGTCGCGGGTCAACTCGGGGCGGTTCATGGTGTAGAAATGCAGTTTTTCAACTCCGCCGTCGAGCAATTCCGAGCATAATTCGCTGCACATCGCCGTGGCGAGCAAGTCCTCACGGTTATCGCGCTGGGCCTTGTCAAAAGCATCTTCGACCCAAGCTGGAATCACTGTACCGCAGCGTTTGGCAAAGTTGCGCGCGCCTTTCCAGTTTTCGATCGGTAGGATGCCCGGGGTAAGCACGTGATCAATGCCGACCTTGGCGCATTTATCGCGAAAACGAAAGAAGGTCTCAGCCTCGAAAAAGAACTGCGTCAGGGCCTCGCTTGCTCCGGCGTCGACCTTGCGCTTGAGCCATTCCACGTCGGAATTATCGCTGGTCGCCTCGGGATGACGATCAGGATAGGCGCCGACACGAATGTTGAATTTGCCAGTTTTAGCCAAGGCTTCGATCAATTCTACTGAATTTGCGAAGCCTTCTGGGTGGGGTGTGAAACCGCCAGCACCCTTGGGGGGATCGCCGCGCAAGGCAACGATGTCTTTTACGCCCGCAGTGGCGAATTTATCCGCGATCTCCAGGGTTTCGGCGCGGCTTGCGTTGACGCATGTCAGATGCGCAGCCACGTTAAGGCCCGAGGACTTATGCAGCGTTGCCACAGCGTCGCGGGTCAAATCACGGGTGGTGCCGCCCGCGCCATAGGTCACTGAAACAAAACGTGGATCCAACGGTGACAACACCTGCACCGTGTCCCAAAGGCGAAACGACGCCTGCAGGTTCTGCGGAGGGAAGAATTCAAATGAAATCTCGGGCGTCGTCATTTTGGGGCATCTCCTGTTCAACTCACCCCTTGTTGCACGCGACGCAATGTGAGACAAATTCATAATTCTCAAGAACAACATGAGTGAAGCGATAGGATGCACATCGAATTCCGTCATCTGCGGACCATTAAGGCAATCCATGAGGCAGGCGGGCTGGCGCGGGCAGCTGACCAACTGAACATCACCCAGAGCGCGTTGAGCCATCAGATCAAGGGGTTGGAGGATCAGGCTGGAGTGGAACTGTTTTTGCGTCGCTCTAAACCTATGAAACTGTCGGCGGCTGGCCTGCGATTGCTGCGGTTGGCCGAGCAGGTGCTGCCACAGGTCGAATCCATGCAGGCCGAGTTTTCGGCGCTACGGGATGGCCATGCCGGACGGATGCATATCGCCATTGAATGCCATGCTTGTTTTGAATGGTTGTTCCCGGTGCTAGAGGCATTTCGTAAAAGCTGGTCGGACGTGGATGTAGATATTCGCCCTGGTCTGGCTTTTGACGCACTGACAGCTTTGCAAAAGGAAGACGTCGATCTGGTAGTGTCCTCGGATCCCGAGCAAATTGCCGGGGTCGATTTCATTGAACTGTTCGACTACGCACCGGTTTTTGTTGCCGCCGCACAGCACCCGTTGGCGGCGAAGCCGTACATTGAGGCTGAAGATTTTGTCGGTCAGACGTTGATCACTTATCCGGTGGATAAACCCAAGCTGGATGTGTTCAGCCAGTTGTTGATCCCTGCGGGCGTCGAACCGGGCAGCATTCGCCAAGTCGAATTAACAGCCGTTATCTTGCTGTTGGTGGCCTCGAATCGTGGGATTTCTGTGTTGCCCGATTGGGTTGTGCGCGAGGTAAAGTATTCGTCTGACTACGTCACCCGGCCGCTGACCAAAAAGGGTATTACGCGCAGTCTTTATGCTGCGATACGCAGTGAAGATCGCGAAAAGCCCTATATGCAAGAGTTGATCCGGTTAGCAAAGGTCGAGGCCCGAAAATTGCAACTGCAATAACGATTCTCCCGATTTTGATATGGCGGTCGTGGTGCGTGCAAGCACACAGCCCACACATGCTGTAAGACGGTTTGGGCGAGCGTAGGGGGTGTGCTCGCACGCACCTTCCGCTCGCCCCAAGGCAGCTTAGATCAGCTTCACGATCTGTTTGCCCAAATTGCCTCCCTTTAGCATCGCCATAAAGGCTGCGGGAGCATTTTCTAAACCTTGCGCAACGTCCTCAAGGAAACGGATGTCGCCGTTGGCTACCAGCGGCCCGACTTCTTTTTGAAATTCGGGGTAACGGTCGAAGTGGTTCATGATGATAAAGCCCTTCACGGACAAGAATTTCACCAGAATATTGCGCCAAATCAACGGGGCAGTCAGGGTCGCATCAGCCCCTTGCGCTCCGCCGTACCAGCTGATCATGCCGCAAACTGGGATGCGGCCATGAGGGTTCATTAGCGGAATAACCGCTTCGAGAACTTTTCCGGCAACGTTTTCAAAGTAGATATCAATGCCGTCCGGGCATGCCGTTGCCAATTCGGCGCGCAAGGCAGATGCATCCGCAAAGGCACGGTGATCCAGGCAGGCGTCAAAGCCAAAGGTGTCAACTGCCAGAGCGCATTTCTCGGCGCCGCCTGCAATACCAACTGTGCGCAGGCCAGCCCGTTTGGCCAATTGCCCGACCATCGACCCAACTGGGCCAGTAGCGGCGGCGACCACCAGGGTTTCGCCTGCTTTCGGCTTGCCGTATTCATTCAAGCCATGCCAGCCCGTCAAACCCGGCATGCCAAGAACGCCGAGTGCAGCAGTGATTGGCCCGTGGTTTGGGTTCAGTTTCTGCAGTTGAGTGGCGGGCAGGCAGCCGTGACTGGCCCAGCCAAGCATGCCAAAGGCAAAATCGCCGGGCTGGAATGCGGGGCTGTTGGAGGCGATCACCTCGCCAACAGCTCCTGCCTCCATAGTGCCACCTATGGCGACAGGAGCAGCATAAGATTTTGCGTCGTCCATCCGCCCGCGCATATAGGGGTCCAGCGACATATAGTGGAGCTTGACCAAGACCTCATCTGGGCCGGGAACCGGCAATGCAGAGGTCTGGAGGCTGAAGTTCTCAGCCACTGGTGCACCGTTTGGGCGGCTGGCCAGCGTGATGCGCTGCATTTGATCTGACATAGGAGGGCTCCGTTGTTGTTTGGTGGCTTTCTAAACTGTGCGGTTCAGATTGGCCATTGGCAAGCGCAGCACTATAATAACCTAACGGCAAATGGGGGTGGCTTTGGCCCTTGGCAAGGGCGGTCTCGCGGCGTATAGGCAGCCTTTGACCAACATCTCTGACGACATAGGAGCCCCGATATGATCGGCAGTGCGAATCTCAACATCATGATCAAGGCCGCCCGCAAGGCTGGCAAATCACTGGTCAAGGATTTCCGTGAAGTGGAAAACTTGCAGGTGTCGGTAAAAGGCGCCGGGGATTTTGTCACCAAAGCGGATATCGCCGCTGAGAAAATTCTGAAAGAAGAATTGCTGGGCGCGCGTCCGACTTATGGTTGGTTGGCTGAAGAGAGCGACGAAATTCCTGGCCAGGATCCGACCCGGCGCTGGATTGTCGATCCATTGGATGGCACCACCAACTTTCTGCACGGGCTGCCACATTGGGCAATCTCGATCGCACTGGAGCACAAAGGCAAGATTGTTGCTGGCGTGATCTTTGATGCCTCCAAGGATGAGATGTATTTTGCAGAAAAAGGCGCTGGCGCCTGGATGAACGAGACCCGAATCCGGGTTTCAGGTCGTCATCGGATGATCGAAAGCATCTTTGCCACTGGCCTGCCGTTTGCAGGACGGGCTGATCTACCTGAGACACTGAAGGACCTGGCACGGCTGTTGCCTGCCACCGCCGGCGTACGTCGCTGGGGGGCTGCTTCGCTCGACATGGCCTATGTGGCCACTGGCCGCTACGAAGGGTTCTGGGAGCGTCGGTTGAAATCTTGGGATCTGGCTGCGGGTATCATTCTGGTGCAAGAGGCCGGAGGTCTGGTGCAGGGACTAAACCCCGATGACAACATTGTTGAAAGCGGTGAAGTGATCTGTGCCAACGAGCCAATCTTTGAGACATTCGCCAAGGTGATCCGCGGCTGAAGTTGCTGATCTTTAAAATTTGAACGCGCGTTCGGAGAGTTCCGGGCGCGCGTTTTTGTTTGGGCTGTGCCTGTTGGTCAGCGCGATGCTTGTGCACGTACGGGTTCATTTGACCTGAATGCTTTAGCTGTCTTTGCCCCACGGGGAGCGACCAGGTTTCTTGCGAG
>Ga0105355_10005596_pt1 | contig 10595 bp, 9 predicted proteins | sample GOMGulsemesocosm_2_FD_83508 | JGI IMG/M metagenome (GOLD analysis project Ga0105355, IMG submission 83508) | Methane-oxidizing microbial communities from mesocosms in the Gulf of Mexico - GOM9C Gulf of Mexico | ecosystem: Environmental > Aquatic > Marine > Cold seeps | place: Gulf of Mexico...
CACGGCTCTGATCCATAAAAAAGGTTTGGCGCCGCTCAATAACCTCGAACTGCTCAGCATGGCGCCTAACCTCACTCTGGAAAGCTACAAGGCCTTAGGCAGGAATGCCGCCTGCTATGCTACTGCACGCGCGCCGCATCCGGTGCCAATGAAAATTGATAATATGGCCCGGCTGCGGTTGATCGTGCACACGACTTTGCTGCATCACCGCGAGGTCGGCCAGATCGATCCGGAACGTAAAGTCGAAGATCTAAAGGTTACGTTTTTATGAGTAACATCAAACATCACACGTATCGATTTCCGCTTGGCCAACACCACCGCAACGAGATCGCCACCAAGTCAGGCCGCCCCTTGAGTACGCTTAGCATTGACCAGGTGCTTGCTGGTGACGTGGGGCCGGACGACGTTTCGGTCAGCGACGGGACGCTAGAGTTGCAGGCGCAATTCGCACGTGAAGCGGGCTATCACGAGGTCGCCAGAAACCTTGTCCGTGCTGCAGAAATGACCCGCATATCGAACGACGAGATTATGGCGATATACGAAGCGCTGCGCCCGGGTCGCTCGACCTATTACCAGTTGCTATCGCTTAGTCAGCAGATCACCAGCATGTACAATGCCGAGCATACAGGAGCCTATATTCGAGAGGCCGCCGATGCTTACCGCGATACGGGTCTTTTGAAAGTGGAAGATGGTTAGACAAATGGGTCAATCAAACGATTTAGCGGCCGTCCGCAAAAATAATCCGAAGTCTGAAAGCCCATCCGAAGGTGAGCAGTCAAAAGCCCCGGCTGACGGATGTGCCAATACCAAAAGGCCGCGTACAATAGCATTGGTTGCTCACGATGCTCGCAAGAGCGAAATGGTTGAGTGGGTTGGGAAACATTTGGAGTTGTTCCAGAAATCTTCTGTTTTCTCAACCGGCACTACTGGTGGGCTGCTGTCGGACAGCTATCCCAGCATGAGCATTGTTGCATTAAAAAGCGGCCCGTTGGGGGGTGATCAGCAAATTGGCGCCATGATCTGCGAGGGCGCGCTGGATGCGCTCATCTTTTTTGTCGATCCGCTTTCGCCGATGCCCCATGATGTGGATGTTAAAGCGCTCACAAGACTGGCGACAGTTTACGATCTCCCCATGGCCTGCAGCCCGGCGACAGCCAACCTTATAGTTGCGGGATTTCGGCGAGGTGAAATTTGAGTGAGCGCGGCTCTGTTGAAGGCTTCAATAGATGGCCAGCTCTGGTCAGTTCTAACTGGTGTATGGGGATAAGCACCGTAGACAGACAGGTTTGTGTGACTGAAAACGACTTCACTCCCGAATAAGGTCGGTCAGATAGTCGTCATACCGATTAATTGCGTCACGCATTTCGTCCATATATGAATGGCGATTGTAGACCGCGGCGACGCCGCTGATAGTTCCAGAGACGTGGTTCAAAAGCTTTTCAGTGACGTGAATAGGCGTGCCGATTTTTGCGTGAATATGAGCGCAAGCTGGACGATGAGAATGCGGAAATTGCCGAAAGGCTTGTGAAGTTGACCATCAACCGGCGGAGCTGGGGTTTTGGCCTGTTCTTTTCGTATCTGCCAACTTCATAGGCTATGGCTGGAACCTCATAGAAGCCGCCAAGCTCAACGACGTTTATCCGCAGGCATGGCTTACTGACGTCCTCACCCGCATCCCCGACCACAAGATCAACAGGATTGATGAGCTGTTACCGTGGAACAATGATGGGTGAATAGGCGCTTTCTATTGAGGTGACGTTTAGATAACCACTCCTGACATGACTATTCCCAGTCCTAAGCTGCCACCCACCAATTTGGCCAGTAAGGAATTTGAGGCGATCAGTCCGTAGCTAATCAGGGCCAGGCCAGCCGCCATTCGCAAAAAAGCAATCAGAGCGGCCGTAGGGGCCTCAATCATCCGTAAGATATCCGGGTTAGCGATCATGCCCAGCGGTATGACATAAAGTCCTACTCCAAGTGCCATCGCTGTAAACGCTACCTTTATCCAATTTTCCCCAACCATACCTGCGGCGATGAAGACCGTGCCGCAGACCGGCGGCGTGATGGTTGACAGGAGCGCAAACCAGAACACAAACAGATGCGCCTGCAATGGCTGTAGCCCCTGCTGGATCAGAGCAGGCCCTGCTACTGAAACACAGATCACATAAGCCGCCGTGGTTGGAACCTCCATCCCCAGCACAAGACAGGCCAACGCTGTTAACAGTAGTGACGGCCACAGCAACCCACCCGATCCGGACAGGATTAACGAGGTTATTTTGACCCCGAGCCCAGTAACCGATAGCACCCCAATGATGATGGAAGCGCAAAAGATGATCGAGGCTATCATAGCTATCTGACGGGCCGCATTCAGCAGTGCCAAAGACAATCGTGCCGCAATCTTCTCCGGATCAAACCGGGCTTCGCGATTGAATAACAACAGCACTGCACCGGCAAGTATCGCCAAACAAGCGGCATATTGCGGCGTGTATCCAGCGCCAAACATACCCCAGAGTAGGACGGAAAACGGAACGAGGAAGAACCCTGAAGTGACCACTACATCGTGTAGTGCAGGTTGCTCGTTAGCTTTTACACCACGCAACTCGAACCGGCGGGCATAAGCATTGATTCCCATCCAGACAGCAAAGAAAAACAGCACTGCAGGCAGAAAGGCTGCGCCCATGATGGAGGTGTAGGGGACCCCTGTCAGCTCCACCATAACAAAGGCTCCTGCACCCATTAGCGGTGGCATGATTTGTCCTCCAGATGACGCTACGGCCTCGACAGCGGCGGCCAAACGTTTTGGATAGTCCAATTTGACCATAGCAGGCAGAGTGATCGCCCCAGTTGAAGCGACATTGGCAGATGCCGAACCCGAAATAGAGCCAAACAGCGCTGAGGAAATCACCGAAACCTTAGCCGCGCCACCAGTTAATCGCCCTGCGGCGGCGGCGGCAACATTCATAAAACCTTGCCCAGCCTCGCCAGCGTTTAATACCGCTCCGAAGATGACAAAGATCGAGACAACACCGACGGAAACGGCCGTCAGGCTACCCCAGATACCGCCTTCGGCTATAGTCATCGTTCCAAGAAAGCTGCGCAGTGGGGTGCCTGAATGGCCAAATTCCCCAGGAATGTAAGAACCAAACAGCGCGTAGGCTAATGCAGACATTGCCACCAGCGGCAATGGCCAACCAATAGCACGCCGTGCCGCATCGATCACACAGACGAGTAAAACAACAGCAATGCCAATTTGGAAATCACCCTCCAAAAATCCGTATTGGTCACTCAGCATATCGTGATTGACGGCGATCCACAGTGCAGAAGACACCCCCAGGAAGGAGAAAACTATCCCTGAGATCAGCTGTAGTTTAGACTTTGCGCCAAAGACAAACACCCAAGGCAATACCAAGGCTAAGTGCAGAGGTCGGCTGATAAGGTTTGGAACTAATCCCCAAAAAATCAATCCAAGGTGAAATGCAACCATCACAGCCGCCAAAGCCAGCCAGAAAGGTCGCTGTCCTGCGGGAATTTGAATGTCGTTCATAATGTCCGGGGCTCTTTCAAAAGAACAGGGCCGGGCAAGTTCCTGCCCGGCCAATTTTCTCTGACTATTAGGTAAGATTATTTTTGCGCGTCGCTCAAAGCAAACCCGGCTTCAGTGTAATACTTTACCGCTCCAGCGTGAATTTGACCGGTGATGTTAACCATCAGGTCACGGTCCACACCATTCCACCAGGCAGCAGCAGCGCCCATGTCCCCCTTACCTTCCCAGTAAGTTTTAGTCAGCGCATAAGCGGTGTCGTCATCCATCTTGGTGGTGGTGAAGGCGACAACCGGCAGAGACGTGGTGACGATATCACTGTCCTGACCAGTGTAGGTCCCGGCAGGAATCACCAAACGAGTTCTTTTACTGGCCGTGATCTGTTCATCATTCAGTGACAGAACTGAAACGCCGGTCGACGCAGCGGCCTCAATTACGTTAGGTGCCGGAAATGACCCAGCGGTGACGAACCCATCAATCTGACCGTTCTTCAGGGCAGGCACTGCACCGGACAATTCCACGTCGGCGATTTCAACTTTTCCCTCAAGCCCAAATAGTTTCAGATATTTTTCACCTTCACGAGCACCAAACGAGCCTTTACCCAAAAGCAAAGTTTTACCCTCGAGTCCGGCAAAATCGGTAACACCTGACGCCTCGGACATGACGAAATGCATAGTTAGAGAGGGGATCGGGAACAATGCTCGGATCTCATCAAAGGCGGGATCACCCTTTCCTTCGAACATTGCCTTTCCGCCCTGCGCCAAACGCACCAGAACTGGCGGGGTCGTGAACACATAATCACCTCCCCGAGCCTTTACCTCCATCACATTTTGCACCGAGCCTTGGCTTTCCTCAACAGTGACGACGATACCTCCATCAGATCCAGCCTTCATAGCTTCGGCAATCTGAACCGCCATCTGATAATATGATGAAGTAGTCTTGGCGGATTTGTAAGTCACCCGGGTTTGCGCGTATCCCGGCGTCGCAGCTAATGCGGCAAACACTGTGGCGGCAACTATTGGTTTGATGAATTTGATCATTGATATCTCCCTGACAATACTCAGGACTTTCTATCAATCCCCACAGGGAAATCTAACCATTTTTCGTCCAACGGTTGAGGAAAGGCCCTACAGACAGCCCTAACGATCGGCTACCGCAACGAAGCCGATAGAGCAGTAGCTCCAAAAGTAGGGCTCAAAGTCACTTGGACACTTCCCTTGAAGGAAACGAAATTTCCACGACTTTCCGCATTCCGCCCCGTCGATCCAGCTAAATGACACAACCAATCTGGGATGTGATATTTTGCACTAATTCAGAGCCAGAGAGGCTAATCTACTCTCCGGAAGTAGCCATGTTGTTTGCGAAGGCAGTAAAGGCCTCATCAGGCGTGCCGGCATGGACAGTTGTAATAACCGGATGCCCCTTGCCCAGGCGTTTGGCTGCCATGATAGAGCACGCCAAGCGGCTGCTTCGCACCTGATCGTTCTTGATGAGGCCTTCATGCGATCTTCCGAGGAAATAGCTGCCGCTGCCATTGAGATTTTGAGCGTCATGGGGCTCCAGGTGCTTGCCGCTACGCCGTTTTCCAAACTGATTGCATTCCGTCATAACGCTCGTCAGGTGTTCACAATCACTAAAAAGGACGTCGTTTCTCGGGGGAAGCCGATGCTTTATGCAGAGGTAGAAAAGCGGTTGACCGCATCGCGGGAACACCCTGCCGCTCAATAGCTTGGTGGAGCAACATTGCCTTCCGTGCTCTCAGACGGACGGAAGGCCCACAGATTGCCGCCAAAATCTACGATATTTTCATTTCCGTTCTATAAGTCGGATAATAATCCGGAAGAAACGCTCAAAGTCTGAATTAAATCCGACTAACAGAGGTGCGCGCTTGACTTTCTGTAGCAGATCTCTATTTAACCGGATAATATTCCGAAACAAGAGGCGAAGATCGGACTAAACTCCGGCTTGCGGTGGTAGATGAGCTCCCTTCAAGTAAAATCCGTTTTACGGCAACTTGGCGATGACATTAGAACCGCACGCAAGAAGCGTCGCCTTCCTGTTGCCGATTTCTGTAAGAGGATCGGCGTAACGGACAAAACGCTCAAGAAGCTCGAGAGTGGAGACCCGGGCGTTCGTCTGGAGACTTTGGCTATGGCACTGCTCGTTCTTGGCGAGCTTGATCGCCTCAATAATCTCATTGACCCTGCACGCGACGAAACTGGCCTCAGCTTAGATCAGCAGCGTCTCCCAATTCGCATTAAGGCCAAGTCGAGAATAGCCAGCATGTCCCGATCGTCTCAAGGTTCGAGCGAAATAGAACAGGATTTATCGGATGATGAAGGGACCGGATTTTAATGCCAGACGCTCAGGTTGTTTTGGGGAACAAAAAAATACCCGTAGGTCGCCTCATTTTTGAACACGATGGGCGCCGGGCCCACTCCACATTTATTTATGATCAGTCCTGGGTCGATAATCCAATTGGATTTGACCTGTCCCCAAGCATGCCCAGAAGCACAGCTCCTTTTCATTCGTCTGCGCAGGGGCGGGAAAGTCAAAAGCGGGATGTTTTGGCAGGACCATTTTCAGATACGACGCCAGATAGCTGGGGACGTAAGCTTCTGAGAAGGGTGATTGGTGAGGGCGCGACCGAATTTGATTTTCTCGTGGCGTCTGATGATATTGCCAGGCAGGGTGCCCTGCGTTTTCTCGACAATGATGGCGAGTTGTTTTCATCCAAGCTTCCACCCGTCCCACGTCTTGCCGACATCGAAGAGCTTCGCCACGTCGCGATCCGGTATGAGCAGGATCCTGATGGGGCTGAGGAAGAATCGCGCGAGCTTGCCGGTGCGGCCGGGTCCCTTGGTGGCGCTCGGCCTAAGGCCAATGTGATTGATGGGGATGATCTCTGGATCGCAAAATTTACCTCAATCGATGACACATGGCCTGTTGAAAGAATGGAAGTTGCCACACTCAAGCTGGCAGAATTGGTTGGCATTCGTGTTCCAGAAGCCAACCTGATCCTTGCTGCGAGTGAACAACCAGTTGCCCTAATCAAACGGTTTGACCGCGTAAAGTCTGGCCGAGTTCCATACGTGTCTGCACGCACCGCGCTGGGTGTTGTTGGCACACAGGCAGCCCACTACACGGATATCGCAGACGTCCTTCGTGAGCATTCTGTCAGTGCGGATAGGGATATGCGCGAACTCTGGATGCGCATGCTCTTTGGTATTCTGGTAACCAACACCGATGATCACCTCAAGAACCATGGTCTCGTTTACGCCAGAGATAATCGCTGGCGGCTCTCACCAATGTTTGATGTAAACCCGCAGCCAAGGCGACGGCCCCAGTTGGAAACAGGAATTAGTCCAATTCATGGGTTTGAGCCTTCTGTCGATGCCGCAATCGATGCATCAACCTTTTTCGAGGTCAAAAAAACTGAGGCCATCGAGATCGCAAAGGAAATGGCAATCTTGCTGTCAAATGAGTGGCAAGGCGCTCTTCGTGACCAGGGTATAAGTGGAGCAAGTCTGCGTGCCTGTGCGCCAGCATTTGAACACGACCGGATGGATGCCGCGCTCAGCCTATAAGCAAAAGAGCCGTGTGATTTCCTGAGCTTGGAGAGCTCACGGGATCAGAGTGATTTCCATGTCGCGCCTTATCAAAGTCGCGCGCTGGTTCTTGCAAAACTGCGGCCCCGGCTTAGCCAGATAGAAGGTTCGCCCTGAACGTCTCAGAGTTTTTGGGTCCAATAGCGGCCTAAACTAAGAGAGAGTTTAGCTAATCTGGAAGCTATTAGGTTGGAAGATGGCAACTAAGCCCAGATCCTGCAACGATTATCAAACAGATCTAAGCAGTCGGCGATTTAAACATAATTTTATTATGAGCAGAGAGCCTTTCTTCAAGAGACATTCCGTCTCCATAAACCTCCCTGCCACGAGCCTTTTTTACGGAGTGCCCCATCAGGGCCGCGCGTTCATCGTTTGGGAAACCGGCGTTGATTAGTCGAGTTTCCAAGCTGTGACGAAGCCCGCCGATTGTTATGTTTTCTGGAAGAATCTTATGTACGTGCAGAGCTTTGTTTGCTGCTGCTGAAAAAGTTCCTTTGAAGCGGTACCTGGGAAATCCTTCTGGATGTCTCTGGAACGCGGCAAGTGCGGCGCCAACCAAGGGTATTTTCCTCTTACTTGGTTTGTTCTTGATTTCGCGTGCCCATTCACCTGTTTCTTTCTCAATCGAAATGTGGGGGATGGTATCATTAAGGTAGATTGAGCGTGGCGGAAGATCCGTAATTTCAGACTGGCGAGCCCCAGTTTCAACGAGTATCAGGATAATATCGCGTAACTCGTCATTCATGAAGTCCAGTGCGCCTGTTGGTACGATCAAATCACGGATAATATCGACGGGGACTTCCGGCTTGCGGCCTTCCTCTTCGTCCATTTTTGCAAAGCCTTTCCCTAAGTTGTAAAATGGTGAACGCGGCATTTCGCGTTCATCAATTCCGGCATGCTCATGAAATTTTTCCCAAAGTGTATTGAGTAAGCGCAGTTCCTTTTTTGCGGATTTTCCAAGTAAATCATCCTCAAGAATTCTATCTTTGAGAGCGTCGCGAAGAGCCACTGCATCTTGGCGTTCAATTTCGGTGAACACGGGATCTCTCCCTAATAGTTCAACGACTTTTGAGGCTGGTCTCGTCCATTGCGGACACCACGTTTTCTGGGCTCTGGCTGCCTTACCCTTTATATTTTCCGAAAACCAATTGGGCATAGATACAGCGACCTCGGTAATGGTTAGTGTTGGTCGCTCGATGCCACCAAGTAAAGCAGTTGCGGCTGTAGACGTCGGCGCGTCCTTGTTCTCCAATAGGCTAAGAACGCGATCCATAATTGTAGCAGAATCACCTTCGGCGAGTTCTTGAGCTGTTCGATATGCAAATGATCTTGTTGCGGTAAGTTCAGCGATGGCTTCGTAGTGATTATTGGCATGAGGGGAGTGGCTGGACAGCCCGGCATTTAGCTCTGCCAAGATCTTTTGTTTGACAATCGATTTCCGCGCTTCGGCGTCATCGAGATCGCCCGTGTTGAGGCTGCGATGAATTTCACTCCTACTTTCGATCAGCGCAAATTTCTTCGGGACCCGCATTCTCAGGTGCCAAATACCCTCGCGGAGGATCATATTTTTTGGACGTTTTTTTGTGAGTATCCCAAGGCTGTGTGCTCCACAATTTGCTACACAATTAGCGACGCTGTTTATTCTCACTTGGGTTAGTAATTGTTATAATTCAAGGGCTTGTTGGTGTTGTAATTTTCAGAGCGATTCCGCCCCTGGGCACCACAACACTCTGATACTAGGGTGTATTTCCTATAGTAAAAACGCAACCTTTCACTTAGATTTTGTGACACACCTCTGAGAGGGAAGCTTGATGGCGTCAAAAAATGGAATCACCAGCCTGAAGCAGATCAGGATGGGCTTGTACGTCTACAAAACTGGCCGCAGTAAATTTTGGTACTTCAAATATTGGGATCAACTGGCAAAAAAGTATGTACGACGATCCACTAAAGAAGTCGTTCGACTGGAAGCATTAAAGGCCGCGCTGGAGTTCGCAGACCACTACAAGAGCGCTGGGCACCCGCTACACGCCGCTAAAAAAGCTACAAGCTTTGAGTATTATGCCAAGAAGCTAATGGCCTTTCAGAAGGGCAAATCCAAATGGTCAGACTGTGACAACAAGCTGATCAACCGGTCGAAAGATGGGCTGATCCACTATTTCGGGAAATATGATGTCTCGAAAATCACGACCGGGATGGTTCGGGATTATCTGATTCACCTTGATGAGAACCGGTCAAATAGGCTGGCTGAATCGACTAAGTCAAAACATGTGATCATCATTGGTAAGGTGCTGGCGCTAACAGTTGAGGATGGCATCTTGAACGTGCTGCCGGTGATGCCAAAGCAGAAGACTGTGGACACACCTCGTCACACATTCACGGACGACGAGTATAAGCGGTTCATGAAAGCTGCCGGTGAATGTGCCAATCAGGCCGATGTGGTCCGTGGCGTCAAGATCACCGGGCACCATGCCAAGATGTTCCGGTTTATCGTTCATACTTTCCTACGACCGACAGAAGGTGAGCTGTTTGGTCTGAAGCACAATGACATTCAGGTCAAAAGTGATCCCCCGCATTTGGAGATGGACGTACGTGGTGGCAAAAATGGTGGACGCGTTAGTGTCACGATGCCGCTTGCCGTTCCTCTATACACAGGAGAACTGAATCCATTTGTGAAAGATGGTCCTGACAAAAATGAATATGTCTGGATGCCTGAGTATCCTAATCGTACAACCGCCATCAACACCGCTCGGCGTCTCTTCAATCACATCTTGGCGGAGGCAGGCTTAGTTGACTTGGACCGCAAGCTGGTGCCCTATTCTCTTCGCCACTATGCCATCCAAGCCCGGCTCAGAGGTTCTAAAGGGCAGGTCAATCTATACACCCTGGCCAAAAATGCGGGCACTTCGGTGGATCAGCTGGAACGCTTCTACCTTAAAAAGATGGCCCCTACTAAGGAGCTGATTGAGAACTTGCAGACCCGAGGCAGCGACTGACAAAACCCAGACCTCCGCCAGTCTTTGAAGGGCCATGGTATCACAGAAAACTCACGGGATTTTCAACATAAATCACCAAAGTAATATGCAATTTCACGGAAATTATTGATTTTGTTGACGTGTCACTTCCTCATAACGGTAAGGCTGGTGGGCGATCCTGGAAACGAATTTAGCATCATGTCTATACTTGACTACAGCTCATATGAATAAGGATTTTGGGGAAGGGTGATCTAACGTCTCTTTTATCTTTGTATCGAAAGTTAACCGAGGTAGGCAATGATCGGACAGTCTGGCATGTGGTCCCAAGGACAGAATGTCACTAGGCTCAGGACCCATTAATTCACTTGAGGAGTTGATGCCGTCATGATGCAAGTTCCCCAAATTTGGGGGTACTATGAGCAATCTTTACTGGCTGAGCGAAGATCAAATGGCGCGGCTTCGGCCCTATTTCCC
>Ga0105355_10005608_pt1 | contig 10579 bp, 8 predicted proteins | sample GOMGulsemesocosm_2_FD_83508 | JGI IMG/M metagenome (GOLD analysis project Ga0105355, IMG submission 83508) | Methane-oxidizing microbial communities from mesocosms in the Gulf of Mexico - GOM9C Gulf of Mexico | ecosystem: Environmental > Aquatic > Marine > Cold seeps | place: Gulf of Mexico...
TATTGTTTGGCGTGTAATTTAGGCTGTTATCCGATTCAATGCTAACCGCACCCCTGCCGGCGCTGGCGGCACTTACGATCAGACTATCGCCATCAGCGTCGCTGTCATTGGCCAACACATTAATATTGACCGAGGTATCTTCGTTGGTGCTTATATTATCAGCAGCGGCTACAGGGCTATCATTGACAGGGATGATTGTCACCGCAACAGTAGAAGAGGCCGTGCCACCTTGGCCATCTGAAATGTTATAGGTGATAGTATCCGCACCATTAAAATTAACCTTGGCGGTATAAGTAAGTGTTCTGCCGTTAATAATCGAAACATTACCATTGTTGGCTGTTGCGCTGTCGATAGTAAGCGTATTTTCGTCCCAGTCGCTATCATTGTCCAAGACAAAAATATTGATTGCTGCATCTTCATTTGCAGTCGCTTCATCTGCAGTTGCTACAGGGGGAGTATTGAACTCATTGCCCTCCCCTATATTTAGCTCAAAACCGCAAGGCGAGATACTCTCCGTTAATGCATTAGCAAAATCTAGTGCCTGTATTTCATCAAAAAATAGTAAGTCAACACTGTCAAACTGACCATTGGTGATAACATGGGTTTTGACGTATTGCTCGTTACTTTCACAAACGACCGCTCGGCCTTGGTTCTTATTATTTATTTGATAAAGCAGGCCGCTGGCATTTACAGCAACAGAAACCACTTCATTTGAGTTGCTGTTCAAAAGCCCTATCTCAGCAACTTGTGTGGCTGCGGCATTAAATTTTAGCTGTTTAACAATCGCAACTTTGTCTGTCTCGCTGTTTAAAACGTCCTCTGTTGCATCGTAACGCACGGAGTAAAGTGTCTTTGTGCTCAGCCAATGAGGTGTAAAGATGTCAGGCGCTGTTTCAATGCTTGCAATGGTTTTTTCAAGGTGAGTTTTAGCTGTTGTGGCGTCAATTAATAATTGGCTCGACGAGCCACTGTTAGCCACCAGCTCCGTAACATCCGTATCAAATGTCTCTGAATTAAAATCCACGGTTATACCATTGGCGAACTCATGAGTGTCTTCACCAATCTGGATGCCGTTAGATGAATCACCATCCTCATCCAAGGACAGCAATAATCGTACGATATTAACCACTGCCACATTATTGGTATCTGACGTGCCGACAAGCCCAAGCGGAGTCAATGTACGTTGAGCCAAAACGGCAGGCAAGCTCACTGTCCCAAGAGAAAAAGTGATTGTTTCACCTTGAATATATTGATACTCGCCTCCCGAGCCTGTGATCCCTGATTGAGTTTCGGTTTTATACCTAATACCGGCAACTTCATTATCAATAAAAACGCCGGTCTGTATATGGGCAGTTTCACGCTGAGATGAGGTTTTGCTGTGAGATGAACTGAGATCACAACCGCTAATTACCATAGTGAGCAGGGTAAATAAGACCAAAAAAAATCGGGGAGTATTCTTCATTATTATATTTCCGTTTAATCAAAATTCCCTAACAGCAAGCTAACCTTTAGCTTGCCTTATAGAGTTCATATATGGATATGATCAACCTATCAAACCTATCCCTGGGCAGCTCTTATTGCTCTCATTTATTTCGTTCACTTCTCAAAACAATACCCATCACCTTGCGCCTCAATAAAAAGGCTACAAAGTCACAACTATGAATTTTTGCAAAACGAAGCCATTCTGAGACAAAAAGCACAACCCCCTATCCCATCAACCATATTTTTTCAACTCAATAACGGGTTGTTATTTCAGAAGTTTACCATAGATGTTAAGCAACAAAAGCATTTATATCAACAGTCTGGCAACCACCAATACCAACGACTATGATTAAGAATCCAAGGGCTGCTAATCTACATAAGGATGACCTTAGTTTTAGTTGACCAATTCTGACTAAGCCAAAAGCATTCCTAATCACTTTTGCGAGGGTAGCCAGCTCAGCGCCCATCATATTCGGGGCTGTTAACGTAAACCTTAAAAGGAGAATCCCTTTGAAACATATAGTAGCTTTGGCTGTAATAATATTTATAATTTTTAAGGTGCTTAGCCCAACCACACAAGAGCGGTATGACGCGGGTTTTAAAGATGGCTATGCTGTTGGCTATAATACCCAATGCAATATCAGATCAACTATTGTTGCTGGTGACCTCAATAATGACGATTATGCTAATGGCTACAATACTGGTAAGCAGCAAGGTATAAAAGCCTGTCACGATAAACATAACCAATAAAACATCGTGCTCCCCACTTAGCGATATGCAATGCTCAATAAATATTTAAACACGAGTTTTGTTAGCTGTTAACTCTTTAAGCGACTATTTTAAGTTACTATGGCTGTCTGTTCTTCTCGTATGGCTACTTTGTCTTGAATAATTACAAGTTATTACCAGCGTTAGTTTCAATATTGCAAACTAGAAATCTTACTGAGTCGGCCAAACAGTTAAATGTTACACAGTCGGCGATGAGTAAAACGTTGAATCAAATTCGCGAGGCATTTCATGACAAAATTCTCATCAGAGAAGCAAATCAGTTCGTATTGACACAAAAGGGAGCAGCGCTAAAATTACAACTTCCGGCCTTGATCCAGCAACTGGACAATTTATATTTACCTAGCTCTGTGCAACCAAAACTGTGCCAACGAAAATTTACATTTGGGTCCAGCGATTATGTTGCCCAAGCCATTTTTCCATCAATTGTGTATGATCTTGAGCTTGAAGCCCCACACGCTAGCATTGAATATGAGCTATGGAACAAAGATAAATTAACCCAGCTAGCAGAATACCCATTGGATCTAATTTCGACCATCACTGACACCGTACCCGAAAATCTATACGGAAAAATGATGGCAGAGGATCAGCTAGTGGTTGTCTTTAAAACCTCCCATGCTCAGACCGGTAATGATATGTCTCTTGACGACTATACTAATGCCAGACACATTTTAATAAGCGGCGGTGGTGACAAGGACAGTCCGGTCGACCGAGCTTTATCAAAAGTCGGTCAACACAGAAAGATATTCGCCACAGTGCCTTTTTTTCAATCAGCTATCGAATTGTTATTGAAAACAAATACCATGTTAACCACGCCATTACACATCGCTGCTGATTTTGCACAAAATTACGATTTACAAATAAGGCGGTTGCCGCTTGATATTAAACCGCAACACTATTATTTACTGTGGCACGCCAAGCATCATCAGGATCCTGAACATAAATGGTTTAGAGAGTTGTGCTATCCATTGCTCAAAGAGCACTTACAACGAAGCATCAAACAAGGCATGAAATTAATTCATACTGACTAGTAGAAATATCAATTTTTAATCATGATGCTTTTCTCTTAATATAATCACAGTTTCTTATACTTAATTGTTTATTTAAAGGAGAATGGTATGGAATTCACCGCATGGGCTTCGTTAACTTTAATTTGCATTATGGGCGCTATGACACCGGGTCCAAGCCTAGCCGTCGTATTAAAACATACCATTTCTGGTGGGCGCACTAATGGGGTGGTGGCGAGCCTTGCGCACGGGTTAGGCATTGCGCTGTATGCCACTTTAACAGTTGTCGGCTTGGCAATTGTTATTGCGCAAACACCTTGGCTTTTTAGCTTGATTAAATACGCTGGTGTAATCATGTTACTGGTGCTGGCTTATAAAGCGCTGACCTCTAAACCAGCAGAGACAAAATTGGACGAACGCGGGCCATCAGTAACGCTAAAGCAAAGTTTTTTACACGGTTTTATGATTGCTTTTCTTAATCCTAAGCTAGCAATATTCTTCTTGGCGTTGTTCGGTCAGTTTGTTGATGAGCAAGCAGGTTGGCAACAAAGTGTCATTATGGTGAGTACAGTCGTTAGCGTTGATACCTTATGGTATTGCCTTCTTGTCATCGCTTTATCGCAATCAACCCTATTAGAAAAGCTAAAAAACAATGCCCATATCGTTGATAAAGTTACTGGGGTAGGACTATTGGCTGTTGCAGCTCGTGTGGCTTTATAAGCTGCAATAATACCAGCTCCGATAATTAACAGGCCATGCTACGGATGAAAAAATGATAACGCTACCTTAATGCCTCGTTGATAAAAATTATGAGCTCTATTAATCTAATTCAATCAAAGCCAGTACTTGCCTAACCTCAGCTCTGGATAAGGAATTCCTTATCCAGTCGAGTCACTCAAATACTCGGTGGTTTATTTAGTTTCGTAATAGGCCCTTCTTAAACGCATATAATCTTGTTGTGCTTGCTTAAACTCAGCCATGATATGTTTGTTTTTGTACAGCGCAGATTTTTTGGAAACGCCGATGAATTCACGATTGTCACCGGGCAGTTCAAATGGATGGATTGTGATTTTATCGCTCAAATCCAATGCCAAAATCTTGTTCAAACCTCCATACTTGTTATAGATAACCTGAGTACCGAATAAGCGAGTTTGCCCAATAACGCTCTTTTAGCGCCTATCAGCGTTGTTTTCACTCCCAATAGCCAGCTATTGATTCGTGAAAACGCCTTGATATCCACTAAAATTTCGTCACTGGAAGCTAATTATATATGTATAGTTTAGTTTCAAGGCGTTACAAAACTCTTATCCAGAACTCAGGTTAGATAAAACCATCAATCCGTTCAATCGCTAGCATTTTTATTAGCTGGGTAACACTACCTACTGCCATTTTAGTTGGGCTATTGTCGTATTCATTAAACAAACGCGAGCCAATAATAGAGCCGATTTTGTATGCTTTGAGCTGATTGATGTTTGTTAATTGCAGTGAGCTATCGTGGCGGACAAATAACACATTGGCATTGTCGTAATAGCTAGGTTTAATGAAATGGATTAATGCAGCCCTGTCCGATCGATAAAAAAGGCCAACCATGAAGTCTAACTTGCCTTGTTTTAAATATTCTAACCGTCTGGCAAAAGGGATGTAATACACGCTAATATCGAGTTGCGATTTTTCAGCGAGGTAGTTAATAAACTGATGTTGTAAACCTGCAACATATTGAGGCGATACCGCACTTTTTAACTTCAAGGTAGGCTCGGCCTGCACCGCATAACAAAGTGTATATAAAACCAGCAGCAGCTTGAGCATTTATTAACCCTCACTAATCCGCATTTATTTAATTAACTTACACAGTAAAACTTACACAGTTAGAACCATCAAAGTTAGAACTGTAGCAATCTATTTACCCTGTCTTACCTCTTTATCCATAGCGATGGCATGCATAAAAGCATAACTAAAACGATTCTATTTAAATACGCACTCACCGAAGAGGTTACGCTAACCAGTTTAGCAGAAAATGACATTTGATAAATAACTGATCAGCTAGCGCTAGGTACTCTTGCCGTTTTCCTAACTCCCATAGATTAAATCAAGAACCAATGCTAAGCACTGCCTACAAGTTTTGTCCAACAGTGGTCGCTTTTACCAAATTCATCAGGGCATATAACAACGAGCACTGATCCTCCAACAATTTGTAACAAGCAATCTTATCTATATTGCTAAAAGCGAAAACCACGATAAACAACCTCTAGAATCCATATATAAATTAAAATTTCCCATACGAATCGCCAATCATTAAATATCATATCTAAACATTATAATTATTGATATTAAAAATTACATACCGTATTTTGTATTCGTCAGGTATCTTTTGGTGTTATTTCCCCAAATAATCACATTGGCAAATAACACGTACCTATATAAATTTTGCTAGGTATGTCTTGTGCAACTATAAACCCCAGAGTAAAGGCAATTTTATGACCCGCGACAAAAACAATCCCAATCAATTTGTGCTAAAAGCCACCTGCAAAGCAAGTAGCGGCATCATTGCCAAGGTAACGTCCTTTTTGTACGAGCAAGGTTGTTATATTAGTGAGTTATCTCAGTTTGATGATCCCGATACCGGTCGTTTCTTTATGCGAGCTGTCGGCAATATCAAATCAAGCGAATATCTGTTAGATGACATTAGAGCGAAATTTCCAGAGGTTGCTGACGATTTCGAGATGGATTGGAACCTATATTCTATCGATAATCCTACTAAGGTTCTTATCATGGTTAGCAAGTTTGACCATTGCTTAGATGACCTAATGTATCGACTACGCAAAGGCGAGTTGAACATGGAAATTACCGCGATAGTTTCTAATCACAAAGAGCTTCGGCCGATGGCTGAGCGCGAAGGGATCCGCTTCATTTACTTGCCTGTTACTAAAGACACCAAACGAGATCAAGAGTTGGCTTTAATGGATATCATTGAGGAAACTCAGACCGAGTTAGTGGTTCTGGCGCGTTACATGCAAATATTATCGGACAACCTGTGTCGTGGATTAGCCGGTCGTGCAATCAATATCCACCACTCTTTCTTACCCGGTTTTAAAGGGGCTAAACCTTATCATCAGGCACATACCCGTGGTGTAAAACTCATCGGTGCTACTGCTCACTATGTCACATCAGATCTTGATGAAGGTCCAATTATCGAGCAGTCAGTGCAGCCAGTCGATCACACATATAGCCCGCAAGAGCTCGTTGCTGTTGGCCGTGATACCGAAACGCAAGCGCTGGCCAAAGCGGTAAAAATGCATACCGAGCATCGGGTATTTCTCGACGGTAACAAAACTGTCGTTTTCAAGTAGGCGCTTATGATGGCTAAGTTAATTGATGGAAAAATGTTGTCAGCTCAGCTTATTGAACAGTTGGCTAAAGAAACTAAAGTGTTTGTCAGTGAATTTGGACTAACTCCTGCCCTAGCCGTGGTTTTGGTCGGACAAGACCCTGCCAGCCAGATCTATGTTCGCAATAAAATAAAACGAGCGAGCGAGGCGGGAATTGTCTCGATTGAACATCAACTACCTGCACATACTACTCAGGCTGAGCTCAACGCACTGATTATGCAGTTAAATAGCGATCCTGAAATTCATGGAATTTTGGTGCAACTGCCGTTGCCAACAGGGCTTAACGAGTCAGAAATCATCTCGCTGATTGCGCCTGACAAAGATGTTGATGGCTTCCATCGACTTAATGTTGGTGCATTGTCAACTGGGCAAGCTACGCTTATCCCCTGTACCCCACAAGGTTGCATGATCATGTTGCGCCAGCAACACCCCGATTTGTCTGGTTTGCATGCGGTGGTAGTAGGACGCTCTAATATTGTTGGCAAACCTATGGCGAACCTACTATTACAAGCAAATTGTACCGTGACTACCGTTCATTCTAGAACAAAAAACATCAGTGATATTTGCCGCAGCGCAGACATCTTGATTGCTGCTGTCGGACGTCCACAACTGATCAAAGCAAACTGGATAAAACCCGGTGCCACCGTGATAGATGTCGGTATCAATGCGATTGAGCGAGCCGGCAAGCGCGTATTGGTCGGTGACGTTGATTTGGCTGATGCAAAAGCCGTCGCTGGAGCTATCACCCCAGTTCCGGGAGGTGTCGGCCCAATGACCATAGCCTGCTTAATGAAAAACACCTTGAGTGCCGCGCGCCTGCAAATGGCTCAGGTACCAGCTTAATATTATTGATCAAAAGAATAACCAAAATTAATTTTGGTTATTACTAATGCAACGAGGAGGAGAGGTTTATGCCTTTCTCACTATTAAAATACGGTCTGAATAACGACTATCCGTTCGAAAAAAATGCAGATTTACCGCTGCCGACAAGCTTAAAGTCCAATTATGACGTGGTGATCATTGGCGGCGGTGGCCATGGTATTGCTACCGCCTATTACTTAGCGAAATACCATGGCATAACTAATGTCGCGGTATTAGAAAAAGGCTACTTAGGGGGCGGCAATACTGCTCGAAATACCGCCGTTATCCGTTCCAACTACCTGACTTCTGAAGGGGTCAAGTTTTACAGCGAATCGGTTAAGTTATTTAAAGAGCTATCTAATGAGTTTGATTTTAACATCATGTATTCACAGCGTGGACAGCTGACTCTGGCTCATACCGATGCCGCGATCCGTGGATTTAGACAACGCACCGAGATCAATAAGCATTTTGGTGGAAAAACCGAATTAATCGATCCACAGCAAATAAAAGAACTCGTGCCAATGCTCAACATGAACCCGGCCGATATGCCGGTATTGGCCGGTCTGTGGCATATGGATGGTGCAACAGCACGCCATGATGCTGTCGCGTGGGGGTATGCCAAGGGTGCAACCAGTCGTGGCGTTGAATTACACCAACTGACCGAAGTAACCGATGTCATCGTTGAGAACGGCAAAGCCACAGGTGTTAAGACCAATCGCGGTAAAATTAGCTGCGGCAGCGTGATTCAAGCGGTCTCAGGTCATAGTTCATTAGTCGCTGCCATGGCCGGTTTTAGAATGCCGATTACCACCTACCCTCTGCAAGCTATGGTTACCCAGCCCGTTAAGCCATTTCTTAATCCACTGGTTAGCTCTCCAGCATTGCATTGTTATGTTCAGCAAACAGGTCGTGGTGAACTGGTCTTTGGTGGCGGTTCTGATCCTTACCCTTTATATAGCACCCGATCGACTATGGATCTTAAAGAAAGCGTATTAGCTCATGCTGTGGAACTTTTTCCATTCATGGCCAACATGCGCTTGATGCGTCAATGGGCAGGTTTAACCGATATGACCTCAGATTACAGCCCTATCATGGGGTTAAGTCCGGTTGACAATTATTATCTTGATGCTGGCTGGGGCACATGGGGCTTTAAAGCCACACCAATTTGCGGCCAGAAGATGGCAGAGCTTGTTGCCAGCGGCGGCAAGGTACCAGAGTTAATCAAGCCATTTGCGATGGACAGATTCAACTCGTTCCGTCAGGTCAATGAGATGGGCGCGACTGCCGCGAGTCACTAAGGTTACTATTATGAAAATTATCAATTGCCCACTCAATGGGCCACGCAATATCAGCGAGTTTGTTCACGGTGGTGAAGTTCGCCAGATGCCGGACCCCAACAATTGTAGCGATCAACAATGGGCTGAATATGTCTTTTATTCGGACAATGCCATTGGTGTCATCACCGAGTGGTGGCTACATGCACCTTCCGGATATTGGTTTATTGCACAGCGTCATACCGCCAGTGATGAAATACTAAAAACCTACGATCCATCTGAACAATTTACCCAACGGGTTGAGTTTTCGATTAATACTAAGGAGGCCACAGTATGAGTACAGTGCAACGTCTCAAGGCACCAATGGGTTTACTGATCAACCGCAATAAATCGGTCTCCTTTAATTTTGAAGGTAAATCAGTTGCCGGACTCGATGGTGATACCATTGCCAGTGCTTTGTTAGCCAATAATAGCTGGCTGATGTCTCGTTCTTTCAAGTATCACCGGCCTCGCGCCCCGCTAACCATGGCTGGGCAAGATGCTAATACGCTAATCCAGTTGGGTGGTGAACCCAATGTGCTGGCAGATCGCCAGAACATCACCGATGGCATAAAGGTTGAAGGACAGAACTATAATGGCTCATTGGCCAATGACCGCGATGCGATCTTAGGCCATTTCGGTCGTTTCATGCCGGTGGGATTTTATTACCGCAGCTTTTTTAAACCAATGGGCGTGTGGGATAAATGGGAAGGCTTTATTCGCAAAAAAGCAGGCTTAGGCAAGTTGGATTTGGAGTTTGAGCCGCAGTACTATGACAAAAAATATTTATTTTGTGATGTGATGGTAGTGGGCGGTGGCCCTGCTGGCTTGACAGCAGCGCTCAAGGCCGCAGACGCCGGAGCACAGGTATTGTTAGTTGAAGAACAACCAATTCTTGGTGGCTCATTGACTTATAACCGTTTCGACATTTTGGGTTGTGAAGCCGATGAGTTACGGGCCAAACTAGTGGCAAAAGTAGTAAACCATGACAATATCGACGTACTGTTAAATGGCGTTTGCAATGCTTGGTTCACCGACAATTACCTACCGGTGATTCAAGGGCAGCGATTATTTAAAGTGCGCGCCACAGAATGCATTGTCGCATCGGGTTCTTTCGAACAACATGTGGTATTTCGTAATAATGATTTGCCCGGCATTATGATGTGCAGCGCGGTTAATCGACTGATGAAGTTATATGCCGTCAAACCCGGCCAGCGTGCTGTTATACTCACTGGTAATGATGATGGTTACTTAACCGCATTAGCATTGTCCGATCAACAAGTTGAAGTCGCAGCAATCATTGATATGCGGCCGTCGGTCGCCAATATCGAGCTGCTCGAAGCTGTAGAAGCCCGTGGGATCTTGGTTAAGCTGGGTCATACCGTTTATGAAGCCTTGGCGACATCTGACAACCAACATATTCGCAGCGTCGATGTCAGAAAAATCACCGCGCCGGGTCAAGTCGACAATACCGCAATGCAGTTCGATTGTGACCTGCTCTGCATGTCGGCTGGTTATATGCCTGCTTACCAATTATTGTGTCAAGCTGGTGCCCAATTAAGTTATGACGATAAGTTGTCTGAATTCAATTTATCTAAATTACCTGCTCATTTGCATATTGCCGGTTCAGTCAAAGGCATTCATAACTTAAATGTGGTGCAGATAGATGCTGAAAATGCGGCGATAAAAGCGCTTAATAACCTAGGCTTAAGCAGCGAACTCACTACCCCGACAACTTGTCACA
>Ga0105355_10005613_pt1 | contig 10578 bp, 5 predicted proteins | sample GOMGulsemesocosm_2_FD_83508 | JGI IMG/M metagenome (GOLD analysis project Ga0105355, IMG submission 83508) | Methane-oxidizing microbial communities from mesocosms in the Gulf of Mexico - GOM9C Gulf of Mexico | ecosystem: Environmental > Aquatic > Marine > Cold seeps | place: Gulf of Mexico...
CAGAAAAGTCTAAAAAAGGCAAAGTAAAAAAAGTTACTAATTCGTCAATACACGCTAAAAAGAGCAAAAATAAAACGGAAAAAGTAATTGATGAACAAGATGACCTTCAATTAAATGATCAACAACCAGTCGTTCGCACCCGCAAGCCTATTTCATTTTAATCGGCTTTCTTACATCACTGGGTTCTATTGTCACAAAGTTCAAATTATCTACTTTAGTTATTGGCCTATAGCCCAAATAATATGGGCTAAATGTCGTGTATCATAGAGTTCTCAATCATTGGGTAATATTATTGATAACGATCAAGTCAAAAGCGCTAGAGATTTCAGACCAGTAGTAAAGTCTCCAAGAATGGTCAGCAAAGGAAGTGATTAAAAATAGAAAGATAAAAGAATAAGTAAAATATCTAACCGCTGTAGAATATATACTATTTCAATAGAACTCCCCTGGTACATCTATTACCAATAAAACATACACTAGCATTCTTTGAAACTTATTAAAAAGAAGTATAAAAAAGCCAGAACTGACTCCGGCTTTTTTGCTTCTTTTATCCTAAATAAATTGCTAATTGTCAGATTGTTACATACGTTCTATATCAACCGAAACAACCTTATATTCAGGGCATTTGGTATGTTTATCTGTGATATCTCCTGTGACTCTATTAATCATTAGTTCAGGAAAATGAAAGGTGGTAAATAAAACACCTGATTTTACCTTTTCACTCACTTGTGCTTTTAATTCTATTTCACCGCGTGCTGAAAATAATCTAACTTGACTGTTATTAGTAATGCATTTTTGAGCCGCGTCTTTAGTATTAATAAGCAGGACATCTTCACTAACTATTGCTTCGTTAGACGTACGCCTTGTCATGGTGCCAGCGTTGTAATGCTCTAAGTTTCTACTGGTGGTCAAAATAAAAGGAAACTCACTGCCATTTTCTTCAACTTCTCGGCTTTCTTCAAATTCATAAAAATGAAATTTGCCTAAACCTCGCTTAAAGCTATCAACGTGAAGGATTTTAGTATCTTTCCCTTCCTCGTTTACAGGCCATTGCAAGCCATTGTCACCAAGATTATTCCAGGTAATGCCTTTAAAAAACGGGACAACCTGAGCTATTTCTTCCAACATACGATCAGCAGCATAATCGGCTTGGTTGTAACCAAGAGCATTCATCATTTCGACTATGATTTGTCCGTCAGATTTACAACCCTCTTTAACTGGGACCGCGGCATTTACTTTTTGTACACGGCGTTCTCCATTGGTAAATGTGCCATTTTTTTCTAAAAAAGAAGCACCTGGTAAAACAACATCGGCCATTTTTGCTGTTTCAGATAAGAAGATCTCTTGCACGACAAGTAAGTCTAAATTGGCCAAACTAGCCACAACGTGCTGCTGATTTGGGTCCGTTTGCACAACATCTTCTCCCATTATCCATAAAGCCTTTAAATCGCCGGCTAAAGCTGCATTAAACATTTCAGGTATTTTATAACCGATATTCTTTGGCATACCTTGTTCTTTGGATAGTCCATAATGGGTGCGATATAGCTCGATGTTTTCAGGTAAATCAACAGGAAAATAACCCGCACCTTGATGAGGTTGACAGCCCATATCAGCGGCACCTTGCACATTGTTTTGACCACGCAGCGGGTTCATGCCAACACCTTCCCTGCCAATATTCCCTGTTAACATGGTTAAGTCAGCAATACACATAATAGCTCGACTACCCTGTGAATGCTCTGTTACCCCTAAGCCGTGAAAACTCATGGCATTTGTGGCTCTTGCAAAGGCAATCGCCGCTTCTTTAACCATGTTTTTATCGACACCGCTTATTGATGCTAAACCGTCAATATCAAGCGCCATAATAGCCTGGTGATAAGCTTGATATTCCTCGGTACGTTGATTAACAAACGCCATGTCAACAAGGTCTTCATTGATAATGAAATACGCCATCATATTTAAAACCGCAACATTAGTGCCAGGGCGCAATTGAATATGCCAATTAGCATAACGGGCTAATTCTGTTTTTACGGGATCAATAACAATTAATGGTGTACCTTTCATTACTTTTTGCTTGATTTTAGCGCCCGTAACAGGATGGGCTGCTGTAGGATTTGCGCCAATCAACATAATGAATTCGGTCTTCTTTAAATCATTAATTGAGTTTGTTGCCGCTCCTGTACCAAAACTTTTTTGCATGCCAAATGCGGTGGGAGAATGGCAAACCCTTGCGCAACAGTCGATATTATTCGTGCCTAAAACTACACGCATCATTTTTTGCATTAAGTAATTTTCTTCGTTGGTACATCGTGCTGAAGAAATACCTGCGATAGCATCGGCGCCAAATTCAGATTTAATACCCGTTAACTTTTTTGATAGATACTCAAAGGCTTGTTGCCAACTTGCTGGTTTTAACTCGCCATTTATGCGAATTAAGGGTGTAGTTAACCTGTCTGGGTGGTTATAGAATCGCCATGCATAACGGCCTTTCAAACAAGTATGTCCTGCATTAACTTCTGCATCTTCTGGCGCTTCAATAGAGAGTATTTGACTATTTTCAACGGAGACCTCTAAGTTACAACCGACGCCACAGTAAGAACAAATGGTACGAACTGTATCTGCTGTTTTCGTCAATTTAGCTCTAAAGACATCACTTATCGCCCCCGTTGGACAAGTTTGTGCACAAGCACCGCACGAAACACAATCAGACTCAGCAAAATTTACTCCTTGTCCTTTTATAATTTTACTGTCGAACCCTCGCCCTGAAACGCTGAGAACTTGTTCGCCTTGAATTTCATCACAAGCTCGCACGCAACGATTACAATTAATACAAGTCGATAGATCCATTCTCATGTAAGGATGCGAGTCATCGAGTTCCGTGCTATTAATTTCGTTATCGCAACTTTTTTTACCTTTAGCAAATCGAACTTCGGTAACGCCTGTGGCAATAACCACTTCCTCAAACTCATTGGTTCTGTTGACTTCAGTGTTATTGTTAGTTGTTGTATTAGGGTTAGTCACTTGGGTTAGGTAATCTTCTGGCATGTCACTTAACACTAACTCCATAATATTTCTACGAAGTTTAATTACACGTTCAGAATCACTAAAAACATGCATACCCTCGCTAATTGGAGTATGACAAGAAGCCATGACTTTTCGCGGCCCATCAGCCGTTAGTGCGACATCAACTGAACATACTCGACAGCTACCATACGCATCTAGACGAGGATCATCACATAAGGTTGGAATAGCTTGTTGTAAACGTCGACTAAAAGTCAAAATAGATTCACCCTTTACAATAGGATGAGCAACACCATTTAAAAATGCTAATTGTGAATTCATTTCACTGCCTCCGATCTTTGTACATTTTTATCTTTTTGAAAGTAGTGACTAATTTCTTCAGAATAATAATGCAAAATATTCTTTATCGGTAAGGGAACGCCGCCGCCCAACGCACATAAGGAACCTAACTGCATAGTTTCCAAGATATCTTCAAGCAGTATTCTATCTATATCTTCATCGCCCTGAAGTGCATTATTGACTAATTCTTGGCCACGAACTGAACCTAAACTACAGGGGTAACATTTTCCGCACGACTCTACTGCGGTAAATTCAAATAAATGCGCTACATATTCCAACATATTGGTACTTTCAGGAATACCGATGACACTTGCATGTCCTAATAAAAATCCGGCTTGAGCGAAAGACTCAAAATCTATGCTTAATTCACTGACTTTATCCAGAGGAACTACGCCGCCAAGCGGGCCACCTATGTGTAATGCTTTTAACGCTTTATTAAAACCACCTGCAAGTTTAAAGACCTGTTCTAGAGGTGTTCCCATAGCGACTTCGTAAATTCCTGGTCGAGTAAAACTACTATCGAGGGAGATTAATTTTGTACCTGTTGATTTTCCATTACCTATTTGCTTAAAAGCTTGTTGTTCATCATTTAATATCCAATGAATTGAAGCAAATGTTTCGACATTGTTTAATACAGTTGGACAGCCAAATAACCCACTTTGAGTAGGAAAAGGTGGACGTACTGACACCACGGGTCTTTGTCCTTCTATTGATCTTAAGAGTGCTGTTTCTTCACCGCAAATATAAGCTCCTGCGCCACGAACAATTTTGAAAGTGAAATTAGCATTAATACCTTGTGCTAATGAATCGAACGCTTGAATAGCCTGTTCAACAATTTTAATTGCAGCCGGATATTCATCGCGAATATATAAAATGCCTGTTTTAGCCCCGACTAAATAACCCGCCATCAACATACCGAACATCACGGCGTGAGGCCTTTTTTCTAACAAGTAACGGTCACTAAAAGCACCAGCATCGCCTTCATCAGCATTACAAACAATGTATTTTTCTTCCGATATCACATCACGACAAGACTGCCACTTAAAACCCGTTGGGAAACCAGCACCACCACGTCCACGAAGACCTGAGTCACTAATTCGTTTTAATAATTGTTCATCATCAAATTTTTGAGTGAAGGTAGTAAAGTGTGCATAGTATTGAGCAACATCATCTATTTCAGCGGTAAGAATGGGATGTTCAAGGTTAGTCTTAACATGATAGAATTCCTGACTATCAACCTTTTGTTCTTCTACAACTGCTTCTACGATAGTCTTTAAATTATCAATATCGTTACCTGAATAGTTATCACCCGTTATTTGAAATGCGCTATTTTCAAAACACCGACCTAAACAAGTCACATGACCAACGTCTTCTTTACCAAATTGAGCATTTAATTTGTCAGTCACATCTTGTTGTGTGCCTGCACATAAACATGAAGATCCGTTACAAACATAGGCTTTTTTGTTAGCATTTTCTCCGTCGATAAAATCGTAAAAGCTGCTGGTACCATGAACGATCGCTTCACCGATAAGAAATTCTTTGGCCAACTTTGTTCTTTGCGCTTTTGAAGACGTTTCATTACCGACAACCAATTGCTCAAATAAAGTATTATCAATGCCTTGTCGGCGAGCAAGTTGAGTTAAATTTTTTGACATTATTCCTCCAATGAGTGCAAACGCCACTCACCATAGTACAAATTAAAAGACTTTTTGTTGGCAAAACCTATGATGGTTAAATCAAAACGTTTTGCAGCTTGTATAGCTAAATCTGATGGAGCGCCAACGGCTATTAGCACAGGTATGCCTGCCATCACGGTTTTCTGGACAATTTCAAAACTAATTCTTCCACTAACAACAACGCATAATTTATGAGTTATGTCTAACGAAAGGTCTTGGTGGCGCTTTAACGTTAGATGACCCAATAGTTTATCTAACGCATTATGTCTGCCAATATCTTCAAACAACGATACTAACTGTCCATGTTGATCAAACAGTGCAGCGGCATGAGCGCTGCCCGTATTTAAAAACAATCCTTGGTGGTTACGCATTTTTTCAGGCATTAAAGATACTTGGTTAACAGCTAACCATGACTTTTCTTGGCAAAGTTTTGGAGGTTTTTTAAATTCCAAAGATTTCAAAGAAGTTGTGCCACATAAGCCGCAGCTGCTATAAGTCACCTGATATCGTTCTATAGTATCAAGGTGAGGTACTTTGCCTGGAGCTAACTTTACATCCCACAAGTTAAATTGATCTCGTTTTTGATTTTCATCTGGTTTATCGAAAGTGATGTCAGCAATATCACTGTAGCCTTCTATCACGCCCTCAGATAACAATAAGCCGATAATAAGTTCTTTATCCTCTCCTGGGGTACGCATAGTAATTGAGAATATACGGGATGTTAGCAAATTTTTGTCCTCAACTTGTCGTTCGCTATCTACTAATACACCGGCACTATCCCATGATAGCCTTATCTGCAAAGGCTGTTCTTTTATTAAGGTATCAACACATAACTGACGTTTTCCCAAATGATAAACAATTTTGTTCACTTGCACCGCAGGTTCAATTTTAGTTTGATCTTGCGCACCTTGCATATTTTGTTTGTTTGTAACGATATTATGTTGAACAGTTTTTCCCATAAATCCATCAAAATTATTAACCTATAACCAAATCTTACCTTGTTAATATTGTGGTGAATAGCTTTAAGCAATAAGTTCCTTTGTCTTATTTTAGTAAACAAATGTGAACATCTATAAATAAGTATAAATTCCCCTGCTTTGTTGCAAATCAAGTTTTCAATAGTAAATTAGAGATAAAGTAATAAACAAAAGACCTTAAAATCAGTTTTTTAGCTTTACAGGCAATGATTTAGTCAGTCTATTCTTAGCCAGTTGTGTTTACTTTTCAACCAAAGCTATAAGTATAAACGCTAGAAGCAACAAGGAAGGATTCAAAAAATAACGTATTGAAGTAGCAATGAAAAATTGCGAAGCAAACTAAATAAAATAAGGAATTAGCATGGCAACAGACGTAGAAATAGCGCAAGAATTTACCCCTCGTCCTATTCAAGAGATTACTGAAAAACTTGGCATAAGCAGCGAGCATACACTGCCTTACGGTCGTGATATTGCCAAAATAGATTTAGATACCTTAAAGACTAAGTCGACTAAAAAGGGCCGTTTAATACTGGTTTCAGCAACTACACCGACACCTTCTGGCGAAGGTAAAACAACAACGACTATTGGCTTGGGCCAAGCGTTTACCCAGCTAAACGAATCTGTTTGTTTAGCATTAAGAGAACCTTCTCTGGGTCCATGTTTAGGCATGAAAGGTGGTGCAACGGGAGGGGGATATAGTCAAATTATGCCCGGCGACCGGATTAACTTGCATTTTACCGGCGATTTTCACGCCATCACTAGTGCCAACAATCTACTTTCTGCGGCAATAGATAACCATATTTATCAAGGTAATGCGTTAGATATAGATCCCCGCCAAATAGTATGGCGTAGAGTGATGGATATGAATGACCGTAGTTTACGTAAAATTGTACTTGGCTTAGGCGGAAAAATGCAGGGTGTTCCTCGTGAAGGAGGTTTTGATATTACCGCGGCATCTGAAGTCATGGCGATGTTATGTCTAGCTAATGATGCAGCTGACTTGCAAACTCGATTAGACAGAACGTTGATTGGTTATACCTATGACGGTAAGCCCATTCAAGCTACGCAGTTGAACATTACTGGCGCTATGATGGCGCTATTACGCGATGCCCTTCAACCTAACCTTGTACAGAGTTTTGAGGGTACCCCAGCTTTTGTTCATGGTGGGCCATTTGCTAATATTGCCCATGGTTGTAACAGTGTTATTGCCACTCGTATGGCGATGCATCATGCAGATTGGGCAATTACCGAGGCGGGCTTTGGTTTCGATTTAGGTGCAGAAAAATTCTTCGATATAAAATGTCGAATCGCTGAACTTGACCCTGACGCTGTGGTACTGGTTACCACAGTTCGTGCCCTAAAAATGCACGGAGGTAAAAACAAGAACGATTTAGAAGAACAAGATTTGGTCGCAGTCAAACGAGGTTTGGAGAATTTAGATAAACATATTGAAAGTGTCGAAATGTTTAACAAACACCCTGTTGTTGCGTTAAATAGATTTGCCTCAGATACTGATGAAGAGATTGCTTTAATTCGAGCTCGTTGTATTGAACATGGCGTATCATTTGCGGAAACTAATCATCATGCTGATGGCGGCAAAGGTGCAATAGAATTGGCAAAAGCAGTGATTGCCTCAATAGATAAGAACCAACCTTTCGCGCCTTTATATACCTTAGATATGTCGGTAGTAGATAAAGTAAGAGCTGTTAGTCGTGCTATGTATGGTGCGAACGATGTGGCATTCTCCAAAGAAGCTGAAAAGGACTTAAAACATGTAGAACAACTGGGTTTGGAAGATTTACCTATATGTATTGCTAAAGCGCCAAGTTCATTATCTGATGACCCAATTCTTCACGGAAGGCCAAGAGATTTTGAAGTCACAGTTCGCGCCATTCAGATTAACGCAGGTGCTGGATTTTTAGTGGTCTTAACAGGCAACATAATGCGAATGCCTGGATTACCTAAAAAGCCTGCGGCAAATAATATTAAATTATTAGCAAATGGCGTCATAGAGGGGCTTGAATAAGCAGTTTTGTTACCATTAAGTTTTGATAAATTGTAGAGATAGACCTTTTGAGATCTATCTCATTCTCTTAACTTGGATAAGTAAGCAATTAATAATAGAATGATTAAATAGCAAACCGTGAAGCAAGTGTTTGCAAATTATTTGCTAAAATTGCTTGGCTGTTGGCTGCCTCTGATACTTCTTGTGCTCCTTGACTTACCTCTTGTGATTTATCATCTATGTCGCTGATATTTCGATTTATTTCTTGCGTAACATTGACCTGTTCTTCCGCAGCTGCTGCGATTTGTTCTACCATAGCGTTAATATCAGAAATAGAAGTGACAACTTGTGTGAGTGATAACTCAATTTGATGCGTACCTTGCACAGTTTCTTTCGCTCGTTCTTGTGTTCCTGATATCATAGTATGTGCATTATTTGCTTGGTTTTGCAGTTTATTAATAATTTCTTCTATTTCTACAGTTGATTCTTGTGTTCTTTGCGCCAACGTTCTTACTTCATCGGCGACTACGGCAAATCCCCGACCTTGCTCCCCTGCTCTAGCTGCTTCTATAGCCGCATTAAGCGCAAGTAAATTTGTTTGCTCGGCTATTCCTTTAATCACATCAATAACACCTGAAATGGTAGAGCTTGTGGAATGTAAGCCAGAAATTTGCTGGCTTATCTCGTCAACGTCCCCCACTAAAGTGTTTATAGCGTAAAGAGAAGTGTCGACAACTGTCTGGCTTTCTATCGCTTTTTCGTTGGCTTGATGTGCTGCCGTCATAGCGGTAGTCGTATTTCGAGCTACCTCTTGAACAGATGCAGACATTTCTTCTACAGCAGTAGCAACTTGACCTGTTTCATTTTGTTGTTGCAACAAACTCAACGAGTTCTTCTCTACCGTATCTGCTGACTGCTGCGCAGAAGCCGATAACTCAATACTGCTATGACCAATTTGATCAATAGCCCCTGAAAATGTTGCTAATGTTTCATTTAATGCAGATGCTAATTGCCCTAGTTCATCACTTCCTAAGACTTTAGCTCTCGCAGTTAAATCGTGATCATCTTTAACTCTAGTTAACGTTGAAGATAAGAAGTTCAATTGATTAAATAAATTAGATAAAATTAACCAGACTACAGCAACTGTAACAATAATGACCATTAACACAATCGACAAGGTTGAAAATACTTTAGTCGATTGCAAAGAAAACAACCTATCTATAGCAATAGTAAAGTCATCAGCTAAGATATTCTCATACTCTTTTAACAAGTTTATTCTTTGTGTCGCTTGACTAAACCAAAAATCTGCTTCGATGTTAAAGGGTCCCTGTGCGCCAATATTTTTTGCAAGTCTTCTCATATTACGTACTTCAATAACCGCATTATTGTCCATCTTTTGTGAAAAATCTCTTTGAGATTGTTTAGAACTATTCATTGAAAACTGTGCAAGAAAGGTTTGTTGCTTAGCATCCAAACTAATAAATTTTTGAAACGCATCTGCTGTGAAATAATTGGAAGCAAAAGCTGCACTGACAACAGCTCTTTCAATACCTGCACGTTCTTTTGCCTCCAAAAAATTATAATAGGCTATTGCTGAACGTACAGTTTCTTTCGGACTCATGCTAATAAAAAAGCCAGTAAGCTGCAGTACTTTATTATTAAGGTTTGTGTAATAACCTATTGCTCGTTCCGAAGGGAGAGATAAATTAGTCACCTGAGTTCTAATAGAGTCCAGCTGCGCTAACTCCTGTTTTATGGTGGAAAATATGCGGTTTATTTCGAGAACATTTAAGGTAAGTTCATGGGAATTATTGGTCAAATTGTTTAATGCTTGTGTGGTTTTTTTACGTTGATTGCCGAGTTGCAAAGCAAATTTTTCACCTTCAGTTCCCAAATAAACGGCTGTCATCCCTCTTTCTTTTTGTAACTCGTGTACTAATGCGTTATTAAGTACAGTCAATGACAATAACTGTTGAATGTTTTCTAACGATTTTCTTTTGCTAATTGTATCGACTAAAGTATTCAAACTAAAATACAAGCACGCCAATAAAGGCACCAACACTAAAATGAATAACTTTTGTTTAAAGCCTAACTTGTTAATAATACGCATCATAATCCCTCACGCTAACTTCCGTTTATTAGTTTTTATCGCTCTTGTTTGGTATTAATTTATGATTTAATAAATAAAGACAATGTTGAACAACAAGATTGATACTTAAGCATAGGAGAATAAAAGGGGTATTAAGAAAGTTCTAAAGCTTAACTTGTTCTAGATCAATAAAACTGGTTTTATTTTTAATAACAAAAAAGGAGCCATTAGGCTCCTTTTTGATTTAATTCGATAATAATTTATTCGTCAATATTAACGACGTAAACCTAATTTACCGATTAAAGACGAATAACGGTCAACGTTTTTGCCTTTTAAGTAATCAAGTAATTTACGACGTTGAGCAACCATGCGTAATAAACCACGACGTGAATGGTGATCATGGATGTGCTCTTTAAAGTGACCTTGAAGATGGTTGATTTGTGTAGTTAACAAAGCAACTTGAACTTCTGGTGA
>Ga0105355_10005616_pt1 | contig 10573 bp, 9 predicted proteins | sample GOMGulsemesocosm_2_FD_83508 | JGI IMG/M metagenome (GOLD analysis project Ga0105355, IMG submission 83508) | Methane-oxidizing microbial communities from mesocosms in the Gulf of Mexico - GOM9C Gulf of Mexico | ecosystem: Environmental > Aquatic > Marine > Cold seeps | place: Gulf of Mexico...
TCAAGGTTAACTTGCTTAAAGAAGCGATATCGAATGAGGTAAATACAAGATAAGAAAAGTAAACCGATGGCGCTTCGAATACATAATGATTGGGCAATCGATAATTCACCACTAAGCTCACGAGCACCAATAGCAAGAATGCAAAAGGAAGCCAGTGCCCCTGACATTGATAAAAAAAGCATCATAAGATTAAAGCTCTAACAAGTTATATAGATTACTAAACGCCAGTCTTCGTTTGCAGCTATATAACAATATTAATCGCTAACCTAAATCAATATTGATGCGCTGGTTTTTAAGTTCTGTGTAATTATTAACTACTGCACAATAAACCTAGTATTGAAAACAAGACTAGGTTTATTTAATAACATGACTTACACCCACTTAACAGCATAATTCATTGAAAATTTAGTTATATCTCAATAATTTATTAATTATATCCTAATAGATAGTTTTCATTTTCTTCTCTATCTTGCAGATTTGCTGCTTCTTGCTGATATTCGTTTCTATTTGCTAATTCTGCTTGCAATAGCTCATTGCTTTGTTGGCACGAACTTAACTGCTCTGCCGTAAGAATTATTCTTCTATTCACTGCGTTAGAATTACATGACATATTACTACCCTCAACTAAATAATTACCTTATCCAGTTATATATATCGCAATAAGAATGCCAATTAGAAATTTTTCTATATGATTGATATATCGAATTAAAAATTATAGCTATTTAAAAGGTTAATACTTTTTTGCAAATTGCATCTATAAATGAAAAAACATACTGGCTTTTTCTCCTGAAATAAAAAGAATATAAACTAAACAAGGAAGACTAAATATTATGAAGAATTACTTACTTTGCTTTTGCATAGGTGCCTGCTCTGGATACTTAATTTCGACACTAGTGAACTCAGCAAAGGATATACATAGCCATGTTACTATCCCCCAAAGTAATACTCCAACCTCGCCCAATATTGAAATGGAAAAACAGGAAGAAGTAACGGTTGCAACAGAGCCATTAATGGCAACAGAAGCTACCTCTACTATTGCAGGCATTACTCCAACGACCACAATCAATTCACAAAAATATGTAAAAATGATTAATGAGCTTAAATATAAAAATACAGTGCTACAAGAAAAATACCAGCGCTCAAATAATCGCATGATGGAATTAACCTTAGAGCTAGAAAGTTTAGATGAAAGTGAAATTACTGATCAACAAATGACAGCTTTAATAGATGACGATTTTGCTAGCTATAGACGTCAATTTCGTGGCGAGCAACGTGACAACATTTTTAAACTGCATACAGAACAAAACGACTTAGATTGGGGCTTTGAGATGAACACCCGCCTCAGAGACTTTATTGAGACACACTATCATGCTAACTCCGTTGTAGTGCAAGGAGTCACTTGTAAAGTTAATCGTTGTGAATTATTAATCCTCGAAAGAGAGGCAGGAATTTGGTCTTTAGTCAGTAAGGAATTAACACTACAACCATGGTGGAAGTTTTCTTCTATGCACTCTTCAAGTAGCTCAACAGATGATGAACAAAAATCTTTTTATTTATTATTATCAATATAACCTAGCGCCAGCTTGAAATAAAAAGGCACTGAATTACTTACTCTCAACGGAGAAGTAATTCAGTGCCTAGGGGTTTAATTAGCTTAATTTGCTAGTTAAAAAAGTCACATTGAGTTAATTAATTGCGCTTATTAGCAATATTTTCTTGTGTCGCTTTTAACGCATTTTCATGCCAATACTGCCAGTGCATATGCAGCTTATCTTCCGTTAAGTGAGCTGGCTGTAAGTAGTCTTTATAAGTATAACGATAAAATTGACGAGGTTTATGCGGGTTTTGTTCCTCAGCTTCTGCAACAAAACTAGCATTATGTCCAACTAACCACTGGTTAAACTCTTCTTTGTACTTCTCGCCCGACTCATCAAGCAGTTTTTTATATCCAGCAAAGAAATCTGTTTGTAAAAAATGAGCCATTTTTCGATAGTCGTCTTGATGACGTTCATTCATAAAGCGAACAGCTAGGTAGCCCCAACGATAAACTCTGTCGGTGCCATCTTTATATTCAGTATTAAAAACATCCATCAGACTTGGCCAATCTGCCGGTTTAGTTTCATTAACCAGTTTAAATGCTCTAGGGTTGTTATCTTCTTGAGCAATATACTCAGCGAGTCCTTCAGACCACCACACCATATGACTTGGAAAGTGGTTGAAGGTATCATATTTTACAAAACGTCCATCCAGATAGTGTACAAACTCATGGTTCAAATTCCATACTGCAAATTCAGGTCTTACCCAAAAATGTTCAAATGAGTAGAAAGTGGCAATATTATCTGGATCTTGTGTAGTACCTTCAATGTACATACCACCATTGTCAGTATGGATATCAAAAACTAACTGACCAAACTTGTTATATTCGGCATGATTGTCAAATATAACAACACGTAATTGATCATTAAAGTCATTGGCAACAGGTTCATTATTGGTTGCCAAAATTTCATGAAAATTACTCTCTTGTGACGTTAACTTATTACAAGAATCGTTTAATTGAGCTTTAGTCATTGCTTGTGTCAGAATATATATTCTATCTGAGCATTCATGATTTATAGGCAGTGCTTGTTCGATGGTAGGTGCAATACATCGATTTGCCAGTGTGCCTTCTGCACATTCAGATTTACCACGAAAAGTGTTTACTACATACGGGATACTAAATAGTGTTTTACTCAGCTCAACGCTAGTTTCCTTATCTAGCTTTTTATCTGATAAGGCAGCCCAAACGCTATTATCAAGATCATCCATCGATTGCTCAGTAGTTAAGGATAATTTATCTTCATCCAATTTCTTTTGATCTTCTGCTGAGCGCTGATAATACTCATTCCAATACTCTTTGTTATACAGGTTATAGTATTGTGCCAATGCCCAAAGAGCATGCTGTTTAGGCCAATCATTATCTGCAAGGGTATTGTTTTTAGCTGTTAAAAATTCGATTAGGGCTTGTTGTAGTTCACCTTCACCATTTACTGCATTAGTAAATACAGCTTCATTTTTCCTTCTCGCTTCATAAGGTAAAATAGCGCCAGCACGTAAAACTTCCCATAATGCATAATCAAGCGCTTTGCTATTGGCAGAGCCTGTTAAATCTGCCTCAGCATAACGGTTGATCAACTTACTCAAGGGTTTTACCTGTTCGCTAGTATAAGGCTGTAATGGTGCTAAGAAATACAAACGATATAAGGCAACAGCATAGTTCTCATGTAAACGCGCTGTTGTTGCATTAACATCGAAAAATCCCGGCATCTCGTGTAAATTGCTTAAGGCATTATTCACTGATTCTGCAGTTTGCTCTGACCAGCCTTTATCTGCACCAAAACTACTATAAATTCGTAAGTAAAAGCTTAGTTTTTCTAACTTATCATTAGTTAAATCACCTTTTAACGCTTCAATAGAAATAGCATCAGCAACAGCTTTAAGTAAACCTGCTTGGTAATGATTAAAATCTTGGCTCCACAATTGATCTACATCTGTAGCTAAAACTTCAGCTACCATCGCATTTGATTGAGCTTGTGTTGCATTTATGCTCGGTTGCTGCTCTACATTGCTTAAGGAATTGTTACTACAGGCAGAAACAACAGATGCAATCGCAATAGCGGCTAGTGACATTGAAAATTTATTCATACAGGTATCTTTGTTATTTATAGATAAAAACATTATTGCATACAATATATCAGTGCACACCAATTATTTAGATGTATAAGCTGATGCCATTTCTACAATAAAATTTCGGATCCAAAAATAGCGGCAAAGTTCTCCTTTAAATTTCGCAGGAGATTTACATTATAGATAACATAAAACTGTTTAAATAAATCGGGTAAAATAAACTTGGTCAATTAACCTATTAAGCAGAGATATAATGAAAATAGTATGTAGTCAGTGCTTTACCAGTAATCGTATACCTGATGACAAAGATCATCGCAAAGGAAAGTGTGGAAAATGCCAACAAGGCATATATTCTTCTTCACCAACTGAGTTAAGCAAGAATATTTTCTACCCTTTCATCGAACGTAACGATTTACCTGTCATTGTCGACTTTTGGGCAAGTTGGTGTGGCCCTTGCCAAAATATGGCGCCAATATTTAACAAAGTTGCGCAATCATCGCCTTCTTTATTATTCGCCAAAGTTAACACTGAGCAAGTTCAACAAATTGCCGCTGATGCTAATATTCGTAGCCTGCCAACCTTGGTAATATTCCATCAAGGTAAAGAAATAGATCGTATCTCCGGTGGCTTAAATGAAATGCAAATGAAACAATGGATCGTGCAATGCCTGCAAAAGATATCTGCTAAGCCTTAAAATAAAACCCAGCAACCGATTGATAAATATGGGTTTCATTCGCTTCTTAAATTATATAAACTTATCGAAAAAGGAGCGATAATGAGCCAAACTAATTACACTTATCTTGGTACCGCGGATGACCTAGTACAACGCTACCCCTGGCAAATTGAAATGGATTTAGCAAACTTCAATAATATGCTAATGCGTAAAGCACTATTAGGTGAGAAAATTCTGATCAATGATGGTTATTTGCTAAATCTCCCAGCGGCAAGGCATGCGTTATTAAACCCTGAATCTTCACCGTTAAAAGCGCTAATAGAATCAAACTTCGTCCGTATCTTATCACGCAACAATGACCTCATAGCGATGCCCGAAAGTATGGCTAAACAAGGTGTTAGCAGCTTTGCCCTACTTAAAAGCAATAATGAATGGAATGATTTAGCATCCATGCTGAGGAAATGGCAGCCAAAACTTCACCGTACTGAGAACTTCATTGCATGGCCCAAAAAGCACATTAGCCATGGGTTTGATACTATTATGATGCGCTTGCATGAGAAGTCACCTGAGCAACTGGGTTTAGCCCACAGCTCAAACGACGATTTACACCGTGTCTTTGATAATTATATTGCCCAAAATCAACACGACAAAGAAGCAACCCGAACCCGATGGGAAAATGCAGTATTAAAAACCTTATCTAACACCTCAAATGATAAGCAAAAAATACAAGAACTTATCGGGTTATCCTGTGAGGGTTATCATTATAATTTTGGCATATGTTTAAGTAATTTTAGTGCTCTTGATAAAGCAAAAATCATAGTTGAAACCCGTTACAGTCAAGCATTTGATGAGTTTATGGAAATTAACATTGCAGCAGAAGAGTGTTTAGCCGAGATGCCTGTGTTAAATATTCCAAAAAATTTACCCTTTAACAAGCCCGAATTATGGAAACAAATTGTTGACCCGTTTAGCGATATTGCCGATCTGCAAAATACCTATAAACAAAGCATGTCATTGTATAGTGCCGGGCAAACATCAAAAGAGGCGCTTGAAGAAGCTTCTAAATCATACTCTCTCGCATTATCAAAGCTATTTGGTCAAAGTTCATCAGCGGGTTCAAATACTAAGCGTGTACTAGGTTTAGGTTTCTTTGGTGCAGGAGCCTTAGTTTCATTGCCAGTTGCAGCATTACTTTGGTTCTCTGAAACTGAATTAATCCCTGCCATGATGAAACGATTTCAAGTGCGTGACAAAAAGTTCTTCAATGAAAATAAAGGCAAAATTCCTATGGTAAATATGCAAAATAAATCCATGATCACTTCTGTCGCTTTAAATAAACAAAAATCTTTAGAGCTATCTAAAACAATCCCGTCATTTTAAACGGCAATTAAGCTACTGCCGCTAATGCACTTAATAGGCAAGCATTGGGCAATTGCTTGCCGTTTGAATGACAATTTCCTAAAGATTGATCCTCAACCCTACCGGAACGGCCACATGGTATTGAATTCATCTAACTGACATCACCTCTAAAGCCATTGATTGAGCAACTTTCAATTTTTAACCAGCCATATTATAAAATTGGCATAGAGTCTGCTTTTCAATGGTTAATGGTAAATAACCGAAAACATACAGTAAAGGACTCTGAATGTGATGATGATCAATAACAACTACACGCTAAAGCTTGAGCAAGCAAAAGCAAATAATGCCTTGGTGGTAAATTTTGATAAAAACACCTCGGCCGTTCAGCCCATTCCTGGTGAGAAAGATACAGTAACTTTATCAGATAAAGCTTTAGCTATGATGAATGGCAAAGAGGTTAAAGAAATTGCGCCAACCTATGTCAGACCAGAAACTGCACGCTCACTTCTAGCTGAAAGCGAAGCTTTAAAAGCAGTAAATGTAACAAGTGCAAATGAAGATAAAGTTATTGATACTCGCTTTGGTGAACTGATGCAAAACATCATAGACCAACGATTAGGGCTCGACCGTAAAAAACTTGAAGAGCTCGATGCATTGATGGCTAAGATTGCCGAAAATGAAAATATGAGCCCAGAAGAAAAAGAGCAAGCTTTAGAGAAGCTAGCTGAAATGCGAGAGAAAATTATTGAAGAAAGTAGAGCTATTCAAGAAACAGCTAAACAGACTGGTGAATAATTAAGATTTACCCCCACTGCATTATTCTTAATAAGCGCTTATAGTGACTAGCTCTCTAGGTGTCGATTTTGATTAGACAATGAACCTATCGATAATCAATTCCAAGCTATTTTAAAAGGGCAAACATTTCATCCCGTCATTTTTATTTTTATTTTTATTTTTATTTTTATTTTTACGATATTAAATACATAGATAAACAACATGGCTTAGATACTACTGTAGATTTCTTTATCAATTCTTTTTGTCAGTAAATTTATCAATTTAGCGATTAAACTTCTACACTTTAAGGGAGCCATACCAAACAAGGAAGATAAAATGAGTAAAGACCTTTGGTTTTATGAACCCTATGATGCCTATGGGTATTTATCTAATTTTGCAGATTACCCCATCAAGTTTGAGCAACAAACATGGCAAACCAGTGAACATTGTTATCAAGCCAGCAAATTCACCAACCCCGCAATCATCAATAAAATTAAAAGTGCAGCAACACCTAAAGCGACATTTGAACTTAGTCGACAATATGCGAGCCAAGTCCGTGATGATTGGTTAGATATACGATATCAGCGCATGCTGGACATTGTTAGTGCTAAATTCAAACAACACACCCAGCTGGCCTATTATTTAGTTGCTACAGAAAACAAGGTTATTAAAGAGCACTCTCACAAAGACGACTACTGGGGCGATGGTGGTGATGGCCATGGCAAAAATTGTTTAGGTAAAATCCTCATGCAAGTAAGAGAGGAGCTTAAACAGACCGCTCGTTTTTCATTACTTCGTTATTCCGAGTCCACCAAATTGCCGACCCAATTTGGTGACTTCAAAATGCATGGATTTTATGAACCCAGTACTGGTAAGGAGCATATAGCATTGACTTTTGGTAACTGGAAAAAGGATGACCCTGTATTACTGCGTATTCATTCAGAGTGTTTAACGGGTGATGCCTTTGCCAGTTTGCGATGTGACTGCGGCGCACAATTACAATTTGCCATGAAGAAAATTGCCGAACATGGCTCAGGGATTCTCATATACCTTCGCCAGGAAGGAAGAGGCATTGGCCTACTCAACAAGATCAAGGCCTATAACTTACAGGATAAAGGCGCAGACACAGTAGAAGCAAATGTATTATTAGGCTTTGAGTCAGACCAACGTAGCTATTTCTTCTGCAAAGGCATTTTTGAATTTTTTGAAATCAATACCGTTGACGTGATGACAAATAATCCACTTAAATTGCAAGCGTTGGATGAGATAGGCATTAAGGTTAATCAAAGAGTGCCATTGAATGATGGGCATAACAGCCACAATAAACATTATCTCAATACCAAGAAAAATAAAATGGGACACATTTTAACTATTGCTGATATTTAACTTAATTGTTTCAATGCCTCTCAGTTACTGAAAATATTCCCTTTTAACAGCGATATATAACCGCTCTTAAAAGGGAGTTCAAATCAATTAATAGCAGCAATTGCCTTTTTTAATGCAGGCAGCATACTAATTAAGGTTTCATTTTTACTGCCGTTAATACTGATATATAAACTTTGCAAAAAAGCACGGGTATTATGTAGCTTTACTAAGCCGGCTTGACTAGTGTACATCTCCTGCCACGATGGAAAAGGTGCTGACACAGTAATAGCCGTTAGCCAATTTTCCCACTCCTTAACAGAATGCATTTTTCTCAAGAAGACATAAGCAACAGGCAGTGCTAAACGCTTAGGCTCCCCATATACATAAAAGTGTGCCACAGGTGAAACTTGACTAGCCAAAGCTAATAAGATTCTATCTAGTTGCTCCTTATCAACACGACTGTTTAACGAAAGTTGTAATAATAAATCTGCACTATGAGCGACATCATGACGCCAGCCAATTTCCTCATCAAAACCTCGGTAGTCTCGTATTTTAGTTAAGTGATTTATCGCATTATCTACTAATAGTGTTCGCTGAATTTTAGTTAAATAAGCAGACTTACGATCAGCACGAGCAAGCTCTGCCAAAACCAGTACAGAAAATGGCTGATAAACACCATTTTCATCGATTACTTGCTGAGTTACTGCTTTTATTAATTGCTCAAACATGAATTGCTGTGTTGTTGTACTTAGCTTGTTATTACGTAGCCAGTAGCTTAACGCCTCAAAAGCGACGCCATCTCGGATTTGAGGATCAGGACTCGCCAAACAATTGAGTAGTTGCCGTGCTAAACGTTCCCGAATTTCACTAGAAGCCACTTCAAAGTTATTTTTTTTCAGGTTATTTAATGCCGCTTTATTCCACGGTTTAGATAGGCAAGAAGCAACTAACTGCTTGGCATGTATTTTCTCGATTGCTTTAACCTTTGTATCATGAGCACTTGCAGTAAAAGATAACCATGCTAATGCAAGACCAATGAAATAAAACCTTTTCATATTAACTCTTCTTTGTTGTTAGGAAATTTACAATAACATTGATGTTTAAGTTACTCAAAGGTGAGCTGCAAAGCATAAGAAAATTTATTGCCAGTGGCGGCTTAGATAAGTCACAAGACAGTAAATTAGTAAAACATTAATTGCAGATGGAAGCGTTAGGTGACCGGATATCGGATTTAGAACTAATAAACAAATTGCTTATCAAATATGAGCCTAAGCGGATATTTTTCGGCGGCTTTTAATTTTATTTAATACTACAGAAAATTTGATAGTTTCAGTGTTGATATATCACAAAGGGGGAATGACGCCTCCCCTTTTCTTTATTATTTCACAACGAATTAAACTTTTAATAATGGATAAGTAAATACATATAAGTGAACCATGTTTAAACAAAAATGGATTAAAATGGCATACCAAATTTTACCTGTACTTAAATAAACAAAGCCATATAGAAAACCAGCCAAGGTAGCAATTAAGACATAACCCAGGCCCCCTGAAAAATGCGCAATACCAAAGAGTAAACTAGCAACAATAAACCCAACGATGGGACTAAATAGCTTCGTTAATTTATTCTGGATAAAACCACGAAAAAACACCTCTTCAATGACACAGGTTAACAATATATTGTTCAAGGCAAAAAGCCACCACCAGCTTGGTAGTTGAGGTTCAACAATAATTAATGAAAACAGTATGGCTAAGCTGAATATGATGATGAACGACGCTAAAACAACAGCAGAGAGTCGTATTTTTTTTACTATCTTAAAAAGAGTTATTTCTGTTTTATTCATTAATATTGTTGGGTACAGCATTAAAAGAATAAATAAAACCATAGGTTTATCGAAATTTAAATAAAGAGAAAATGGCACACTGTTAACACTTTTCTCGACATCATCTAATACCTGTAAGTTATTAAAACCGGGTAATAAGTGTGCCGCCAAGGCAATACAACTCGTGATAACTAAAGCAGTAATGAGTACTTTAGCTCTTTGATACCAAGGATTATTAGATGCAGAGCATGATAACTTACTTGTATAAAAGCTCATGGTGAATAACAGTGTAATAACACCTAGACCAACTAAATCTATCGCGTTATATACTATCCCCGCAATTAAGGTACTAAATAAACCAATGGGCCATAACTTTGGCTTTACAAAAGCGGTGATGATGGTGATGACTAAAAATAACCATGGGGTCAATGATGGAAAAAGATCTGGTGTGAGTAACATAGTATAAATAGTTATTATTATTTTTGGCTCACGTTAACATAATGATAGCTAAGGTTATAACTTTCAGGCTGAGATTTTAGTAGTAACCAAAAACACTTGGAGTTTTATTTACCTGTCTAGTGTCATGGTGGCGGCAATATTGGAGTAGTTTACTTAACTGTTAAAATTACTCTGACCACATTAATTATCCAAAGAAGAGATGTTAGCATTGCCGTTTATGCGAATATTCAATCAGGTAAGAGTGCGTTATAACGTCTTGCTATTTTTTCATACTCACCACTTTCGTGTAAGCTTTTTAACGCTGTATCAAAAACCTCTACCTGTTTAGGTGAAATTCTTGCTTTAGAAAACATCATTTTACCTCCTGCTTGCTCATCATTGGTAAGACGAAACAGAGGAACAATGCTTTGTTTATATTCAGGTTGAGATGATAAATAATGTTTACCTTCTATTTCTGA
>Ga0105355_10005619_pt1 | contig 10570 bp, 6 predicted proteins | sample GOMGulsemesocosm_2_FD_83508 | JGI IMG/M metagenome (GOLD analysis project Ga0105355, IMG submission 83508) | Methane-oxidizing microbial communities from mesocosms in the Gulf of Mexico - GOM9C Gulf of Mexico | ecosystem: Environmental > Aquatic > Marine > Cold seeps | place: Gulf of Mexico...
AGAACGAGAATTATATATGTCAGAAGAGAATAGTTACGATTCGTCGAGTATTAAGGTTCTTAAAGGACTAGATGCAGTGCGTAAGCGCCCAGGAATGTACATTGGTGACACTGATGATGGTTCCGGTTTGCATCACATGGTGTTTGAGGTTGTCGATAATTCAATTGATGAAGCATTAGCAGGGCATTGTAGTGATATTACTATTACAATTCACCTAGATGGCTCCGTTTCAGTGAAGGACGACGGTCGTGGTATTCCAGTTGATATTCATCCTGAAGAAGGTGTATCGGCCACAGAAGTTATTATGACAGTATTGCATGCCGGTGGTAAGTTCGATGATAACTCTTATAAAGTATCTGGTGGCTTACATGGTGTAGGTGTTTCAGTTGTAAACGCATTATCAGAAAAGCTTGAGATTACTGTTCATCGTCAAGGACATATATATACTCAATCGTATGTTCATGGTGAGCCTGTTGAGCCACTAAAAGCAGTGGGTGACAGTGACAAAACCGGAACTCAAATGCGTTTTTGGCCAAGCCCAGCAACGTTTTCCGATACCTTATTTCATTACGATATTTTAGCGAAGCGTGTTCGTGAATTATCATTCCTTAACTCTGGTGTCTCTATTACATTAGTTGATGAGCGTGGTGAAGGAAAAAGTCAGAATTACTGCTACGAAGGTGGTATTCAAGCATTTGTTACTTATTTGAACCAAAATAAAAATACAGTGCATAATGAAGTATTTTATTTTTCTGATCAACGTGAAGATGGCACTACGGTAGAAGTATCGATGCAATGGAACGATGGTTATCAAGAAAATATTCTATGTTTTACTAATAATATCCCTCAACGTGATGGTGGTACTCACCTTGCTGGTTTCCGTGGTGCGTTAACACGTACGCTGAACAATTACATGGAAAAAGAAGGTTTTAATAAGAAAAATAAAACCAATGCAACCGGTGATGATGCCCGTGAAGGATTAACAGCTGTTATCTCTGTTAAAGTACCTGATCCCAAATTTAGTTCGCAAACTAAAGATAAGTTGGTATCAAGTGAAGTTAAAGCAGCCGTTGAACAAAGTATGGGTGCTAACCTCAATGACTTCCTGTTAGAAAATCCAAGTATCGCTAAAGATGTTATTGGTAAAATCGTTGATGCAGCAAGAGCGCGTGAAGCGGCCCGTAAAGCTCGTGAGATGACGCGTCGTAAAGGTGCGTTAGATTTAGGTGGTTTACCAGGTAAACTAGCCGATTGTCAGGAAAAAGATCCAGCCCTCTCTGAATTATACATAGTGGAAGGGGACTCTGCTGGCGGTAGTGCTAAGCAGGGACGTAATCGTAAGAACCAAGCTATTTTACCGCTAAAAGGTAAAATATTGAATGTTGAAAAAGCGCGATTTGATAAGATGCTTTCTTCACAAGAAGTAGCAACACTGATCACAGCACTCGGTTGTGGTATTGGTCGTGACGAATACTTCCCAGAGAAAATTCGTTACCACAAAATTATTATCATGACCGATGCTGATGTCGATGGTTCTCATATCCGTACACTATTGTTAACCTTCTTCTATCGTCAAATGACAGAAATGGTTGAGAATGGTTACATCTACATTGCACAACCACCATTGTACAAAGTGAAGAAAGGTAAGCAAGAGCGTTACATCAAGGATGATGAGGTATTAAACGAATACCTAACGACTATCGCGCTCGATAACGGTTCTCTTCATGTTAATCCTCAAGCACCTGGAATTAGCGGTGTCGCGCTAGAAACTCTGGTAAATGAGTTCAGTGAAGTTGAAACTATCAACTCACGCTTGTCGCGTCGCTACCCTGAAAATGTATTAAATCAATTAATATATACTCCAGAGCTTTTGGTAGAAGACCTTGCTAATGTTGAAAAAGTTCAGGGTTGGACGGATGCTTTAGTCGCGATACTGAACGAACAAGATAGTGCCGGAACTATATATTCTAGCCATACAGCATTTGATGAAGAATCACAGACTCATGCGCCTCAAGTTACTGTACGTAAACATGGTGTCGATGCTGAGTATATATTGGGACGCGATTATTTCGCTTCTCAGAATTACGTTAAGCTTGTTGCATTAGGAAAAAATATCGGTGATTTGCTAGAAGACGGCGCTTTCGTCAAACGTGGCGAGCGTAAGAAGCAAGTGACTACCTTTGCTGAAGCACTCGAATGGCTAATGCATGAATCTAAACGTGGTCTTTACATTCAGCGCTACAAAGGATTGGGTGAGATGAATCCTGAACAGCTGTGGGAAACTACTATGTGTCCAGAAAACCGTAGAATGTTACAAGTGACTGTCGAAGATGCTATTGGTGCCGATCAGTTGTTTACTACTTTAATGGGTGATCAAGTTGAACCTCGTCGTAATTTCATTGAAGATAATGCGCTACGAGTTGTCAATCTAGATGTTTAATCGCTTACGGCGATAAATGCTAATATAAAAAAGGAGCTTAATGCTCCTTTTTTATGGGCTTTAACAAAAGACGCTTCCATAGTAGTATTTATATCAATTGTATTTAGTAAGTGATCTTGTTGTGCGAAGGTAAAACTCATGTCCCTTGTACCAGAGTGAATATAAGCATAAACCAGGACATGTGATCAGTTATTTACTGTAATTGATATCAAAGCATATACGGTGTAAATACCAACGTCATAAAAGGAAATATGATGAAAATACTACTATTATCTATCTGTTTTTTATTTTGCCATTCTTGCATCGCCCAACAACAAGTTACTATCGGCGTTAGCCCTAATCTCCCACCGTACGTTATCAATAAACAAGAAGGTATTGAACTCGACATTATAAAGTCGGCGTTAGCGACTCAAGGTATCGATGTTGAATTCGAGTTCTTTCGTTATAGTCTGCTACAAAAATCGTTGGTAGAAAGTCATATTGATGGGGTTGTTCTTAGTGGGGCTCATCGTGATCCCAATACATTTCAAAGCGAGCAACTATTAGCCTTTAATAATTCAGTAATTACATTCAAGCAGCATAAGCTATCAATTAACACTCTTGAAGATTTGACAGGGGAACGAGTCGTTAGTTTTAAAGGGGCAACTAAAGTATTGGGGCCCCAATACAGCAAAGCTACAAAAACAACTGCCGTCTATATTGAACATACTGACCAATTAACCCAGGTTAAATTATTTTTGGGTGGTCGTTATAATATTTTGATTTCCGATCTGCGTATATTTAACTATTGGCGTAAACAAAAGAAAAGACTCGGTAGAGTGGCGCTTATAAATCAAAAATCTGGAGTTGAGTACTTTCCTATCTTTGCACCGTCACCGCGGAAAATGAGTTGTAAAAATAAGCTGATCTGTGAGGCGTTTAATCGTGGACTTAGTGTCATTAAAAAGAATGGTCTCTATCTTAAAATCATGAACAGGTACTAGCCAAAAAAAAGCGCCAAATAAGGCGCTTTATAATTTAATAAATGATAGTTAACCTTGTAACAATGATATATCAGCGACATTCAAAAATTGATTTCTAAGAATGTTAAGCAAAGCTAATCGGTTTAGTTTAATGGCTTGGTCATCACACATCACCATAACATTATCAAAAAACTCATCGACTGGCGCCTGTAACTGAGCAAGTTTGGTGAGTGCTTGATTATAATCACTAACTGCAAATACTGGTGCAAGGTCTGCTGTTAGTTTATCAACAACGTCGGCTAGTGCTTTCTCAGCGTTTTCTGATAATAGGCTGGTATCAACAGTGTCACTAATCACATCTTCAGTCTTAGCAAGGATATTACCAACACGCTTATTAGCCGCCGCAAGCGATTTTGAAGCGTCTAGCGCTCTAAAGGCCGTCACAGCTTCAATACGCTTATTAAAGTCACTAGGGCGTGTTGGACGACGTGCCATCACAGCTTTAACAATGTCAGTTGCAACATTTTGATCTTGATACCACGCATTAAAACGACCGAGCATAAAATCAACAACTGAGGTTTCCACTTCGCTTGTTAGTTTATCGCCATAAAGTGCCGCTGACGCTTTTACTAGATCAGTTAGATCTAGATCTAAGTCTTTTTCTACAATGATGCGCAATGCACCAATCGCCGCACGACGAAGCGCAAATGGGTCTTTATCACCTTTTGGTAATTGGCCTATGCCGAAGATGCCAACGAGGGTATCGAATTTATCTGCTAATGCAACAGAACAAGCAACCAAAGAACCAGGTAATTGGTCACCCGCAAAACGTGGCATGTATTGCTCGTTTAACGCTAATGCCACATCTTCTGATTCACCATCAAAGCGCGCATAGTACATGCCCATTACACCTTGAACATCTGGGAATTCAAGTACCATATCAGTCATTAAATCGGTTTTACACAGTAACCCAGCACGATGCGCGTCAACTGCGTTGGTGTCGATCTTCGTCGCGATTATTTTTGCGAGTTCTGCAATGCGATGAGACTTCTCTTTAAGTGTACCAAGCTGTTTTTGGAACAAAATGCTTTCTAGGCTATCAATACGACTTTCTAGCGTTACCTTTTGATCTTGGTTATAGAAGAATTCGGCATCGGCAAGGCGAGGGCGAACAACTTTTTCGTTGCCTTCAATAACTTGTTTTGGTTCTTTACTGTCTATATTTGAGACAAAGATAAAGCGTGCCATCAACTTACCGTCGTTATCTAACAACGGAAAATATTTCTGGTTATCTTTCATCGTATAGATAAGAGCTTCAGAAGGTACGTTTAAAAACTTATCTTCAAAGCTCCCAACATAAGTGATTGGCCACTCAACAATCGAGCTTACCTCCTCCAGTAAGTCATCATCAATTTCAGCAACACCATGCTCAGCGTCAGCAGCGGCAATGACTTGCTGTTTCACAAGCGCTTTACGCTCTTCATAATCAGCGATGACAAAGCCTTCTTCGCGTAACAATGTTTCGTAGTTGTCAGCATGATCTAACACGAGCTCTTTGTCGCAATGGAAACGATGACCACGAATAATTCGTGCTGACTGACAGCCGAGTACTGTTGCATCAACGAGTTCAGCGCCAAACAAAATAGTTAATGTTTTGGTTGGACGAATAAATTGCATGGTATTGCTACCCCAACGCATCGGCTTTGCGATCGGTAGTTTAGTCAGTGCTTGCTCAACCATTGCTGGAATAAGTTCGACTGTTGCTTGACCTTTTACTTCGGCTTTAAACAACAGCCATTCACCTTTATCTGTCTTTAAACGTTCGGCTTGCTCTACGGTAATGCCGTTAGAGCGCGCCCAGCCTTGTGCTGCTTTTGTAGCATTACCATCTGCATCAAACGCTGAAGAAATAGCAGGGCCACGTTTTTCGACAATTTTATCGCTCTGACCAGTAGACAGTGCTGTAACGGATACCGCTAGGCGACGCGGTGAGGCGAGAAACTTAATAGAATTAAACGCGATATCTGCTTTGTTTAACTGTGTTTCGATACTGTCACTAAATGCTTGCGCTAAGGTGCGTAACTGTTTTGGTGGTAACTCTTCAGTACCCAATTCGATAATTAAATTTTGAACTGACATGTTACTTATCCTCTGCTTTACATAAAGGGAAACCTAACGCTTCTCGAGCAGCATAGTATGATTCGGCGACTGCCTTTGACAGTGCACGTACACGCAGAATGTAACGCTGACGCTCGGTCACTGAAATCGCGTGGCGAGCATCGAGTAAGTTGAATGCGTGTGATGCTTTCATCACTTGCTCGTATGCTGGTAATGGTAAACCGGCTTCGATAAGCTTTTGGCTGTCTTTTTCACATTGGTCAAACTGGGCGAATAATGCTGGTACGTCGGCATGCTCGAAATTGTAAGTTGATTGCTCAACTTCATTTTGATGGAATACATCACCATAGGTAATACGGCCGAGTGGACCGTCGGTCCATACTAGGTCATAGATGCTATCGACACCTTGGATATACATCGCTAGACGCTCTAACCCATAGGTAATTTCACCTGTAACAGGTGAACATTCTAGGCCACCAACTTGTTGAAAATAGGTGAACTGAGATATTTCCATACCGTTGAGCCAGATTTCCCAGCCAAGCCCCCAAGCACCGAGTGTTGGCGACTCCCAATTATCTTCAACAAAGCGCACATCATGGACAAGAGGGTCTATGCCGAGTTCTTTAAGCGACTCAAGGTATAGTTCTTGGATGTTATCTGGATTAGGCTTTAGCACTACTTGAAATTGGTAGTAGTGTTGAAGGCGGTTTGGGTTTTCACCATAACGACCATCAGTAGGGCGGCGACATGGTTGAACATACGCGCTGCTCATTGGCTCAGGGCCTAATGAACGTAAAAATGTTTGTGGGTGGAAGGTGCCAGCACCAACCTCCATATCTAACGGCTGAACTATAACGCAGCCTTGGCGTGACCAATAATCTTGCAGTGCAAGGATCAGTCCCTGAAATGTCTTTGTATCGTAATTAGGCATAATTTGAATTACAACTCTCGCCGATGATTAAAAAATGGCGCTAATTATAGCATCGACAACTACAATGGAACTAGGGTATTTTAAAAACAATGTGATTAAAGAGTGATAATAATAATGAATAAGTCAGCACAAGCTATCTGTCCGTGGGTCACCATCACTGATCCTATTTACGTAGAGTACCATGACAATGAATGGGGGCGTCCAGTCTACGATTCTATTGAGCTGTTCGAAAAATTGTGTCTTGATGGACAACAAGCTGGTTTATCATGGATAACTATTCTGAAGAAGAAGCAGGGGTATCGAGATGCATTTTGTAATTTTGACCCTTATCTAATCTCTCAGTTAAGCCCAGAATATCTCGAAAAGCAACTGGAAAATAAGGACATCGTGCGTAACCGACTGAAGGTCAATTCTATTGTTAAAAACGCAAACGGTTATATTAAGTTAGAAAAGGAAGGGGTTGATTTTAGCGAATACCTTTGGTCTTTTGTCGGGGGATCGCCAATAGTTAATGAATTTTTAGATATGAGTGAGGTACCTACACAAACTAAAGAGTCACAAGCAATGTCGAAATCATTGAAAAAAAATGGCTTTAATTTCGTTGGTCCAACTATTTGTTACGCCTTTATGGAAGCCGTTGGTATGGTTAATGATCATCTACTCAACTGTCCGTGTTATACCAATTACAGTAAATAGCTGCACACTTGTGCTGGTTAAAATTAACGATAGCGGCGTTACTCTCAATCCCAATAGCTCGCTATTGCTCAATCGAGTGCCTTGCTCTAGTTTACTTTGTCTTCGCACAACAAGATCACTTATTTAACGCAATAGGTATTACTCAACGTGTAATGAATAAAAAAGGGAAGCTTAGTAAGCTTCCCTCAAGTATCGTTCTATCGAATTTTACTCAAAATAGAATGGCTGACGTTTTTTCTTGTCGCCGCCAATCTCATTCATCGTATTGGCATCATACAGTCGACCATTAATCATGGTATGCGTAACATTATCGGTATCACGGATATTTGTTAATGGGTCACCGTCAATTACAATAAGGTCAGCGAGTTTCCCTGCTTCGATTGAGCCCAATGCATGGTCTAAGCCGATGTAGTGAGCCGGGTCGCTAGTTGCTGTACGCAATGCCTCTAATGGGGTCATTCCCCCTTGCTCAAACATCCAGATCTCCCAATGCGCTCCCAAACCTTCACGTTGGCCGTGTGCACCGATATTTGACTTTACACCGAGATCTCGTAACTCTTTCGCCACTTTTGCATTACTTACGTGGTTGTAATGATGATCTGGTGCTTTTGGTCGACGCATTGAACGAGGCTTGAATACTTGGGCGGGCACAAAGTTGTTCAGCTTAATATTGGTCCAGACATCGGTTTTATCATACCAATAGTTTTCGCCCCAAATGCCGCCATAAGCAACGACAAGCGTTGGGGTGTAGCCAACCTCAGTCTGACTCCAAAGCTGTTTTATATCGTCATAAATTTTAGCTGGCGGAATAGAATGTTCAATACCTGTGTGGCCATCAACTATCATGCTCAAGTTGTGTTGAAGTAATGAGCCGCCTTCAGGCACAACCATCATTTCTAATTCACGGCCTGCTTGAATAATTTGCTGACGTTGATTTCTGCGTGGTTGGTTGTAACTTTTAACGCTAAACGCGCCTGCTTTTTTGAGACGTTCTAGATGGAATTTAGCATCTTCTAAACTATCAACATGTGACGTATAGCCAGCACCTTCAGCACCGTACAGAATAGTACCTGTGCTGAACAGTCTCGGTGCGACAATTTCGTTCGCCTTTTGTAGTTCACTTGCACTGAATATTTCAGTCGTATCATTCGATGGATCGTGAATGGTGGTAACACCAAATGATAATGAAGCGTAGTTAACCCAATTTTGTTGAGGAATTATTTCATCACTACCTTGAGAACCATGGGCATGCACATCGATAAGGCCTGGCATGATTGTTTTGCCATTAAGGTTTATTACCTGTGCATCGTCTGGTACGTTAACATTACTTGCTGTGCCGACTGCTGATATTTTATTTCCTTTGACGATAACTACGCCATCTTTAATCACGTTGTCGCCGTTCATCGTGATAACTTGGCCGCCAATAAATGCAATTGTTCCACGTGGAACATCTACTTTTTTAGTGAAACCAATGTTAGTGCCATCTTCTGTAGGGATTATGGTACTGCTCTCTTCAGCATTTGATAGTTCAAACATACCATCAATAGTATGGCTGTATAGTTCAGGACCTAATGACCAATAGAGGTTCTGGCTATCTGTGGTCCAACTAATGTTTTCACCAGCACGCTTAGATAACTCTTTTACAGGAAGGTTCTTGGCTGATGGTGCGATATCTAGTGGCTCAACCGTATCGGTAAATGGTGTTACGTAGACTTTAAAGCGCTCTGCAAACGAAACATATTTACCATTGGGACTGACTTTAAACTCCGTCGCAAGCTTACTCGAATAATGTTGTTTCTTTTTATGACCATCCAAATTGATGCTACTAAAACTCATTTTCTCGCCGTAACCCATAAAGAAAATTCGGTCGTTATCGGCAGCAAACTGAGGCATGAATCCAGACTTAGTAATGAGCTGTGCTTTACCACCTGACACTGGGATCTGATATAGCCCCGGATTTAATGACCATTTTCGGTCGAGAATGTTTCCACCGCTGGATTTTCTGAACACAACAACATCGCCGTTTGGTGAAAATGTAGGTTCGACATATTTTCCTGGCTCAGTAGTAATTGACTTCCCTCTACCTGAGCGTGCTGAGACAACACGAATGCTACCTTGTTCATCATCATCCCAAGTTGCATAAACAATCTGTTTACCGTCGCGTGACCATTGTGGGTTTAGTTCAAACGATGATTTCTGATTGGTTAATCGCTTCGCTTTACCATTTGGAAGTTCTTTAATCCACAGCTTGCCGAGTGCTTCGTAGATAACCTTTTTTCCATCCGGTGATACTTGGACATTACGTAACATTTTAACGTCAAAAGAGTCTGCTTCTATAGGTTGTCTAAAGCGTAATGCTTGCTGAACTTTCTTCGTCACTTCAATACTAAAAGGCAATACCATGCTCTTACGGCTACTAATATCTAGTGTATTAATCTTACCGTTGGCCCAGAACACTATTGATTTGTTATCCGGCGTCCAATCAATCGTTGGGTAAACCCCGTGTATTGCCCATGTCTCTTGCATGTCGCGGTCTAATTCGCCGAAGACCTTGGTATGTGTGCCAGACTTTAGGTCATAAATATAAAGAGATGACTGGAAGTCATCCCTCGAAATATAAGCTAATTTTTGACCATCAGGGCTTGGCGTTGGGCGAATAGCTCCCCCCATCTTGCTGATAACAGTTTCTATATCGCCTGTCTTACGGTCGAGACGCTTTATTTTATAGATTCCTTTGACTGAATCTTTACTGTAGTGAAAGGTTTTTCCCGGAGTTGCATCTTGGCTAAAGTAGATGTATTTACCGTCTGGTGAAAACGATGGCTCGCCTAAATCCTTTTGATCGTTCGGCCGCTTGGTGAGTTTTACGCCACTGCCACCTGTTTTATGATACATCCACACTTCACCTGCCCCCAAAGAACGACCTGAAGTAAAGTGCTTACGAGCGACTATATAGTCACCATCAGGGCTCCAAGCTGGGCTATTTAATAATCTAAAGGTTTCATTAGTAACAGCTTTTTTGTTTCTGCCATCGCTATCCATTATCCATATATTATCGCCGCCGCCTTGATCTGAAGTAAATGCAATATGTTTACCGTCAGGGCTAAATGTTGGTTGCATCTGCCACGCAATTCCTGCCGCTAAGCGCATAGGCTTACCACCACTGATGGGCATCTTATAAATATCGCCTAGCAGGTCAAAAACAATTTCTTTTCCATCTGGGCTAACATTCACATTCATCCATGTACCTTCAGATACATTGATAGTTGCATCTTTAAAGATCCCTTGTGGTGCGTTAACATCCCATTTCGGTTGTTCTGATTTGGTGTCACTAGCGTAGGCATTGCCAGCTATAAACAATGCGGTGACAGAGGCAATAATAGACTTTTTGTGACGTGGTAAAATCATAATCCCGTTTCTCTA
>Ga0105355_10005625_pt1 | contig 10556 bp, 5 predicted proteins | sample GOMGulsemesocosm_2_FD_83508 | JGI IMG/M metagenome (GOLD analysis project Ga0105355, IMG submission 83508) | Methane-oxidizing microbial communities from mesocosms in the Gulf of Mexico - GOM9C Gulf of Mexico | ecosystem: Environmental > Aquatic > Marine > Cold seeps | place: Gulf of Mexico...
CTAAGGCATCAAATAAGGCTGAAGTAGTTGCTGGTTTTGGGAAATAAGCAGAAAAACCTAAATCAGCAAAGTAATTTGCATCGCCACGCTGACTCATAGACGTCATCATAATAAGTTTAGTTCGCGCGCTATTGTTATTTTCACGAATTGCTTTACCTAAAGTTGCACCATCCATGCCAGGCATTTGCATATCTAATATCGCTACAGCAAACTTTTTAGGCCCGCATTTATCTACAATGTTTATCGCTTCAAAACCATCATGTGCCTCTGTAACTATAGCTCCCCATATTTCCAACTGCCCTTTCAATACAGCTAAATTAGTATCATTATCATCAACAATTAGGATCTCAGTCCCTCTGACATCTACTTTAGGCACTACAATTCTTGAATGCTCACTTTCCTTTAAATTAATAGAAAACTGGAAAGTACTACCGCGATTTAATTCACTTGTTACAGTTACGTTCCCTCCCATTAATTGACATAACTGTTGCACTATCGCTAAGCCTAAGCCTGTTCCTCCGTATTTTCGAGTTGTTGTGGCGTCTACTTGGGTAAACGAATCAAACAAACTACCAATTTTATTACGTGGAATACCAATACCAGTATCAATAACTTCACATGAAAGCCGCAACCTTTCATTAAACTCTGTAACTTTAGCTCTAATTACTATTTCACCTGTCGAAGTAAATTTAATAGCATTACCTACTAGATTCGACAAGATTTGCCTTAACCGGCTGGGATCTCCTTTCACCATAGAACAATTAATTTGCGAAACATCTAAGACGATTTCTAAGCCTTTGTCTTGCGCCTTTATTGCCATTGACTCAGCAAATTCACCTAACTGGCTACGTAAATCAAAATCGAGGATTTCTAGATCAAGTTTTCCCGCTTCAATTTTAGAAAAATCCAGAATATCATTAATTAATATCAATAATGACTGTGCACTAGAGCAGGCTAACTGCAAATGATGATTTTGTTGTTTAGTTAAAGAACTTTGTTCCAACAAACCCAACATACCGAGCACGCCATTCATTGGAGTTCTAATTTCGTGGCTCATACTAGCCAGAAATTCAGATTTTAAGCGCAGCGACTCTTCAGCTATATCTAATGCTTGTTGTTTTATTTCTTGTAACTGATATTGCTCGGATACATCACGGTTGGTTCCTACTATACGACTTTTTTTACCTTCATCATTGAGCATTACCTGAGCATGTACTTCAATATGACGTATTTCATTGTTTGGTAACTTGATCTCATGTTTAAAATTAATTTCGCTTCCTGAGTAAATAGCGTTATCAATTTTTTCTTTGATATAACTTCGCTCTTCTGGTGATACCGCCATTTTCCATACTGCTTCTGCATCTACCTCTTTTGGATTATCGTAGCCATATAAACTAAACATACGCGGATCCCAAATTTGGTTACCGCTGTCTAAATCAATTTCCCATACGCCTATATTAGGTGCCGATAAAGCAAAGTCTAACCGCCAAGCTGAATTCTTCGCCTGTAAAAGTACTCTTTTATTTTCTGCATCCATTAATTTATTAGCGGTTATATCTCGAATCAATGCTGTATATAAAATGCCGTCAGGTGTCACAACCTCACTGACATTAAAAAACATTGGAAATATATCACCACCATTACGCACCGCAGACAGCTCTCGACCTGACTCGATCATATATCTTTTGCAGTTAAGCAGGTCGTCAAATAAAAAGCTGTCCTGTTGAACAGTTTGATTATTTGACAACAATATTTTGGCATTTTTGCCAATTACGTCCTCTTCTTTGTAGCCAAAAATATTGACCGCGGCTTGGTTGAAAGCAAGTATTTTTCCATATTGATCTATCGTGATAACAGCATCAGCGATTGAATTGAGAATAGCCTGTAACTTGGCGGTAGCAGCTTTGGCGTCTGCTGTACTTGCACGCAATTTTTTTTGATTAGCTACTGCATCTTTAATATTGACTAAATCAACCAAAATACCAAAAAGTATACAACCATAAGCAATAATTTTTAAAGAATGAGCAATGTTAAAATGATTGTCAAATAAAGCCGTTGAGCCAAACGCCATGTGTAACTGCGTTGTCACTTCAGGAAATATACTCAGTAATAAAGCAAAGCGTAATGTAGTGGCTTTTTCATTAAACCAGAGCCAATACAAAACAGCACCAGCTAAAAATAGCACTAGAGGAAGTACATCGTAGGGGCGAGTGATCAATTCAGTCGGGAACATCGTTTGAGGTAATTCAGTACTTGATGCAGCTAAAATCACTACCGTAGCCGCAAGAAAGCTAAAAAAGACTGATGCACCAATGAGTAATCTTAAGCGTAATCGATAACTCTGTTTATTTATATTATGTTTGGTTAGCCACAAACTTAATCCTGCAGCCACTAGCATAATTGAAGCATTGAAAATACGCGATAACGCCCAAGTAAAGGGAATAAAATCCGTATTGGGTGCTGCAGCTGAAATGATCCGTGTAGCTGCTAATGTATGAAACGTATCGACAAATCCTGCACTCAATAAAGCCAAGCCAATAATAGGCACAGTTACATCGTGTTTAATACGGTAATGAATAAAAGCAGCGATCACCGCCATGACCGCGATAACAACAGCACTCCACTCTAATAAAGCATGATGAATTGTTCCGGAAACTGCATTTAAAACAGCATCAATAGAAACCTTATCATTAGCAATACTTGCCTTGCTTAATGGTGTTATATGTGAAGAAAAGTCAAAACCAAGCAGGTTTAACAAATACGGTATAGAACAAAATAACAACGTCAAATATACCAGTAACGTCATTCTATTGGGCCGTATATTATTATAAGTAGTAGGAGATATTGTCATTAAATCTATTGAAAACCTCATCTAATACAGTCTTTATATTGAAAGAAATTTTGCCAAATCTTTTGAATTAAAGGGTTTTCTCAGTACGGGGTATTTCCATTTTTTATCTTCTTCTGCAATATAACCACTAATAGAGTAGACTTTGATATTAGGAAATTTTTCCAATACAAAACCGACTGCATCTCGCCCTGAAATATCAGGTAAAATCATATCAGTTATAAAAATATCAAAATGATTATTTGCGGCTATTACATCGAGTAAATCAATTTTATTGGTCACATGTTTAGCATTTGCTCCTTCACTACCTAAGTACAAAGCAATAAATTCTGCGATACTAACTTCATCATCCAAAATTAACACTGACTTACCTGAAACACCTAAATCGTCTTTTCGTTCAACAATTTTTTTATTTCTGTTCGCGTGTAGTTTACATTTAAATATTAAGGTAAATAGCGCTCCGCCTAGCTCACATTGGCCTGCCACTTGGATCTGACCATTATGTTTATATATAGTGCTATATACATTAGCTAAGCCAATACCGTTGCCTTTATTGACCGATTTACTACTATAAAAAGGGTCAAAAATACGAGACAAATTTTCTTGCTTGATACCAATACCACTGTCTTTAACATGAATTTCAAGTCGGCCACCTTCATTAATATTAGCCGACATTTCAATCTTCCCTATCAGCCCCTGCTCTCGTATCGCATCTTGAGCATTGAGTACTAAATTAAGCAAAATATTAATAAATTCACCTTGCGGGAAATTTATGGTGCAATCGATATCATCAAAATTAAAACTAAAATCAATGGTACTAAGTAACAACTGCTTAAAGAGGTATTTATTTTCTTTAATGTCTTCGATAGGATCAAACTCAATGACTTTAACAGTTGGTTTTCGAGTAAAGGCTAATAAACGTTCAGTAACACTTTTTCCTTTATCAATCGCATTTTTCACACGAGAGATATAACTAGATATATCCGTTTCTCCTTGTGAAAACTTTAATTCCAACATTTCTATTGCACCCAGAGCAACCCCTAGTACATTATTTATATCATGAGAGACATTGCCAAAGGTATTGCCAAGCAATGCTAAACGATTACTAATAATTTGCTGTTGATCTTTTCTGAACTTGTCTGTCACATTTTCTACAATCCAAATGTAGATCCCTTCGTCAGACTCAAAGGTAATAGACATATCAAAGACACTGTTATAATTATCAAAACTGATGCTATTTTTCTTTAATTGTCCTTTGCTTTTAGCCTCTTTCTTAAAGTTTAAATAGTCAGTAATACTAAAATTAACATAATTAAAAAGTACTGAACTTTCATTACTTATTTGCGGCGAAAGATCCTGATAAACAATATTATCTTGCTCATCAATAAAAAATATCGGTACTTTTATGGTGTAGTTCACCATAGCCAGGAGTTTCAGTTTTTCAAAAATATCTTCGGCTTTGGTGATATCACGATAGATACCAAATATACCAATGACTTCTCCTGCATCGTCTAATTCAATTTCACCTAATGATTCTACTTTTATTTTCGCGCCTAACGGTCTAATAATAGTACTTTTACAATGAAATCCTTTCTTTTGTTCGATTGCACCTTCAATTTGACGTTTTATTTTTTCACCTTCAGTTCGACCATAAAAAGCTAATGAGCTGCCAATCGACGGTTGGTAAGACTCAGGATCAACGCCATGGATTAAATACATGCCTGTTGACCAAAGTAGTTCATTTGTTCTTAAATCAATACGCCAATAACCTGAATTATTTAACCGCTCTGCCAGCGACAAATATTCATTACTTTTTTTAAGAGACTGGATCATAAACTGTGAATCAGTCACATCTTTAAATGAACCAAACATTTTATACGCTTGATCGTTTTTATATTCTAATACTCTACCAATACAGTTAACCCATTTCTGCTCGCCATTTTTGGCCGTTAATGGGTAAGTAATATTAATATAAGGCAGTTTACCTGCAATATGCTGATTAACTTGTTGATATATGTTATCTAAGTCTTTAGACGCAACATGCTGTTCCCAAAATGATTTATGACCAGAAAATGAAACTTTATCATGCCCAAGTAGAGCCATCGCAGGCGCAGAGAAAAACATAATGTCTTGCTCCATGTCCCATTCCCAAAATGCTTCTTCAATACCGTTTAATATTTTTTTAGCACCAGCAGATATATTGCTTGATGAAATAGAAGCAATAGGATTAATTTCAGTAAGGCATGCAATGTATCCCCCTTCAACGTCTGATACACGTAGACAACAAGGAATGATCTCTTTAGATTTATGAACACATTGAACGTTTCTGCCATCTGTTAATGTACCTGAGTCTTTTTTATAATTGCTACGGTATCTTACATGGGGCTTTACACTACTTTCAGGTACTAATATCTCTACCTTTTGGCCGATTAAGTCTTCCTTGTTATAACCGGTCAAGTTTTCTGCTAAATGGTTTAAATTAATAATGTTTCCATTATCACTGACTTTAAAAACAGGAAATGGAATACTATTGAGTGATAATAGCTCTAAGGTGCTCAAAATAGTTCATCCTCGTCTTCTACCTCAATACTGGCGTCGCCTTGATCCGTATTAAGCGATTTTAAATCATCAACACTCGCAAGTGCATTATCTAATAACTGAGTAACCTCTAAAAAATTTATGTCGTCTTGAGTATGCTTTTTCAACGCATTGTGTACTAAGTTGGTTAAATAATCTTCTTGCTCTACTGTCATATCTAAAATATGAAAGCTCATGCCAATATTTTGAACTATTTCGTTCATCACTTCCTGTTGATGCTGTTTTGAAATTTCGATCATTTTTTTCGTTGAGCCAACCGCTTTCTGAATTTGTTCTTGTACTTCAATTAATGAATTTTTATAGGTAATAAACTCCATACGAGCACCAATACACTCAATAACCGACGCAAGCGCATCAATGTAGATATCGGTATCAACCGTACCTTCTTCGAGATTAAGAATAAGAATTGACACCAGAGAGTGGTTAAAAATGGTACGAGGCCCAAAGCGGTACAGCCTTGGTTTAACTTTTAGTAGTTCCATTACCCCCTTTTGAACAGGTGAACAATAACCATTTTCTGAACTGTAATATAGCGGTGGCACATTAAGCGGGTAAAAAGCGATGCAGCCGTCTAAATTCATCCCATAGAGGTAGCTAAAAACCTCATCTCTAATTTTTTCTAGTGTAAAACATTGATTGAGACGCGAAGTTAATTGCATGCAACTGCCATATTTAGATGCTTGCGCCATCGAAATATTTATTACTCTGTCTTTGGAATCAATTTCACTTTCAAAATTGTGAATTTTATTTTGATAAGAAATGAGCTTTTTTAATTTGTTATTAAGGGCAAGTAACGAAATCGGTTTCGCTAAAAAATCGTCAGCGCCACATTCCAATCCTTTTAAAATCGCGTCTTCGGTTGCAAGTCCCGAATATAAAACAAAAGATGTGGCAACATTGCCTAATTTAACTTTGGCTTTGATCCACTCAGACCCTTTATCATTGCCAATGTATTCATCAACTAAAGCAATATCAAAATGTTTTGTTTCTTTGACAAGTTCTTCTGCGTTTTGCAAGTCAATTGCACATTTCACATTAAAATTATCTTCTAAAGCCTCGTTCAATAAAACAAGGTAATCTTTATCATCATCAATGATCAGCACTAGAGGTTTAGACATCGTATCCCTATTCCTATTCCTTTCTATAAAAAATAAAACGGCTAAAACAGCTTGCAGTTTTAAATCACTCTGGCTTTTAAATTTAGTTTAGTAGACAAATCTACTTTATGAGTTGAAATCTTGTTACTTTTTATTTTGTTATGACAAAACGGCTATTATTCCTATAGCTAAATTCAAGAAGACCAGACATAAGCTGCTTCTACCGCTCGTCCACCGTCGTAATAATCAATGCTTTGACAAAGCTGCTTGACTAACTCAATGCCACGACCGCTAAGTTGCATGTTTTCATGTGATTCAGTCTGTCGAGCAAGTTGTTTTTTTCGATAATCAAAACCCTCACCACTGTCAGATATTTTAACAAGGAGTTTTCCACCTAAATCAAATGGAAAATAATCCAGTTGAATATCAACAAATTCACTATCCAAAAGCTGAAGTCGCTTATCTCGTTCGCTGAAATACTCGACAAAGCCTTCCGGGCTGTCTTTTAAGTCTGAATTTAAATCTAAAACACCATGATCTAGTGAATTAACAAAAAGCTCTGTTAAGATAGTAAACAGGCTTTGCCAATGCTCAGCGTTGCCTTCAATGTCTTGAATTTGATTCATTGCCATAGGAATTGGATTTATAAGCGCTAATCGTTTCCCCGTCAGTTTTAAATTCCATGTCCAAGCAGGGCTTTCGGCATTAGTGACCTGTTTCCTTGAATTAATTAAAGTGTCCTTGGTAACATTACTCACCGTAAACGTTTGTTGCCAACCACTGCACGGAATATCGATAAGAGAAATATCATCTTCTTGCGGCATATGTTGGCAAAAGTCATTCACTGCATCTAAAACAGATTTACTGACATTACCTGCCAAAACCCCTTGTTTAGTGGCTTTTTCAAAACGTTCAAATTCGAACATTTCACCGACATCATTACGTGCCTCGACAATTCCATCACTAATTAAAATTATACGATCACTTTCCCCAACAACAACAACACTCGGTTTTGAATTATCGAGCAAATTAGGTAGTACCCCCATAGGTGGATGGCTCGACAATATTCTATGTTTTATCTCGCCAAATTGATCGTAGATATAACAATCAGGTAGACCCGCATTGAAAATATTAGCAGAGGCGTCATGACTAGAAATAGTGACAAAAGCAGCACCTAGAAATAAATCAGGAGGCAATAAATTGTGTAACTGGCGATTAACTTGCGTAATAATTTCAAATAAAGAGAAGCCTTTTTTTGTCATAGCCCTAAAGGTTTCTGCTAGCGGAATAGCGCCTATAGATGAACGTAACCCATGCCCTGTGAAGTCACCAAGTAAGATATTAACGTCACCATTTGGACCAAGTGCAGTAAGTTGAATATCTCCACTAAATAACGCGGCGGCTTTTTTAACAATACCAATTCTATCTAAAGCATAATTTCGTGACTCGATGACACCCGACATTAACTGTTCGGCCAATTCAGCATCCTGCTGCTGCTCTTGTTGCAAACGCTTAACTTGCCCGTATAAATCACTAATACGTTGAATCGATTTTATTTTTGCTTTAAATACTTCAGGCGAAAAAGGTCTAACTAAAATACCGTCTCCACCAGCGTCAATACTTTCGATAAACGCCTGATCCGAATCCATGCTGGTAATAAAAATCAACGGGCATAAACTCGTTCGGGAAAAGCTTTTTATTTTTCGAGTCGCTTCATAACCATCCATCACCGGCATGTTGATATCCATCAATACCAGATCAGGCTTGTACTTTATATACATAGCCACACCACGCTCACCATCATTAGCAGTGAATACCCTATATCCTTCCTCTTTCAACAAAACACCTAATACTCTGCATTGCATAGGCGAATCGTCCACAACTAAGGCCAATTTAAAATTATTTTTTGTCGAGGAAAGGCTCATGTTTATACCTCAATTGGCATTAAACGATGAAACTGTGCAATTTCGAGTATTTTATTTATCGCGTCATTAGGCTTACTAATCACTAATTTCCCGGATAATTTATCGGCATGATCTTTAAGTAATAGTATCATCCCTAATGCCGAGCTATCCATATAGGTGGTATTTGAAAGATCTAAAGTAAATTCAGCGCCTTTATCGTTATAATTTAAATACGAATCTCTAAATTGCTGATGTAATGAAAAATCAAAACGTTCACTAATCGATATTTTCAACCCTTTATTGTCTGCTAAAGTAATTGCTTGGATGGTCATATTTTTTACTCCATTTAAAATAAATCTATTTCACCTTCTGCCATCGATGCCTGAGAAACGGTACGTTGATGGTTGTCATCTTTAGTTTGCTTGATCATTTTTTGGCACTTTTCTTCAAATGATGCCAAATGTGTCGTTAAATCGCCTGAGCCTGCTTCAGTAATTGCATTAAGTTCGTTACTTATTTCATGTACTGCATCAATATTTGACTTTAACGAAGCTAATGTTTGATAGGTTAAATCTTCAAATTGTAACGACCGAATACCAATACCTACGGTATCAACAATTTGTGGTACCAACTGCGCCATATCGTCAACAACCTTTCCTGTCTGCGCATTTGCCTTACCTACGTGCGCCATCATAGAGCTAACCTTATCTTTTGCTTCTAATGTTGAAGTCATATCTGCTGATGCCATGATCTCTACAGACGCCCTTAATTTAGCAATAATTTCTTGGGCGCTACTTATTTCATTACGAATGTCTTGGTTGAGCTCTGTCGAGCTAACAGATAAAGCGCGTACTTCATTTGCGACAACTGCAAAGCCTCGACCAGCATCTCCTGCTCGTGCAGCTTCAATAGCAGCATTTAGCGCTAATAAATTAGTTTGACTAGCCAAACTTTCGACTTGCGCTAGTAAGTTAAATATACTCTGGAATTGATTTACCATTTCATCGGTGAACGCCATTGTTTCTAAGCTTTGCTTACTCGTACTAACAATCACTTTAACAAAATCTTCCAAGGTATTGCTGGAGTCTTTAACAAATGACGCCAATGTACTGCCACTTTCATCGCCAATGCTATTACCATTATCAATGATAATGCCAATTAGGCGCTGTTGATCTGTACTTAAATGTTGTAATGATTTAAAACTTGTTGAAATACCGCCCACTGCGTCTTGCACTAGGCCTCTGGTACGTTCTAATTCATTGTCGATAACTTCAATTTCTTGAGTTAAAAATGCACTTAGCTGAGCTAATGCCGCATAGGCAACTTCGTCATGTGCAGCAGCCGTTGAATCACTGGTATTTACTTGCCTATTATCAATGTCGTTTTTATTTTTCTTAAGGTAAATCGTAATAAATATCGCTAAAATCACTATATAGGTAAACACCAAAATAGTATTACTTTCTATTATCCATAGGTTAACCAAAGCCAAAACAATCGTTAAGATGCCAAACAAAGCGAATTGCTTAACATTAACCTTCATTTAGAAATCCCTTCATCTCTACTTTACTTAGTTTTGCATAAGCCAAAATACCTTTGGCTATTTTATTTAGACTCATTTCACAAGTATGGGCATTGAGTTTATGCGCACTCCCGGGCATGCCCCATACCAAACTTGTCGCTTTATCTTGAATAACGGTTCTCGCACCAAGTTCTTTTAGATTCAGCATACCTTGTGCGCCATCATTACCCATGCCTGTTAATAAAACGGCTTGTACGTTCCCAGCTATTTCTTGCAATGAATCAAACAAAACATCTACTGCAGGCTTATGTCGATTTACTCGTTCAGAATTTTCCAAAGCACAAAATAATGAGCCTCCTTTGGCAATCACTTTAAGGTGTTGATCGCCTGGAGCAACATAAACATTACCGAGTTTTATTTTCTGTCCATGCTGCGCCTCTTGCACTGTCACAACACTTTTTGCATTCATACGCTCAGCAAAGCGTAAACTGAACGTTTCAGGAATATGCTGAACGATTACTACAGGGGGAGCATTCTCCGGTAATGTAGCAACTAATCCTTTAAGCGCCTCAGTGCCTCCTGTGGAAGCA
>Ga0105355_10005632_pt1 | contig 10546 bp, 5 predicted proteins | sample GOMGulsemesocosm_2_FD_83508 | JGI IMG/M metagenome (GOLD analysis project Ga0105355, IMG submission 83508) | Methane-oxidizing microbial communities from mesocosms in the Gulf of Mexico - GOM9C Gulf of Mexico | ecosystem: Environmental > Aquatic > Marine > Cold seeps | place: Gulf of Mexico...
GTATTCAGGCAGTGATGAAGTTAATGATGAAACTAAAAGACGGCGCCAAACTGACTCTTTTATTGTTCAAGCCGACTATGGCATCAGTGAAACTTGGTCAGTTTCAGCGATGTTAAGTTTTGTTGATCATCAACGTACGATAGGCGTTAGTAACAACAGCTTCTCATCTGCATCTGGTATTGGTGACGGACTTGTTTTATTCAAGTATACGCCAAAAAGAATGAACCTCTTGTCAAGGTGGGAATATTCAGTAGGTTTAGGCGCCAAAATTCCTGTAGGTGAGGACAATGCAACGCAAAATGGTGTAGATTTATCTGAAGATATGCAACCAAGCAGTGGCAGTTATAGTGCATTAGGTTGGGCATATATTGGCTATGCATTTGACCAAGCGGGTCAACGCCAATTATTTGTTTCTTCGAATTATAGTTTAAATCAAGAAAACGGTCGTAATTATGCCAACGGAAATGAATTTAACTTTGGTATTGGCGCCAGCTACACGATGAAAGAAAAATGGGCATTTGTCGGACAAATCCGTTACCGAACAACAAAAGCCGACGAACGGAATGGCGATGCTATTGCCAATACCGGCGGTGAATGGATTGACTTCCTTCCTAGTGTTCAATATAGAATTAATGATAAATCGGGTGTTAATGTCGGATTTCGTATTCCCGTCTATCGTAAACTAGATGGTGCATTGCAATTTACGACGTCAAGTGCAGCAACCTTAGGTTATAGTTATGCTTTCTAATAATCCCCTGATTAGCTTAGCCCTTTTAATTGTTCTTAATTTTCAAGTTATGGCTGCACCAGTAACTAAGACTGAAATTAAACAAAGAAATGATAAGGCGATTAATTTTTCTTTATACGATATTCGAACCAATAAAACGGTGAAATTGAGTGATTATTATGGGAAAGTTATTTATCTAGATTTTTGGGCATCTTGGTGTAGTAGTTGTGTGAAAGCATTACCTCTTTTTAGCCAATGGCAAAAGGAGTTGGGTGATGATTTTGTCGTGATTTCTGTGAATGTCGATGAAGAAAAGTCTGATGGCATTGCAATGGCGAAAAAATTAGGATTGGATTACCCTATTGCTTATGATGGTAAATTATCCGTCGCTAGGATGTATAAAGCGACAGCATTACCATTTTCTTTTATTATCGATAAAAATGGCGATATTCACTATCGCCATGTTGGTTTTCGAGACAAAGATGCCATTAAACTAAAAGCTATGATCGTTAACTTATTAACGACTTAGATAACCGCGGCTAACTCAGCTGCTTGGCGAATAGCACGTTTGGCATCGAGTTCAGCAGCGACCTTAGCTCCACCAATTAAATGCACACTAATACCTGTATCGACTAACTTTTGATAAAGCGCACGTTGCGACTCTTGCCCAGCACAAATAATAACATTATCCACATCTAACAACTGTTCTTTACCATTAACTTCAATGAACAAACCTTCATCTGTAATCGATTTATAGGTAACTCCAGGCATCATTTTTACTCCAGATTTTTGCAATGTCGCTCTATGGATCCAGCCTGTTGTTTTACCTAAGCCCGCACCAACCTTTGTTGTCTTTCGTTGCAGTAAAAACACCTCGCGATCAGCTTTATGTGTTGCTTTTTCATTTGCTGGTAACAATGCCGCATTATGTTTGTAGGCTTTGTCCACACCCCAGCTTTTCATCCATTGCTCAGGCTCGTCAGTCAAACTTTGCTCGGTCAAATAAAGAGCAAGGTCAAAACCAATACCGCCAGCACCAATTATCGCAACCTTATTGCCAACCTTTTCCTTATCCCTGATAACTTGTAAATATGATTTTACTTTTTCGTGTTCAAACCCTTGGATATCCAATTTACGTGGAATTATGCCTGTCGCTAAAACTACTTCATCAAAATTTTCAGCGATAAGCTGCTCTGTCGTTTGCTCACTTGCCAAATGAATAGTGACATTAAGCTGAGCCAGCTTTTGATTAAAATATCTTAAGGTTTCGTAAAACTCTTCCTTACCCGGGATTTGTTTAGCAATATTAAATTGACCACCAATGGCTTTTGCTCGATCGAAAACTTCTACATGATGACCACGTTCAGCCGCATAAGCGCTGAATGCTAAACCGGCAGGTCCTGCGCCAACAACGGCTATTCTTTTTGCATTTGTTGTCTTTTGAAAGGTTAATTCGGTCTCATAACAAGCAACGGGGTTGACTAAACATGACGCTCTTTTTTGTTGAAACACGTGATCTAAACAGGCTTGGTTACAGCCGATACAAGTATTAATTTCTGCACTCTTGTTAGCGGCAGCTTTATTGACGAAATCAGCATCAGCCAAAAAAGGACGTGCCATAGACACCATATCAGCTTGGCCATCCGCCAGTACTTTTTCTGCGACCTCTGGTGTATTTATTCGATTAGTTGTAACTAGAGGTATAGTCACTTCTTGTTTCATTTTTTCAGTTACCCAAGTAAAGGCAGCTCTTGGCACAGAAGTCGCAATAGTTGGTACCCTTGCCTCATGCCAGCCAATACCTGTATTGATTAAAGTCGCACCCGCAGCCTCAACAGCCTTTGCCATAACAACAACATCTTCCCAGCTATTGCCTCCTTCCACTAAATCTAACATCGATAAGCGAAAAATAATGATAAACTTTTTTCCTACTTTTTCACGTACAGCCTTTATCGTTTCAATAGCAAAACGCATTCGATTTTCTATGCTACCACCCCACTCATCACTTCGATGATTGGTTTTTTGACAACTAAACTGATTTAACAAATACCCTTCGGAACCCATTATTTCAATGCCGTCGTAACCCGCCTTTGCCGATAAACTTGCTGCATAAGCAAAATCTTTTATCGTGGATTTTATTTGGCGGGGCGACATGGCTTTTGGAGTAAAAGGGTTAATAGGCGATTTTATTTTACTCGGTGCAACGCTAAAGGGGTGATAGGCATAACGTCCAGTATGCAAGAGCTGCAAACATATCTTGGTTGGATACTTATGTACCGCATCGGTGACTTGTTTATGTTTTTTCACATGCCAAAATTTACTTAGTTCACTACCAAATGGTGCTATGCGACCACGTGCATTAGGGCTAACACCACCAGTAACTATTAATCCAACTCCGCCTTTAGCGCGTGCTTGATAAAAAGCCGCCAACTTTGCAAAACCTCCTTTTTCTTCCTCAAGACCTGTGTGCATAGATCCCATCAAAACCCGATTGGATAATTGGGTAAAACCTAAGTCCAGAGGTGCAAGTAAATGGGGAAAAGGCGTTACAGTTGTCATAATCTTATATCCTATTGGTCGAACCAGTAGTGTGAATTTACTGTGCTTTTACCTAAATTACAAGCTTATTTTGACAGGTGTCAGATCAGCAAATTTCACTCACCCTGTTATTTTTTATTAAAAAGGAGATTTCAAGTAATTGAATCAGTATAGTGCAATATGCTTACCCTTAAATAGGTTAATACCAATTAACCCTTTTAAATCTCGCTGAGTGGGAAAAAACTTAATGAATTTGGTGTAATAATGAATAAACAAAAGATCATTGATGAAATTCTCATCCACCTTGAGCATGAATTATCGCTAGCAGTCTTTGCTGCTAATGAAGCTCATTGTGCAGCTGTAGACGATCAATCCAAAGCAGAAACCCAATACGATACTTTAGCAATAGAAGCAGCATATTTAGCGGAAGGACAATCAAAACGTGTTACTGAGTATCAACAAGCGATCAAAGCTTTTCAGGCGCTTTATTTGGTAAAGTATGACCATAACAAAGCAATAAACTTAGCCGCTTTGGTGCAACTTTCAAAGGATGTTAACTGCAATAGCTGGTTCTTTATTGGCCCATTTGCAGGTGGTTTTCGTTGCACTTTGGCCGATAGGCAGATCACAGTGATCACACCACAATCCCCTATGGGGCAAGCGATTAATGGCAAGTATCAAGACGATGATATTGAAATCTCGTTAGGAAATGAGAAATTAACAGACTATATTCATGCCGTGGAATAGATTATATTTTAACTCACTATTCTTGCAATAAAGCTTTGATTTCTTTTAAGTTAACTATTTTATCGTTCACTTTTAAATAAACAACGGCTTCGGCATGCACTAAGGTCGCTTCAATGACTCCTGGCATAGTGATTAATTTTTCAGCCACTTCATCAGCTTTCTGTTCACATGAAATGTTGGTAGAGAAGCTATAACTTTTAGATTTTTTCAACGGCTTCATAGTCGCAGCGCCTAAAACCCAAAACAGACTAAATAATGCCATAACAAGAAATATTGCTTGTTCACCATAGCGACTAGCAATCGCTCCGCCAAGTAAACCTCCTGTGAAAGCTCCCAAGAATTGACTACTAGAATAAATTCCCATAACACTGCCTTTGACACCACCAGGTGCGAGACGAGATAAAATAGAAGGCATAGTCGCTTCTAAATAATTAAATGCAGTAAAAAACATCACTACAGACAATACCAGGCTCCAAAAGCCACTCGGTAATGCCCACATCGCAAGTAGAGCAAAGGCTAACAGTACCACCGCAGCGGTAAACATTTCCTTTTCACGTTGTTTTTTAAGCGCGAAAATCATAAAAGGCACCATCAAAAAGAAAGAACCTAATAGGGTAGGTAAATACAGTTGCCAGTGATTTTCTAAAGCAAGACCTGCTGCAACAAATTGTTTAGGTAAAGTAACAAAACAAGCAGTTAACGCCATATGAAGAATAAAAACCCCCCAATTTAGACGGGTTAACTGTGGGTGACGAATTAGTGTGCTTAGTTGTTCAGGTAAAGCAACACTATCGCCTTTAGGTGCGCGGTTTACTGAATATGGCACCATATATTGGATCATTAGCATGGCAAATAACGTTAACACTGCAGTAAACCAAAATAAGCCGCTTAAACCAAATGCTTCTGCGACAATTGGGCCAAAAACCATTGCTAAGGTAAACGAAAGACCGATAAACATACCGATAGTAGCCATAACTTTGGGTCGTTGCTCTTCACGACTTAAATCTGCCGCTAAAGCCAATACCGCGCTAGCAATAGCCCCCATACCTTGAATCGCTCGGCCAATGACAACGCCATAAATACTGTCAGACATCGCCGCGACAATACTACCTATAAGGAAAACGACTAAGCCTGCTAAAATAACTGGTTTACGACCATATTTGTCGGACAATATACCCATAGGTATTTGCAACATTGCTTGCGTTAAACCATAAGCACCTATTGCTAGACCTAACCATATCGGGCTATAACCCGTCAATTGCTCACCATAAATGGCGAACACTGGCAAGATCATAAATAAACCTAGCATTCTTAGACCAAAAACGGCGGCGAGAGAGAATGCAGCTTTCTTTTCTATACTATTTAAACCGGTAGCGCTCATATCGGATGGGTTCGAACCTAAAATTTAATAATCAAAATAAAATAACGCGACATCTTAACATGCAAAACCCCTCAACAAAATCAGATATTGTCGTGAATTAAGGTCAAGTTTTATGCAATAATAGTCGGTCGCAGATTTAAGCGCTTTTTTATTAAAATTTATTGTAGATAAGAAGACATTCGTTATTATGAGAAATATAGAAGTTAGGGGCGCACGAACCCATAACCTGAAAAATATTAGTTTAGAGATCCCACGTGAAAAATTAACCGTTATTACCGGTCTTTCGGGTTCAGGAAAATCATCTTTGGCGTTTGATACTTTATATGCTGAAGGGCAACGTCGTTATGTTGAGTCCTTGTCTGCTTATGCGCGTCAGTTTTTGTCTTTAATGGAAAAGCCGGATGTTGATCATATTGAGGGGTTATCACCAGCAATATCTATTGAGCAAAAATCAACTTCTCATAATCCTAGGTCTACTGTTGGCACCATAACTGAAATATATGATTACTTAAGGTTATTATATGCGCGTGTTGGCGAACCTCGTTGTCCAGACCACCATCAACCACTCGCCGCGCAAACAGTTTCACAAATGGTAGATAAGGTGCTGACTTTAGATGAAGGCACTAAAGTGATGCTACTAGCTCCTATTGTGCAAAACCGTAAGGGAGAGCATATTAAATTACTCGATAACCTTGCTGCTCAAGGTTTTATTCGTGCACGAATCGATGGTGATGTCTGTGATCTATCTGATCCACCACCGCTCGAGCTTCATAAAAAACATACCATTGAAGTTGTTGTTGACCGCTTAAGAGTACGAGATGATATTCAATTAAGGCTTTCTGAGTCCTTTGAAACTACTTTAGGTTTAACTTCGGGTACCGCAAAAGTGGCTTTTATGGATGAGCCCGATAGGGAAGAGTTACTTTTTTCAGCTAACTTTGCCTGCCCACATTGTGGCTACAGCATGCAGGAATTAGAACCTAGACTGTTTTCATTTAACAACCCAGCAGGTGCCTGTAAAACCTGTGATGGTTTAGGCAACCAGCAGTTCTTTGATCCTTCTCGTGTTATCTCTAATCCAGAACTTAGCCTATCAGGCGGCGCTATACGCGGCTGGGATAAACGTAATTTTTATTATTTTCAAATGCTACAAGCGCTATCTGACCATTATCAGTTTCCGTTAGATAAACCGTTTGAAGAGCTATCAGAAGAAGCGCAGCAAGTGATACTTTATGGTAGTCGTAAACAAGATATCCAATTTAAATATATGAATGACAGAGGTGATGTTGTTGTTAGAAAACACCCTTTCGAAGGCATTATTAATAACATGGATAGACGTTTCAAAGAAACTGAGTCTAATGCCGTTCGAGAAGAGTTATCTAAATACTTAAACAGTCAACATTGCCCAGATTGTGACGGAAGTCGATTAAGACTTGAAGCAAGAAATGTTTTTATTGCCGATACACCTTTGCCAACAGTGGCAGAATTTGCCATTGCTGATGCCCTCGAGTTTTTTGAAAACCTGAAATTGACAGGTCAAAAAGAACAGGTTGCCGAAAAAATCCTTAAAGAAATTAACCAACGTTTGGGCTTTTTAGTCAATGTTGGCTTGAATTACTTAAACCTCTCACGTGGCGCGAATACTTTATCAGGTGGCGAGGCACAACGAATTCGTTTAGCTAGCCAGATTGGTGCGGGTTTAGTGGGTGTTATGTATGTGTTAGATGAACCTTCTATAGGTTTGCACCAACGCGATAACGAAAGATTACTCAAAACCTTGACGCATTTACGAGATTTAGGCAATACAGTTATTGTAGTTGAACATGATGAAGATGCGATTAGAGAAGCTGATCATGTCATTGATATTGGCCCAGGAGCCGGTGTTCATGGAGGCAATATTATTGCTGAAGGCACCATGGCAGACATCATTAAATGCCCAGATTCCTTGACAGGGAAATATCTATCGGGCAAAGAAAAAATAGAGATCCCGAAGAAACGCGTGCCATTTGATAAAAACAATGTTGTCGAGTTATTAGGTGCTACGGGTAATAACTTAAAAAATGTTGACCTGATTATCCCTAATGGTTTAATGACTTGTATTACCGGTGTCTCTGGCTCAGGAAAGTCAACTTTAATTAATGATACTTTATACAAGCTTGCTCACATAGAACTTAATGGTGCGACTACGCAAGAACCGGCTCCACATAAATCGATTACTGGTCTTGAGTTATTAGATAAAGTTATCGATATAGATCAAAGTCCGATAGGTAGAACACCTCGCTCTAACCCTGCAACCTACACAGGTATATTTACAGCAGTGCGTGACATTTTTGCGGGTACTCAAGAAGCCCGCTCTCGAGGGTATAAACCTGGACGTTTTAGTTTTAATGTCAAAGGTGGTCGCTGTGAGGCTTGCCAAGGCGATGGTCTGATTAAGGTCGAAATGCACTTTTTACCTGATGTCTATGTGCCATGTGATGTATGTAAGAGTAAACGTTATAATCGCGAAACTTTAGAAGTGAGATATAAAGGTAAAAACATTCATGAAGTCTTAGATATGACCATTGAAGATGGCTTGGAGTTTTTCTCTGCTATTCCAGCGGTAAAACGTAAACTGCAAACCTTGATGGATGTTGGCTTAAGTTATATTAAACTGGGGCAGTCAGCAACAACCTTATCTGGTGGTGAAGCTCAAAGGGTAAAGTTATCAAAAGAGCTTTCGAAACGAGATACGGGTAAAACACTTTATATTCTAGATGAACCAACGACGGGTTTGCATTTTCATGATATCAAACAATTATTGCATGTTATCCACCGTTTACGTGATCATGGAAATACTATTGTCGTTATCGAACATAATTTAGATGTAATAAAAACCGCTGACTGGATCATTGACTTGGGTCCAGAAGGAGGCTCTGGCGGTGGTGAAATACTGGTTACAGGGACACCAGAGCAAATGAAAGAGCATCAGGTTTCTCATACTGCGAAATTCTTAAAAGGTTTATTAGATGCAAATAAATAAGTAATAAACAATAAAAAAGCCACAGCAAATTTAAATTGATGTGGCTTTATTGTGAATACTTTTCAACGCACTTTGACAGGTTAAAAGTATCGAGTAGATTTATTTAAGCATTATTGCGCAAAAAGGATAAAAACTCATCTGCTGGCATAGGCTTAGCATAATAGAACCCTTGCACTTCGTCACAGTTTAACTCTTTTAATCTATCCTGCTGAACAATTTCCTCGATACCTTCGGCAATGACTTTTAGGTTCATTTTCTTACCTAAATTAATAATGGTTTCAGCAATTAATGAACCATCTGATTTATGGATATCTGTCACAAATGCCCGATCTACTTTTAAGCGATCTAAGGGTAACTTCTGTAAATAACTTAAAGAAGAAAAGCCCGTACCAAAATCATCTAATGCGATGCTAATCCCTTGCTCTTTTAATTTCTCCAGGGAATCGACAACTATCTGAGGATCATCCATTAAAATATTTTCAGTGATCTCTAATTCAAGTCTGCTGGGTTGTATTTGATGAGATTTAATGGCTTGAATAATGCTTTCAACAAAATTGTTTCTTCGAAATTGAGGAATAGACACATTAACTGAAATGGAAACTTGTTCAAAGTTCATTTCATCCAGCACTTTAATCTGCTGGCATGCTTGATTAATGACCCAATCACCAATTTCTATAATTAAGCCTGAATATTCTGCTAATGGAATAAACACAGCAGGTGAAATAAACTTACCTTCCGCTGTTCTCCAACGCAATAAGGCTTCTGCACCAATGACTTTACCTGTAGATAAATTTAATTGCGGTTGATACCAAAGTTCCAACCTATTATCAGCAAAATCAGTTCGTAGCTGTCTGATCATGTCCAAACGCCACAAGGTTTCTTCTTCCATTTTTTGATTGTAAAAAATGAAATGTTCTAATCTATTTTTCTTTGCTAAGTTCAAGGCAATATTTATTTGATTTAATACTTTGACCCCTCTTGAACCTGCGTCTTCTTTGTTACAAAAACCAAAACAAGCATTGATCGGTAAGTTTTGCTCACCCGCAGAAAAAGGTTCTTGGAATAAACTAATTAAGTTGTCAGGGTTTAAGCAGCTACTTGGTCCAATAATACCAAAAACATCAGCACCAACACGAGCGAATTTACATTTGTCACTCAAGGTTAGCATGCGTTTAGTAATAGCAATTAGCAGTTGGTTACCAATATCTTGACCTAAACCATCATTTATATCACTAAAATGGTTCACATCCACTAATGCAGCCACTAAATCAGCTTCATGACTTTGAGAAAATTCATCGAGTAATTTTACAAATTCCAATCTATTAGGTAAATCAGTTAACCAATCTTTATAAGCAGCGTTACTAAGCTTATGGAATAAATGAACATTTTCATAACCAATAGCAATATTAGTAATAAAAACTTCAATGAGTTGCTGCTCTAGCTCGGTAAGTGGCTTTTCTATGTCTAAATAAATAACAGCCCGATAACCACCACTCGCTAAATACAAACTGACGTTTGTTGCTGTATAAATATGATTTTTTTGCTGAAAACAGCTTGTTACTTGTTGGCTGGCTGCATTATCTTTTAAGGTATCAAGCTTTTGGTTAACTAAAATAGTTGATAAACCTGATTGCCCTAAGATATAAAAACTTAAATCTTCAGCACCTTCAACAATTCCAGGCCCCCTCGCACAAAAAACACCACGTTTACAATCATTTAATGAACTAAGTTGCGCCAATACACCATGGGCATAATCATGTATAGAATGTAATTCAAGTAACTCAGAAGCTGAGGCAACTATTTTTTCCAACCCTTCACGGTTTTTGGTTACTGTAAAAATTTGTTGATAAGAACGAATGGCAGCATAAACTGTAGTAACTAATTTTCGACGTGTAAGTTCGGTTTTGGTTTTATAGTCATTTATATCATAATCTTTAATAACACTTTCTTCTGGTGCGTAACCAGGTTGACCTGTTCTAAGTACAATACGGATATCTTGATTCTTCAGCTCTTCTCTAATGTGTTTGACCACATTTAAGCCAGCATCATCAGTTTCCATGACGACATCAAGCAATACCAAAACAATATCTTCATGCTCACCGATAATTTGGCAAGCGTCTTGCCCTGAATA
>Ga0105355_10005636_pt1 | contig 10544 bp, 6 predicted proteins | sample GOMGulsemesocosm_2_FD_83508 | JGI IMG/M metagenome (GOLD analysis project Ga0105355, IMG submission 83508) | Methane-oxidizing microbial communities from mesocosms in the Gulf of Mexico - GOM9C Gulf of Mexico | ecosystem: Environmental > Aquatic > Marine > Cold seeps | place: Gulf of Mexico...
CCTTGTTCTGTTTTTTTTCCTGAAATCGCTTGCTGCTGGCCATTGGAGAAATAGTTAATGGTTAGATTTTCGTTATCCGTTGTTGCACTCGCTAATTGAATTAAAGAGAAGTAAGTGAAAATTGTAATGGCTAGGACGGTGCTCTTTATTAAGGACATATTTTCAAAGGCCATTGTTTGAGGAGTGCTACTTTAACTTTAGCTGTTCATGGTGATTATGCCATTGAGTTAATGTTTTACTATCTGCCAAGTAAAACATTAACTGGCTTATTGGGATAATTACGGATTAATGTAATAACAAATAAGTCACCATAGCGACAATAGATGATACTAAAAAGCTTAATAATGCCCCTTCAATCACCATATCTTTTATTGCTATTTCTCCTGTTCCATAGGCAATAGCATTTGGTGCTGTTGCCACAGGGAGCATAAAGGCACAACTGGCAGCCATAGCGGCGGGAATCATAAAGATGGCAGGATCAACGCCAGCACTGGTACCGACTATTGCTAAAATAGGCATTAGCAATGTTGCTGTTGCGGTATTACTGGTTATTTCAGTGACATAAGTGACCACTAAACAGATAGTTAATACCATGGCTATCATAGGCAGATTAGCCAAAGAAGACAGCCAGTCACCTAACATTATGCTTAACCCCGAAGCGGAAAAGCCTTTAGCGATCGCGATACCACCAGCGAAAAGTAATAACATGCCCCAAGGGATTTCTTTAGCGGTATTCCAGTCAAGAATGCGCCCACCTTTACCATTAGGCGTCATAAACATGATCACAACGGCAGCAAGAGCAACCGTGCTGTCTCCAGCGATAGATACATCAAATAAGCTACTCCAGCCACCAAAAGGTGCACCACGGGTGATCCAAGCTATTGCTGTCAAAGCAAAAATAATCAAGGTGCGCTTTTCTTCACTGCGCCATTTAGGCAGTGTTGGCAGTTGAATTTTATCTTCAAGCGTTACTGAACGTGTTAACCAAAGTGCCATTAACGGAATCGAAATAAGTACTACGGGTACACCTATTTTCATCCACGCTAAAAAGCCAAATTCATTGCCAGTGGTTTCTTCATAAATACCCATAAAAATAACATTGGGTGGTGTACCTATTGGCGTACCTATACCGCCAACTGAAGCTGAATAGGCAATGCCGAGGATAAGAGCGACTTTTAATTTTCTGTTATCGACATGGCTTAATATCGCTAAGGCTATAGGCAGCATTATTAAAGTCGAAGCGGTATTAGAGATCCACATACTTAATATGGCTGTAGCTAACATAAAGCCAAATACAAGGCGTCGACCGCTGGAAACACCAACGAGACGAACCATGTAAACTGCCATGCGTTCATGAGCGCCACTTTTAACTAATGCGGTAGAGAGCATAAATGCGCCCATCAATAATAAGATGACGTGACTGCCCAGAGAGGAAGCAACGGTCTTGTGATCAACAATACCAAATAAGGGCAATAAGGCAAAAGGCACTAGTGAGGTGGCAGGAATAGGAATAGCTTCAGTTACCCACCATATGACTGTCAATATAGTGATGGCGGCAGCAATGGCTGGTTTATCCGCTAAGCCAAAATGGCTAAATAAGAAGTAACAGCAAAAGGCTATAGCAGGCCCAAGGAGGATAAAATGCTGGCGGGTAAATTTCATTTTGTAAGCTCTATTATTAGTAGCAATCATATTGTTATGATGCTTTTATTATTTGTGTATTGTAAGTCTTCGTCTAACTTATCCAGCTGGCGCTAGTGGACAGCTTATATTACTTAATGATGCTTCAAGTGATAACACTTTACCTATAATAAGACGATTGGGTGTAAGCATACCATCACTTAATAGTGTGTGCTGCACATTGCGGCTTCGTTCTTGAGCCAAATTAATCAATTCATTTTCATCTATAACGATATTAGCTAATAATGCAGGCTCAATTTTATCTGTTTTCCAAGTGACTAATGTATCTGATTCCATGGCTGGAATTTCACCAAAGTCGTAAGGTTTAGCAAAAGCCTTCTGGTAAGTATTTTCTAATGCTGCCAAAAGTTGGGTCTTGCTTAGCCCTTCTGCATTTGGGTTAATAAGTTGTTGGAGTGTCTGCTGTTTCAGTGCTTCGCTATCTTGCGGGTGATAACAGCCTGTTACTTCTAGGTGTAATTCAGGCCTTTGCATTAGTGCTTGTTTTAATAAGTTTAAACGCTTAATCATTGCTTCATCGAGAGCAGGGTTTCCAGCAATAAAGTCAATTGTGCCTAGGTCTTCGTCACTATCAACTAAGCCAGCAAGCAAAGAGAAAGGTGAAGCAACGGCTTTAACAATTAAGTTCCCTAATGCTTTCCAAACCAGTTTGCCGTAGCTAAAGTCAGGGTCGTTTAAGTTGCCGCTTATCGGCATATCAATATGAATTTCATCATCACTGTCTTTTAGCAAACTAACTGCAAGATCTAAGGGTAATCTTGTTGCTTTTTCACTTGCTACTTTCTCACCTAAAGAGAATTGATCAATAAAAACAGTATTGGCGGCGCTAAGTTCTTGATTTTCGATTAAGTAGCTAAGATTGAGGTTTAGCTTACCTTTTTTGATTTCGCGGCCAACATAGGTGCCAGAAAATGGCGTAAAGTCACTCATCTGCATATCATTTAATAACAAGTTGAAATTGCTATATAAAGTCTCAGACAATAAATTCACATTACCTCTTAATTTAAGTGGTGCAAACTTATTTATTTTAGCTTCTAAGTTAATATTTGCTCGGCTATCAACTTGACTCGAAAGTCCCTTAATTGTAGCTTTTATTGGCTCTAAGCGTACTTTATATCGAGGACTCACTGAGTAATCTGTATACACAACAGAAGAGGAGTTTATCTGAAAATTCTTCAGATTAATTATTACTGAATTGCCTTTATCGCCTGCTTCAATATGACGTTCCATGCGTTCTTTACGAATGCTTGCCATATTCAGTATACCCTGTTTGTTTCGTTGGGCATTAAGCCATAGTTTATCAACAATGACTTCGTTGATATTTATAGTGTTTTCTGGCTGAGCGAGAGCAATACCTTGAACAGAAAGCTTATTAATACGAACATAATCTTCATCATTATCGGTGACTCGGGTACGCCAGTTATTTAGTGCCATATCTCCGTGAAGAGTAAATTTATCTAAATTAGTTGTTGTCGACTCTTGGTTGGCAGGCGCTGCGGTATAATTAATTTTAAATTTAGCATCCAAATTACCGTCAATGAGTTCTGAAATAACAAATTGATGTAAATAAGGTTCAAGATTAAGCAGTGGCACAGTTTCGGCATTAAAATTAAGTTCAGCACTTATTGGATCTATTGAAATTGCACCTTTGGCTGAAATATTACCATTTTGTTCAACAACCGCTGAAAAACCTAACGGAAATCTTGATTGTGGCTGTAAGTTGAAGCCCTGTAAACTCATGTTAATAGAGTTTAAACTTACTTGGGCAGCAACGTCGGTTGTATTATCGGTTAGCTTTAATTTATTGTTAACTAGAGTTATTTGATCAATAGATAACTGTAGTTTTTGCTGAGCGGGGGCATTTTCTTCTTTATCAGAGTTTGTTGGCTGTAATTGTAATAAGTTTAGCTGACCACTTTTATTGCGAATAACATTAATTAAGCTATCAGCAAGCGAAACTTCTTTTAAGCTTACTTTGTTTTTAGTAGAGGAATAGTTAAGACCATTAACTGCAAGCTTAGTTAGTTGCATATCTTCAACATGGGCACCCTTGCGCTTAATAAATAAATCGGTGAAAAACATATTGGCGCTTTTCACATTTAACATCATGTCTTGCTGAGATAGGTCAATTGCATATTCAGCATCAATATTTAATGTACCTGAGCTTATATCTGCTGGGAGATCTTCTTTGAAGTATTGATAAAGTGTTGGCAGACTTACACCGTCTATTTTAATTTTACCTGAAGAGCGTAAAGGCAAAATAGTGACATGTCCTTGCCATTCTATGCTTGAACCAATTACACCACCAGCAGAGGTTGCTCTAAGTCTATAGGGACTATTTAATTCTCTTTGTGTGGTGAAATTTTCGAGTTCGATATTTATTGGCCCTACATTGGCATCGAACGGTTCTTTTTTAGAGTGATCGGTAAAACGAAAGCTTAATTGCTCGACATTTAAAAGTGCGACCAAAACTTCTGCTATAGCCTCATCTTCAGCGTTAACTTTTTTTTGTGGACTGTTTTGGTCGCTTATAAGTTCATCGATATTGCTGCTGTTATCTTGGTACAACTGATAATGAAGGTGGGGAGACTCTATGGTGAACTCATCAAAAGACCATAACCAATGGAACAGTGAAGACATTTGAAAATTAACAAATAATCGACTAAAACCGGTAAAGTCTTCTGCATTTTTATCAAGTATCTTTAATTGTTTAACTTCCAGTGATAAATAAAAGGGGTTGATAATGATATCTTCAACTTGCAAGGAGTATGAAGAGTTTTCGCTTACGACGGTGGGCAGTTTTTCTTTGAGTAAATAAGGGGTTAGTATACCTAAAAGTAAAGCGTACATAGCAACTATGCTGAGAGCTATTAAAGCTATTCTCAGTGCTTTTTTATGGCTTTGTACAAATAGCTTAAAAGACATGTTTGCGGCCACTTTTATTTATTACATCATTGTTATATAGCGTAATTGATATGTTTTCTCAATGATACTGGCTAAGCATTGGAATAGCGTTCTTTATTGCCTAACCAGCGTTGAATTAATGCTTGAGCACATTCAGGTTGCTGACGCGATAATAAGTATGCCTGTTGCTTTATTTCAGGGATTAAATAACCATCTCGCACTAAATCGGCAATTTTAAGTTCAGCTAAGCCGGTCTGTCTCGTACCTAACAGTTCACCAGGGCCACGAATTTCGAGATCTTTCTCTGCTATAACAAAACCATCATTACTTTCACGTAAAACTTTTAAACGTTTGACCGCTGTTTTTGATAATGGCGCTTTATACATCAATACACAAAAAGAAGCGACTGAGCCACGCCCTACTCGACCACGTAGTTGGTGTAACTGAGCTAAACCTAAGCGCTCGGGATTTTCAATAACCATTAAACTGGAATTAGGTACATCAACACCAACTTCGATTACTGTCGTTGCAATAAGTAAGTGCAAGTCGCCCGCTTTAAAGGTGTCCATTATGGCTTGTTTTTCATCAGCCTTCAGGCGGCCATGCACTAAACCAATTTTTAGCTCAGGTAATTGCGCTTGCAATAAAATAGCGGTTTCTTCTGCTGCCTGACACTGTAACACTTCTGACTCATCAATTAAGGTGCAGACCCAATAAGCTTGTCTGCCATCATCAACACAACCTTTACGAATACGTTCAATAACATCCTCGCGGCGAGAATCGGGTAATGCTACAGTGTTTATTGGTGTTCGCCCTGGCGGCAGTTCATCAATTACTGAGGTATCTAGATCGGCATAGGCAGTCATGGCTAGAGTACGTGGAATTGGTGTTGCAGTCATGATCAATTGATGTGGATATTTATTATCAAAAACACCCTTTTCACGCAGTGTTAGTCGCTGATGAACACCAAACTTGTGTTGCTCATCAATAATGATTAAGACAAGGTTTTTAAAAGCCACGTCGGCTTGGAACAGTGCATGAGTACCAATAACCATTTGCATTTCGCCACTGGCAATCTGCTCTAGTGCCAGTCGCTTAGCTTTGGCCTTAGTTTTCCCTGCGAGCCAACCGACACTGATATCAAGTGGTGTAAACCAATTGGCAAAGTTAATGGCATGTTGTTCGGCAAGAATTTCAGTAGGAGCCATAAGAGCAACTTGATAGCCCTCACTAATAGCGGTTAGTGCTGCAAGTGCCGCCACTAAAGTTTTGCCTGAGCCAACATCACCTTGTACCAAGCGCATCATAGGTAGTTCTTTAGCTAAGTCAGTTTTTATTTCATCAACAACCCGTGCTTGAGCATTTGTTGGTGAGAAGGGCAGTGACTTTAGAAATTTTTGATTTACTTTTTCATCACCTAATAACGGTAGTGCATCATGCACATCACTATTTTGTCTTAGTTTTAACATACTCAAGTTATGGGCAAGCAATTCTTCTTTAATTAATCGTTGCTGAGCAGGATGGCGACCTTGCTCTAATTGCTCAATAGAGACATCTGGTGGTGGTCGATGGATAATCGCTAGCGCTTCACTAAGTGAGTACTGCTCATTGAAGATACTGTTTGGCAGTAACTCTTCAACTTGACCGCGTTGCAATCGAATTAAGGCTTGTTCCGTTAAACTGCGCAGTGAGATTTGTCTAAGGCCGTCAGTACTTGGGTAAACCGGTGTTAAGGTTTCCTCTACACTAGATAAGGCTCTATCGTCATCAAGGGACTTATATTCAGGGTGAACAATTTGATAGCCGCGTGGGCCGCGTTTAACTTCACCATAACAACGAATGGTTTTGCCAATGGCTAAGCTATTTTTTTGACTTGCTGAAAAGCTGAAAAAACACAGTTGAATGCTGCCTGTACCGTCATACAGGGTAACTACCAGCATACGGCGTTTACCATGAGTGATCTGGCAGTCTGTCACTTCGCCAATAATATTGGTTGATGTGCCTGGCATTAAATCGCGCACTGTCATGACGCGTGTTTTATCTTCGTAACGAAGTGGCAGATGAAAAAGGATGTCTTGCACTGATAGCAAGCCTATTTTCTCTAGCTTTTCAGCTAAACTAGGCCCAACACCTTTAAAGGTGCTGAGTGGAATTTGTGATAGCTTAGTGAGTGCTTCCATTGCCATGTAAGATGATCCCTAGTGGCTAGTCATCAATATGCTGCCAAGCACTCTTGTCCATTTGCATCTTTTGCCACCAATCTTCATTAGCGACAATTTGTCCTGCTTCATCAATCTCAGGGTAAGGTAAGCCCTTACGTTGACAGGCTTCAGCAAAAATAGGGTGGCCACCCTCAAATAAAGTTCGTTGACGACGTTCATGGCTCAAACTAGGTTGATCATACATACCGGCAGCAACACGTTGGCGTTGTGCTTCGTAAAGAACAACAGAACAAGCAACCGATACATTAAGCGATTGCACCATACCAACCATTGGAATAACAATATCCTGATCTGCTAACTCAAGTGCTTCTTTTGAGGTGCCAAACTTCTCTTGGCCTAAAATTATGGCAGTAGGTTTGGTGTAATCAATTTCAGTAAAATTAACCGCAGTATCAGATAAGTTGGTTACCAATACTTGCATACCTTGTGCTTTTAACGCAGCAATAGCATCGGCAGTTTTATGGTAATTATGTACGTCTATCCAATTTTGGCTACCTGCAGCGCTACCGCCACGTACTTCAGCCTCTTCACTTTTCCATACGGCATGCACATCACTAATACCAATAGCATCACAAGTGCGTACTACGGCGGCTAAGTTATGAGATTTATGTAAACCTTCCATGCAAACCGTTAAATCAGGTTGGCGTTTGTCTAACATGGTATTAATGCGTGCTAATCTTTCTGGAGTCATGTGGCTAATCTTTTAAATAATTTGGGCTCAGCTCTTTATTAAAGCTTGAGTACTGCTGGTAATAGGCAAAAGTAATGCGATTTAAACAAAGCCGTCAAGCTATTCATTTAGGGAGCTTATAGTTATAAGTGACTTAAATAAATAGCGCTGACAATGCAGGTTAAATGGTATTAATGAAGCCTATTCTAGTTGACGCTAGGCAATTCCATAACACCATCAATCTCGATGGCTACATCTTTAGGTAACCTTGAAACTTGTACCGCAGCTCTTGCTGGGTAAGGTTGGCTAAAGTAACGGCTCATTACTTCGTTAACCGTTGCGAAGTTGCTTAAATCTGTAAGGAAAATATTTACCTTTACCATATTGTTGATTTCGCCACCTGCTGCTTCACATACTGCAACTAGGTTCTTAAATACTTGCTCAGCTTGTGCTGCAAAGTCACCTTCAATAACTTCCATAGTTTCAGGAATTAGAGGGATTTGGCCTGACAAGTAAACCGTATTATTTACTTTAACGGCTTGGCTATAAGTGCCAATGGCGCTAGGCGCTTTGTCTGTACTGATAATGCTTTTCATAATACTTCCTAATGTTACTGCTTGAGCATATTGCTCTATTATTTGTTACGGATTACACGTTGAACATCAATCATTACTTTGATTTTACGAATAATATCGGCTAAATGAATACGATCTCGACAGGTAATTTCCATGTCTATTACGTATAAACCAGCATCTTTTTCACCAGAGTTTAAGTTGTGAACATTTGAGCCACCTTTAGCTACGGCATTGGTTAATGCTGCTAACGCACCTTGGTGATTCACTATTTCTACACGAAGCTTAGCAATAAACTCTTTATCAATGTCACTGTCCCATTTAACCGGGAACAAGCTACCTTGCTCATGACCTTTAATATTTCGACAACCTTGTTGATGAACCATCAAGCCTTTACCTGGGCTTAAGTAAGCTAGAATGGCATCACCAGGAATAGGTCGACAGCACTTACCGTAGCTCACTAACATGCCTTCTGTGCCTTTAATTGGCATTTTGGCTTTTGTGCCGTCTGAGATTAATTCACTATCTTCAGTAAAACCATCAGTTAATTGTCTAGCAATACCGATACTTAAGGCATTACCTAAGCCAATATTTGTCAGTAAATCATCAAAGCTTTCATTACCACTTTGCTGAACCACTTCATCAATCTTTTCTTGCGCAATTTCATCAAGTTTAGTTTTACCTAAAGCATGACTTAATAAACGAACACCTAAAGCGTGTGACTCATCCTTTTCACAACTTCTTAAATAAGTTCTTATTTGCAGGCGTGCTTTAGCTGTCACAACAAAGTTCAACCAAGTTGCATTAGGTCTTGCTGCGGTTGAGGTGATTACTTCAATGGTTTGTCCTGAGTCTATTGGTTGACTCATAGGGTAAGGTTTACGATCTACTTTTACACCGACACAAGAGTTACCAACATCAGTATGTACAGCATAAGCAAAATCGATTGCCGTTGCGCCCATAGGTAATTCTATAATACGACCATCTGGGGTGAAGACATAAATTTCTTCAGGGAATAAGTCAGACTTAACGTTTTCAATAAACTCAAATGAACTACCAGCACTTTGTTGCAATTCTAATAAACTTTGCATCCAGCGGCGTGCTTTCATTTGTGCTGTTGTGCCAGTATTGTCACCGTCTTGTTTGTATAACCAATGGGCAGCAACACCTTTGTCAGCCATTTGATCCATATCTTGGGTACGAATTTGTATTTCTACAGGAATACCGTGTGGACCGATTAACGATGTATGTAAGGATTGATAACCGTTTGTTTTTGGAATCGCGATATAATCTTTAAAGCGCGTTTCAATTGGCTTAAATAGATTATGCATAGCACCCAAGGCGCGATAACAATTGTCTATTTTTTCATTAACAATGACACGGAAAGCATATATGTCCATCACTTCATTGAACATCAATTCTTTATTGAGCATTTTACGATAAATAGAATAGAGGTGTTTTTCTCTACCTAGAATTTGTGCATCAATACCACTTTCTTCAAGGCGTGCAGCGATTTCTTTTTCAATATTATCGACGATTGCTTTACGATTACCACGAGCACTTTTTACCGCTGATTTTAACGCTCTTGAACGCATAGGATAAAGTGCTTCAAAGCCGAGTAGCTCTAATTCATTTTTTATATCGTGAATACCTAAGCGGTTGGCTATTGGCGCATAAATTTCTAAGGTTTCACGAGCTATACGGCGACGCTTATCTGGCCTAAGTGAACCAAGGGTGCGCATGTTATGTGTGCGATCGGCAAGCTTGATTAAAATAACGCGAATGTCTTGCACCATGGCAAGTACCATTTTACGGAAGTTCTCCGCCTGCATTTCTTCTTTGTTATCAAATTTTAGTTTATCTAACTTACTAACACCTTCAACAAGCTCTGCTACGGTATGGCCAAAAAGCTCTGCGAGCTCGTCTTTGGTAACCTCAGTATCTTCAATAACATCATGCAGTAAGGCTGCCATCAGCGTTTCATGATCTAAATGCATTTGGGCTAAATTAATTGCTACAGCAACAGGGTGAGTAATATAAGGATCACCACTTGAGCGCATTTGGCCGTCATGTGCATCACGCGCAACTATATAGGCGTGTTTAAGCAAATCAATTTGTACTTTTGATAGGTAGGTAGAGCTAAGTTCTTTTAAAGGTTCAAATAGGTACACCTAATGCTCCAAATCGAGAGGGAAAAGGGGGGTAATTCGAGTATATACCCTAGTATAGATAGAATAATCGCTATAAGGCTCTATTTACAAGAAAAATTAATCGTAGAGTAATAAAAAACGCGTAACCTATTTTCTGAGATTAATCAGAATGGGGTACGCGTTTTTAAGGGCTAAATTAAATCTTTCTTAAGTAGAAAGAAATTACTCTAGCTTAATTCGTCTTGTTGACCACCAACAATCGCTGCAACAGCATCTAATTCAGCAGTATCTTGCTGGATTTGCTGAGCACGATCAGAAGTGTTCA
>Ga0105355_10005638_pt1 | contig 10542 bp, 7 predicted proteins | sample GOMGulsemesocosm_2_FD_83508 | JGI IMG/M metagenome (GOLD analysis project Ga0105355, IMG submission 83508) | Methane-oxidizing microbial communities from mesocosms in the Gulf of Mexico - GOM9C Gulf of Mexico | ecosystem: Environmental > Aquatic > Marine > Cold seeps | place: Gulf of Mexico...
GGGTAGTCATGATAATCAGGCGTACTCGCAGCCTCTGTAATACCAATTTGCGGAGTAAAAGACTCGCTAATATTAAAAAACAGGCTACTATTTTTGCTCAAAGCATAGCTGGTGCCAAATCGAAAACTGCTTTGGTAATAATCTCTTTTAATTTCGCTAAGTGGCAATTTAGCCGTGAAATTAAGGTAATCGATTCTTGTACCAATAAAGCTAGTGAGCCCGCGCCAACTAAGTACCCACTGCCCAAATGCGCCAACATTAAGATCTGTCACATTACTACCAGTCGCTTCAGGGTTAAACAATACTTCTGATTGTTCTATCGGAATAAAATTGCTTTTTATATCGTGTGTTTGCCAAATCAAAGACTCAGGTTTAGCTCGATTTAGGTTCGCACCATATAATTGTTCAATTTCAATAGTATCGAATTTGTCACTGCGATGAATAACAAACTCTGCGCTGAGTGCCTGAGTATTATGTTTAAACTGTACTCGTTCAAAGACCAAATCCTCGTCATTGATACTGATGCCCGACAAACCTTGCTGTAAAGCCTCCGCTAATTCTTCATCTTCAAGCACAGCATCAGTGAGATCGTCTTGACTAAAAGTATCACCATTTACATCTAGGATAAACGCTTCAATAACAGGATAACTAAGGTGACTTTCTGAACTTGATTGGTCGTATTGAATATGAATATCGGCAGACCAATCGGCAATACTCCAGTCGGTTAAACTTATATTAAAACCATCACGATCGACAGTTAATCCCGAGCGTTGATCTTCTTCTCTGGAGGTCACAACATCAATGCCGCCCTCTTCATTCCTAAAAAACTCAACTTGATTATTAAAACCACCTATAGGGCTACCAAATTGTTGTAATATATTTTGAGATTCCCGCCTAAAATTAAAGGTTAAGACACCGCCATTATCAAATTGTTTTTCCGCCGCAAACATTAAACCTTGGGCATCGTTTAAATCTAGTGAGGCTTCACTGCCCTCTTGTTGAAAGTACCCTACCAGTCGTACATCAACATCATTAAAAACAGTCCAAGAAAGGTCTAACTCTGCTCGTTTATATTGGTCATCCCCCACTTTTCCGACCAGTTTATTCGCACTGCCGTTGGCCGGTTTGAGCATCATATTAACGATGCCGCCGGGTTCCATTCGACCAAAAAGCACAGAATTAGGGCCTTTGGCTATTTCAATGGCATCTAAAAATGCGACATCGACAGGAGCAACGTAAGCATGAGCAGAAATACCATTAATTTTCAGTGCTGGGTAGGAAAAACCTCTTAAGCGCAATTCATCAGCGACACCCGCATTGCGCTCTAAATAGGTAGCTGACGAAACCAATTGCACCGCGTCAGCATAATTTCGAGCTGTACTGTCATCGATTAACGATTCAGGTAATGCATTGACTATTTGTGGTGTATGTAAAAAATCACGGTGGGTTTTAGTACTTGAGACTGTAGTACCTAAGTTATAAGGGGAAATTAACTTACCAACTACTTCAATTTGCTCAATGGCAGGCGGCTCTATTTTCGCTACGCTAGCTTTCGCTTGTTTGTTAACTTTGGCTTTTACTGTCGGTTTAACTAATACTGGTTTGGTTGCTTTTTTAACGATCACTCGCTCAATTTTAATTAGTCGATTATTGGTAATATTGGCTCTTAAACCAGTATTTTTTAACAAAACATTTAAACCATCTTCGAGTTGATACTCGCCAATGAGTGCGTTGCTGCTAATGTTTTTTGTCAGTTTAGCCAAAAAAACGATATTAAGATCTGACTGAATAGCAAACTCGGTGATGGAGTGATTAACCGCTTGCTTTTGAATATTAAAACGAAAGGATTGACGCTCTTTAGCTAAACTTGCAACGTTAAACAGCAGTGCTACTGATAGCAGCAATGCGTAGCATGTTCGAGACATATTTATCCTTGTTCAATTAATACTAGGTAAGGTGTAATGTTTTTTACTTTAATTGGCAAAGTATAGGTTAGGTTTTGTAAGGATGTAAGTGGCTCGTCTAGATCCAGCACACCATTTAACTTCAAGCGTTTAAGTGAGTCATCCATGATCATTATTTTACCTTTATGGTAACGCGACAGCTCATTGACCACAGCTTCAAGTGTTTCGTCAGTGAATACATACTTACCTTTTAACCAAGCACTTTCACGCTGATAATTGACTAAGGTTTTCCTGCTAAATTGCTTTTGCTCGTTATCAAGGGTAATACTTTCACCGACTGCTAAAACTAAATTTGATGACTTGTCTTGCTTATTTTCAACCTTGACACTGTGCTCAGTCACAATCACTAAAGCATCTTGATTTTCTCTTTTATGAACAATAAATTCAGTACCCAGTGCAGTAACTCGCATATCACCAGCTTGCACCACAAATGGACGTTGTTGATCTGGTGCTACGACAATATAGATCTCGCCTGCTAGTACTTCAATTCCCCTAATATCATCTTCCATTTGTACGTTAATGGCAGACCCCGTATTTAGGGTGATCACTGAGCCATCAGGTAATGCATATTCTGTTCGCTCTCCCGTTGATGTATAAAAATCAGCAGTAATTGGGAGCCATATTGTTTTGCCAAAAAACAGGGTAAAGGCCAAAATCAAAAAAGAAGCAGCTAAAGGTAACAATGTTCGTTTAAAAAATGTTGTGCTATTAGTCGTTACATCAAAACCTTTATTTTTATTATGGGCATTACTTTCTTCAAGCCCTTCTGCAGCATCGTGCATTAAGCGCCAGGTTGCTTCTACTTGAGAAAATGCGATACCGTGTATTTCGTCTTGAGATAGCCAATCAACAAAACGCTCTTCGTCGCCGTCAAGCATATCACCCACCTCAAGCTTTACCAGCCAATCATGAGCTTGTTTTTCGATGAATTTTGTTGTTTCGTTTACCATAATAAAAGTTCTTTTTTCGTTATTTACTTAGACGGATAAGCTAGTCTTTTGAGTAATTATTTTACTGATTTTTTTAATTGCTCTCGGCAATATTCTACAGCTCGCCGCAAATGTTTTTCTACCATATTGATACTAATGCCCATTTTCTTAGCGACATCTTTCTTTTCTATCTCTTGAATACGTTGCATTTTAAAGACATCTTGGGTTTTAGCTGGCAGCTCTTTTAGCGCAGTGGCTACAATTTTGAGTTGTTCTTGATAGATGAGTATTTGTTCGGGAGAACGACTATCGGTTTCTTCGACACAGTCATCTAATACTACAGGAGATTTACTTGTTCTTCGCTGGTGGTCAATCACCAAGTTATTTGCCATACGATAGATATAGGCTTTAGGATAAGTAACACTTGTATTAGGCGTTATCGATTGTAATTTAAGATACAAATCATGTAGCAAGTCTTCAGCCACTTGAGCATCTTGCACACGCTTTAATATAAATCCTAACAAAGCTTGTTGATGTGCTGAATAAACTTGTTGAAACTCTAAATTCAATACAATTCTCTTAAACAGTTAACGTTTAACTGGCTTTTAAATAGTGATCGGGAAAGATAAAAATAGCAATATTTAGCAGTAATGTTACCTGCCAAACTCTAACACTCTAGTTAGATGAGCCACAAGAAAAAAGTAACAACGCCCAGCAAAACAAAAACGCAGGGCTTAAGTTATTCCGCCAAATCAAAGTAATAATCTCTCTTACGATATATTAAATAGGTAAATAATACAGAGTCAATATGACAGAGATGTATTCTTGCTTTTCAATAGTTAGCTTTGACCGCCCATCATTTTTTTTGACCACTCATCACCTTTTACCACTTGAGACTTTATTCTTCCCTAGTATTGCGATTAACAAAGCAATGGCCCACCAGCTAAAGCAAAAATAACAAAATCAGGAAGTATTATGACAAAATCAATTTTAGCGACATTATTAGCCAGTTTAGTTTTCACTTCGACAGTCACAGCTAAAGAAATAAGCAGTAAGCTTGTGGAAACAGAGATCGAAAAAGAACATATCGGTATTCAATTATCATTTGGTGGTGTTGACACCAAACTTAAACGCTACCATGGTAAGGGAAGTATTTTTTCTGCACGTTTTGCTCTGCAGCCATTAATAGAAAGATATAACTGGCCGGTCAATGTATACGGAAAAATATCTCACCAAACCAGCAAAGAGGAAAATAAGACAGCTGACAGTTTTTATGATGAGACTGAACTAGTTTTTGGATTTGAATATGACCTTCTTGATAAAAAAAGTAATATTTTTGCAGAGTTAGGCGACATCAAACAAAATTTTAAGCAAGGTAATGTCATGGAATGGCAAGATTATGGCTCGGTTTATCGACTTGGTTTTAATTCTTCAAATGGGCATATTAATTTTAAAGTAGCCCTTGAGCATAGGGGCGGCTATGAAAGCGCTACGGGCTATAGTTATGCCTTTACCACCCTCGATGACTTATTTTCTTTAAGTTACAAAAACATTGGTGATTATAAATCTATTGCTTTAAATATTAACTCCAAATTTTAGGGGTAATCGACAACAAAAATAGCTACAAAGGTAAATTACTCAATGACTTGGCTATGCTACTATTAGCCAAGCTTTAATATTCTTTTAATTATGCAAACATACACAAAACCATGACTAAAACCAATAATACCTATTATTTATATCAATTCTTTGGCAATTTGGTCTTCTGGACTGCGATACCTATTATCACTAACATTGCAGGGGCACAAACTAAGCCGTTGTCATATGATGTATTAAAGTTTATTAAAGAATCAATGCTTACCATAGTTATTTCGCATTTTGTTATTCGCGGCTATATTAAAAAAAATACGCACCACTTTAATAACAAGTTTATTCGTTATACTTTATTAGTTATTTTTGCCGCAGCTTTTCATAGTTTATGTGATGTAATTATTCGTTATATTTTTGATCAACCACTACCCGATAACAATGAATTAGTTCTTAATTATGGTTGGTTTGGCCTATATATGATGGCGCTAATTGTCACTAGTTTCATTTATGGTTTATGGCTGGTATTTTACCTTGGTATTTCTTCCAATAGAGACAAAAAAATACTGTTACAACAATTAACCGAGCAACGATTAACCAGTTTAATGAATCAAATTAATCCACACTTTCTATTTAATTCGCTAAATACCATTCGCGGCATGATTTACGAGAATCAAGACAAAGCGGCTGAGTTAATTACCCAATTATCAGGTTTATTTCGTTATAACCTCGCCAGTGATACTAAAGGTTTTACTAGCCTAGCCAAAGAACTAGAGGTATGTCAGCAGTATTTAGCCATTGAACATATTCGTTTAGGTGAGAGATTAAGAGTTGAGTTGAATACTAGTCAAACTAGTTTAGCGATGAAAATACCAACTATGGGGTTACTGACCTTAGTAGAGAATGCTGTCAAACACGGTATTGCTAATTTAACCACAGGAGGAATAGTAACCATTAAGAGCCAAGTGGTTAGCGATTATTTGCAAATTGAGGTAACAAACCCATATCAGCAAGAACTAGTGAACTCTGGTACGAAACTAGGGTTAGCCAATTTAAAACAACGTATCGAACTGATGTTCAAACCAGCGGAAACTTTAACGCAAACTAGTGACAATAATATGTTCAAAATAACAATAAATATACCTTGTGAGATCGTAGAGAATGGATAAAGCTTTGAATGCCGTAATAATTGATGACGAACGCATGGCAAGGCAGGAGTTACTGAGGTTATTCAAAAATCATCCGACAATTAATGTCGTCGCGCAAGCTGAGAATATTGCTCAAGGCTATGACGAAATTATGAAACATCAGCCAGATGTGATTTTTTTAGATATTGAGATGCCAGGTGGCACAGGACTATCTTTAGCTGAAAAACTTGATGGCGAGATCCCTATTGTTTTCTGTACCGCTTACGATGAATTTGCGGTTGATGCTTTTACGCTAAATGCTATCGACTATCTTGTTAAACCTATTGTTCCTACACGGTTAGCTGAGGCCATACTAAAGCTATCTCCCGCAGCTGAACCAGTTAAAAATAACGCATTAGATGATGATTTCAAGTTAATGGTGAAATTTGCCGAGCATATGAAAATTATTCGTTTGGGTGATATTTTACGCTTTGAAAGCATAGGAAACCACGCAGCTATCTACACACCACATGGGAAAGCTTATTTACACAGCTCATTAAACAAAATAGAAGCAAGGCTTGACGACAATAGCTATTTTCGTGCTAGCCGTGTAGATATCTTGCGTATAGATGCAATTGAAAAACTTGAGCAGAATATTAATTATGGTTTAATCGCTTATTTGAAAAATAATAATGAAGTCGAAATATCTCGTCGTCAGGCGAGTAAATTGAAAGCACAATTAGGCTTCCCTGCGTAATGATTATCAAATAAGACGAAGCCATTTTTTAAAACCAAGTAAATCCTTATATATTTTAGTGTTCCCCTTTAAAAAATAGTGTTTATTTCCCTAAATAACAATGCATTATAAAACATACACTTTCTGGAACACAAGCTGCTATGAAGCACTTAACTTTATAACATAGGGCTTATTGAAAATAGTAATGCATGCACCCGTTGGTCAAAAAACATAGTTTGCTGCTATCCAGACTTTCTCCGGTATGCCCTTATCACCTCATCTTTTATCCGATTGCTTGAAAACGAAAAACCATCAATAGATTCTTTCATTAATTTTAAGGACGATGGGTCTCTAACTTTAGCGAACCATTTTTTGGCCCAAATAGCTTTATTACTTGGAGCTTTTACAGCCCAGCTTAATAGCTCTGCTGTTGATTTTGCTTTCCCCATTTCTGCCAATGAATTTCCCGCTAACAAGAAAGCTGCCTCATTATTTTTGTATTCCTTACCATCAAGCATGCTTGCCAATACCGGAATTGCTTCAGGATTACGAAAGTCTTTTAAGCTTCGAAATGCAGCAGAGATTTTTTCATCTTTACTTATTTTAAGCTCATCATAGGTAAGCTGACTATCCAATAAGCCTGTTATAAGTAATCTGGTACCTGCTGAAGTACCTGCTTTTGATATACCACTGGCAATAGCAAAATATTGCCCCTTTCGTTCCGTAGAGTGCCATGCCTTTTCTAAAGGAGCAGATATACTTGCTTGATACTCACCATCCCAACGCTGATCTCCTGCTGCTCGAATACCAGTCAAAATTGCATGAATAAGTCTAGGATTATCTAATGATAGAGATAACCCTAGCAATATTTCTGTAGACTCTTCAGTAGCTACTGGCCCTAATATACTGGTAAAAAATAATCGCTCATTAATGTTTTTATTATCGTCCCTTATTAATGTTTCAAGTAACTTAAGTGCTTCTTTAGTATCTTCTGAAAAATGTAATTGATTGATTAATGCTTTGCGAGTTAATTCGAGTGTTACTTTGTCCTTAGTTTCTTCAGTACTTATCCATAAGTTTAGTGTCCTAAGTATCAATAGAGGCTCCTGAAAGCTCATAAAATTATAATAATTTTGTCGTGTAGACACAGAAGCCATAGACAAATTATTTTCAATTGTTATTTCAGAAGAGTTTTGATGTTTACTTAAACGTTTTGTTTTATCTTCAATATTGGTGTTTACTAACAGCGTTTCGCTACTTTCTTTTCTCAAGCTAATTACTGAATTATTCTTTTGTTTTTTTTCAAGAGAGTAGATATCAGTTGAAGAAGGTATATTATATAAAGCCAAGCTAATTAAAATGATGGCGAGAGTCATGCCTATATATGTTTTATTCATAGTAAGCCTATTTATTTATCATTGGGAGAGTTGATAACTCTCCCAAAATACAAAGTTAGATTTAATTCCACCAATTCAGCATTGTTGAAAGCCCATTTTGGATATGAGTGATTTCTTTGGTTTCATCAACATGAAGAATATTTTCATTATAAGGGGTAGGGAAATAGTCTGAACTCTTAGGTAAGAAGCCTGATATACTCCGCATATCTTGACTTACAGCTTCAACTATCCCATCGCCACTATAAACTGATGGTTTTTTAGTTTGGTCGTCAAACATTATTTTGAAGTCTAAAATTGCAATTTCAGCATTATCAGTTAATTTTTGATTAAATTGTTGCCCAGGAATATCGAAGACATTAATGTCTCCATACGTATCATGGCGGGCCACAAACCCCAATGGAAGACCCGTGTATACAATGTTTCCATACACAACATTATTTGGTAGATCACTAATTTTAGCATTAAGCATCAAAAGGTCAGGGGATTTGTCTGAAAGAAAGCCGATTGTAGGGACTCTAACATCAGTACCATGCACTATTAATTGGTCAACGACTTCCCAATCATCTTCACAACGCTCGAAGAAGCCCTCACTACAATCGGCACGAGTGTTATCTTCAAGATATTGATAAACCCTACCAAAACGGCTACCTTTGTGCGGCGTGCCTGTCGTCAACAAGGCACTTATACTATTCTTCTCATATGTCGACTGAGGATCTTGTAAAAAGGCACGTGCGGCTAAGCCTCCACGACTGTGACCAACTAAAGCTATCTCCGTATTATTATCGTAGGTACTGCGTATAGATTGAACAGCTTCTTTCACTTCTTTACCTAAATCAGTGTAGCTCGAATAATCTCCTGACGTATCGCCATTTAGCTTAGGCGTATGTTCATGGCCCGGATCATTTATTCCAGTTAAACCTGATGAAATATCATACCCACCAAACTCTATTCGGTAACAATATACGCCTTCTGAATCAGGAATAAGAACAGGAATAAGTTTATCAACTATCTCCGAAATTTGGGCTCCTTGGTAAATATTTCGACAGTAGCCATTAAAACCACTCTCGTCCTTAACATATAGATTCCATGTAGCCGGATTACTATTCATGCCATGTAAAAGTAATACAGCTTTAGTAGCAGTGCTATCATTATTAAATGCAACATCGTCCACTAAAACCATAGAATCCACTGAACTATCTCCAACATCATGAACGGTGATAGTTAAGGTATCTGATGTTCCTGCCCATTGAGAAACATCAATAGACTTTTCGATCCAACCTGTTTGGCCCCACGTACCACTTAAACCACTGACAGATTGGAATGTAGCAGTATTTACTGACTCAAAGGCAATTTCATTAGAGCCATTTGGCGTTATTAATGTCGCACTAAATACGTCATTAAATTGAGTGCCGACGTACTCAGGGTATTCATCAGAAACAAAGTTATATTTAAGTGTTAGTGTCGTTGCATTTTCCGGAACTATGAATGACTGCTGTAGGGCGCTAGATGTACCACCAATAGCGCCAGTTCCTGACGTTATCATCGCCATACGGCTACCTGAATGAGGTGAGATATTGCCAAAAGAGGTTATTACGCCTCCTGCTCCCTCTAGTTCCCAACCTGCTAAAACCGAGCTACTATCTTCAAAGCCACCATTGATGATAGTGTCGTTTACCACTGAGGAGTTACTTCCAATTGAGACGTTAACGGTTTTAGCGTTACTTGTACCTGATAAGAAATCTTGCTTTTGACCAAAATCAGCCGTTATGGGATCAAATGCTACCACGACAAAGTTGCCAGCCCATGAAGGAAGCTGATAGTTTCCATTTTCATCCGCGATATCGACAAAGTAGCCACCACTAAGGGAGACGACAGCTCCGGCTACCCCCTCCCCATCTTTGGTCACTCGACCATTAATCCAATTAACATCTTGAGCCAATAGAAATGAATAAGTACCACTGTCTATGATCCCTGGAAAAGCAGGATCTTGTGAAATAACTCTTTCACCATCAACAATTGCCGTATCAACAACCCAATAAACTTTGTTGCCACCATATTCGATCATTTTAGCAACATAGATTTCACTACCATCAGGTACTCCTGCTGGTTTAGGAATTGCTATATCCGCATTATCTTCAAGAGTTATATCGCCAATATCAAACGATGCAGCACCGACAAATGAATAACCTGGAGGAGTCGGTTTTTCAAGTGCTTGTTCTTCAACCGGAGCAACCGTCACTTGCACTGGCTCTGCAGTTGCACCGGGAGGGAATATGGCAGAAACACCATCATCACCTTCAATTTCACCTCCAGTTTGATCTACCACTTCATCAGCTGAAAACACCCAAGTTAATGCACTTTCATCAAAGCCATATCTACGATTAATTTTGACAGTAAAGGTGTCTATGCTTACCAAAGATTCACCTGTAGATACATCACCAAAAATCAACTCACCTTCACTTACAACAATATGTTGAGAAGATGATTGAAGTTGGGCAGTAACATTCTGCAGACTTCCACCAGAATTGGTTATTGTGGCTTTATAGGTATAGTTATAATCGCTTCGACCCGATTTTTCTTTTTTTATCAGTTCATAGCTTGAAAAGTTAACCTCTGCAAAAGTAACATTTGAAAATATCGAAACTAAAATAGTGAATAAAACAAATACAACTTTATTATTAATGCACATTACCTTCTCCTTGGTGACGTCTTGATGAATGCTGCAATAATACTAAAGCTAAAACAAAAATAATGACTGTCGAAGGCTCAGGGACTTGGCTTGTATTCAATTCTACAGAGCCA
>Ga0105355_10005640_pt1 | contig 10541 bp, 10 predicted proteins | sample GOMGulsemesocosm_2_FD_83508 | JGI IMG/M metagenome (GOLD analysis project Ga0105355, IMG submission 83508) | Methane-oxidizing microbial communities from mesocosms in the Gulf of Mexico - GOM9C Gulf of Mexico | ecosystem: Environmental > Aquatic > Marine > Cold seeps | place: Gulf of Mexico...
ATTAGCTCGCTTAGGTATAGAAAAGCGTCGTCCTTATCAAACCCGTCATACAACCGCTACATTGTGGTTAGCCGCCGGTGAATCACCAGAGTGGATTGCTAAACAAATGGGGCATGCTAGCACAGAAATGCTTTTTAAGGTGTACTCAAGATTTGTGCCCAACTTAACTCGAAAGGATGGAAGTGCTTTTGAAAAGCTATTACAGAAGAATCTTAATATTGGTAATCCTGAAGGTGATTCATGAAAAATAATAATCAAAATTCAATTGAAAGTTCAACAAAACAGCTATACAGCAGTGTCAGTGAGTTTTGTGAATCAGAACAAAAAATACAGCTTCGTCGAAAGCAAGTTCGAATAATTACTTCTCATTTAATTAGTAAACTTGAAATAGCGCCTTGTGATACTAACTTAGTACTTGCCCTGTGTAACAGATTAAGAAATAACAATTTTGAAGCCTTAATACTCTGGGTTGATAGCCGCATTGAACTTATTAGTATTGGCGAATACGAAGAGTGGGAGGTTTCTTTAGAATTGTATTTAAATGATTTTTACCAATAGTTTTGATGGGAGAGCAGACAATAAAAAATCAATCCAGAAATAGCATCCATTAAATATTTTAACATTTGTTATTGTAACACAATCCAACCAATGTAATTTACTGAGGAATTAATTGGTCGAATAACAAATTACCATCTAACAAAAGTAGGAGATGCTTATATGGGTTTTGTGATGTTGCAGGAAAAGCGTTAAAAGTTGCATGGAGTGCCTGAATGTGTAACTAAGAAAAGTATTCGGCAGTTTTAAGAAGTCGTAGAACTACCTTATCTTGACAACCTATTAAGCCACGATAAGTCAGATATTTTAAAACTGCCTTGAAGGACGGTTTTTTCTAAAATTCGGTCTGTTAGATAACCCTAATATAACGCTCTAATCAGAAGCAAACGGCCTCGTGAGTTTGTCCTGCTGGTTTTATTTTTTATGCTAGTTTTTAAATGTTATTACTCTGGTTTCTTGAGCAAATTATCTTTTCTTCCAAAGAATATACCTTTTAGAAACAAGAATAATTTATGTATCACCTTAAAAACTAAAACAGCGGCACCGAAGGCGATTACAGCTATTAAAGTAAACTTAAAAAAATGAAAATTAAACGCGGCTGGGTTTGTGAAAAATGAAATGAGCAAGCCAAATAGCCCTTCAAGCATGGTTCCGAAAAATGCCCCTGCACTCCTTTAGTAGTTGCGTGATGAAAATAGAAAATAAGAAGGCTGAACCACCAGAAGAAGCTAGAGGTCAAATATCCCGCACGTATCTTTACATGGAAGACGCTTACAAGCGTTATAGCATGAGTAAATTTCAGCGCCAGCTAATGAATGCTTGGGATAAGATGTACCCCGTAGATGCTTGGGAGTGCACTAGATTGAAGAAGATTACTAGCCTGCAAAAAAGTCAGAATAATATTGTCAAAAAACGATGTCAAACTGCGGGTATTTGGTAATAGTGTTTATCGGTCCCGCCAATTAGTGTAGTGGCTTTAAACACTGTAGAAAGGCTAACTAAAGCCAAAATTTAGCTGCTAATGTCAGGCGAAAATAAATAATATTTACTGGTATTGTTTAATTATAATAGTTGGCATCAATGATGTAATTGAGTAGCAGAACTGGTCCAATTATCCAATAAAATAAAAATAAGAAACTTTGATGAAGATATCGATTATTTTTGTTTCAGAACTTACTGATAAGCTAATAATTGATTTCACCAATAAATCAGTATCACTTGTACTATTCTTTGTTAAGGTACGACTGCAATAAAGTGAATTCATATAAAAGTAATGATTTAACCGTGAATTATTATAGTTCAATTAAACTGGTATTGAATGATATTTTGATTATTAATGGGGCTGATATATGGAAATAAAAGTCGTAGGTGTCGGAGGAGGTGGTTGTTATGCTATAAGTCACTTATTTGCCCACATAAAGGAAAACATTGACCTTATTTGTATCGATACGAATGAGGCAAGTATCGCAGAGGCAAAAGCACATAAACGACTCCTTTTGAGTGATTTACCTCGCATGGATTTCAAACGAGATGATCTTAGAAATCTTCTTCTTGCAGCTGACGTTGTAATACTCGTAACATGTTTAGGTGGTAAAACTGGCAGTAGTATTAGTCCATTAATTGCTGAATTAGCCCAAGAAATTGGTATACCGACATTTGCCTTTGTAACTAATCCGTTTACTCGTAAAAAAACAGTAAAGCACAATACAGCTACCATAGGATTTGAAGAATTAAAAAAGTATGTGAACGCATTCATGCTAATCCCAAATGACAAACTACATCAAGTGCTACCTGCAGAAATGACTTTGGCTGATAAATTTAGAGCACTATACGAAACATTGTGTGACGTTGTTTTGTGTGTTTTGTCTATTTACAATCAGAGGATTTCAACACCTCTAAAAATTAAACTACTTGAAGCCTCACTACCCAGTCGTGCATTCATAGGAATAGGTTGTGCAAATGGAAAGAATAGAGTTGATGAAGCATTTGAAATGGCATTATCAGCGCCACTATTCGAAGATACTTGCATTGAAGATATTCAAGAGCTGGTTGTAGTTATTCATACAAATGAAGAGCTATCAAATGATGAAAAAATAAACATTCAAAATAACATTAAGAAGCATCTATCGGCTAGGACAAAAACCAACCTAATACATACATCTCAGAATTATACTGAAAACAACTTAAAGTTCACTATTTTTGCTACAAGTAGAAAAAATCAAGGTGCTTTAAAAGCACCTTGATATAATATTGATCAACTCGTTATTTATCTCGTACAGCTTCATAGTCTTCAAATCTCTTAGCAAGATTAGATTTGAAAATCTTGCAATCAGGGCCTTTCACTTGCTTGTTATTTTCAACTAAATCTTTATAAAGTTCATCATCAAGCTTTGGTGATACATGAACCAAACCTTCTTGATCGACGCCAATTAAGTTTAAATCAAACAACGTATGGATGTCTGCTCTTAGTAACAAGCCGTTCTCACAACTATAATCCCCATTTTTACTAATAGGTGTAATGTGAGCAGCTTCTAAAGCATAAACAGCTTTACAGCCACTAATAGCACAGGTTTTATTATAATGACTCATTAAAAGCTTGCGAAAATTTGCCTGACCTCTACGCCGTTTGATTTGACACCAAACCCTTGGGTCCGCATTATAATTGTCAGGTGTTTCATTTTCATTAGTATCATCCCCTGATATGGGAGTCGCTCCCGTTGGATGATCATCTGGAGTAGATTTAGTCCCATTCGCTCTTTCAATAATAAACGGAACTTTAGACAGATTTTCTAAAAATTCACGTAAAGAACTAGGATCATTAAAAACCTTGTCTAGATTATAGTGATGTTGAGTAAGAACTCTCACGCCATGTTTGTTCCAACTATTGCCATACATGCGTTCTGTGGCATTATAGAGTCCGTTAGCAGCACACGAAACTCTAAATGTAATAGATTTTTCTTCTCTGCTTTTAATTACACAAAATATAGGTTTATTCCTCCCTGAATTTTTAGATCCAAAGTTGATCCTGCCTTTTGTTTTCAATGTCCAACTATCAATATTAGGGAAGTAACTTTTGAGTAGATTGAAAGTAACTTTAAATCCTTCGAGTTGATTTGGGGTAAAACAATTAATAAATTCTTTGGCAATTTCATTTTGGCAAAACCCTATCATGATGATTTATTCCTTTATTATCTGTAGCCTAGAGCGGTTTTTAAAAGTAGGTAATACTATTGTTATTGCTTTGATACTATTTTAGAAATTCCCTGGTAGCAATGTTTAGTTAATTAATTATCAATATTGGGTCATTATTCTTTGTGAACGGGTGACTGAACGGAGCACATCTAGGTCATATTGAAATAATTAAGTATATTTGAACCATATTCAGCTTTGTCGGATCAGAAGTCGTAAGATAATCATTGATGGTATTGACCGCATTAAGCCTTGAAGGATACATTAATATTCGTCAACTAAGCGAACCAAGAAGTCATGCCTGTAAATGTCATTGACTGTTTATTTTGTTTTAAAAGGAGATTGAGCTTCAGTTAATTATCTCATCGAATGAATAGTTGTATGGATCAAATGGATAGTTACATCACAAATGAGTAATTGATTTATCGACGCACGTTAATGCTTATTATAGTGCGTTGATGCAATAACATAATCCACTTATCAATTGGTATGATTATCGTGTTAATTTTGCGCGATCAATAGGGGTGAGTAACTACTTTAGATTTAGAGTTTTATTTTTTAAGAAAAGCAGTGTATCTAAATTTAGATGAAATGAATTCGAAACAAAATTTTGAACTATTAAGCCTGAACCCATGTAAAAAGACATCTCATTGAAAATAAGAATTTAATGAGATTCGATAAAAGCAATGTTATATCGAACCTCAATGTATTTGTAGTAAACAGGCTAGTAAGAGTTGAAAAGTCGGTCACCAGTATCAGGTCCATTTCCATTTGATATATTACTAACTTTCGCTCCTTTGTATGTGTTTTCTGAACTTCTCACTGTGAAAAGTTGATTGTTTTCAAAGATGTTTAGAGATTTTGTTGGTATTACGGTTGTGGCAATATATACATTATGGTTGTCTATGTGCGGGATTTGTTCCATCAGACGAGATATTGATTTTCCCGTATTAATTACAGCATCCACAATTATCACTTTCTTATTTGCTAATAAGTATAAATCGTCGGAGTTTATTTCATCGTTGTTAACGAATACGATGTTTATACTTGCACCTAAATCTTCCATCTGATCAGCAATGCCACTTGCAAAACAAAGTCCCGCACGCATCATTATCACTATAGAAAAATCACTTGATGCACTATGTTTTAATATAGAGCCACCTAATATTTTACCTAAGTTGTAATGAGCAGAGCGTAGTTGTCGTCCCATAATCATAGATGAACTTTTACACGTATTAATTAACTCATGTAAGTTCAGATCATTTAGTTCTTTATTTAATATAAAAGGGGTCATGTAATATCCATATTATGAATGCCATAGCAATAAGTGCTGCCTGAAAATTTTTGAATGCTTGTTTTTTTTATGCGCTGAAAATATGAAACAACAGCATTGTTGAGCTTTTGGTGTGCAATGATGTAGCCATCATTAGCAACTTCAAGCATGGGAATATCAATCATAGAATCTCCAATTGCGACGACTTTCTTTTTTCTATTTTGTAACTCTAAGACGATCTGTTTTTTTAGTGATGGAGTTACAAAGTAATCGCCATCACGAGAGTTCCCAAGCAAGTTGTCAAACAACTTATATTTCTTTGAAACTAGTGACCATACTTCATAAATCCCAGATGTTAATCCAAGAGTATATGCATCGCTTGAATCGTTTATAAGCTGAATTATATCATCACATAAAATCACTTTATCCAAAGCATCTAACGAAGATTTGTTATTTACTTTGATATCCTTGGTTGCATAAATGTTCTGAATTTTAAAAAACTGATATGACGTATATCTATCATTACGAAAAATTGTCTTTAATGTATTGGAAGGAATTCCCATACTTCGGCAATAATCATATGTGACATCGTTTTTAGATACTGTCTTGTCGCAGTCAAATATTATTACTTTTTGTTTGTTCCCTATTTCATCAAAGAAAGTATTAACAAGCTTTTTTGCTATCGACTTAATGGCATACTTTTGCTCGTAGTTATTCATGAAGCATTCAATGAAACTTATGCATGACTGAGTATCTTCGTCCAATATGATAAGTTCTTTTTCTAAAGTTTCACATACGGTTGATAAGCCAATTTTTTCAAATGACTTCCAATCGGATATATCAATTTCAGTTATTGTTGAGTTTTTCTTTTCACCTAGGCTAGCCTTTGAATACAGCATAATTAAACTGGATGGCGTGTCTAGATAAAAAAATGCATCATATACTTCTTTATCTTGTTCAGTTAATACAACTTGGTATGTATCACCTACGATAAAGGAATAATGAGCATCAACAACAACTAATTGATGTTCTAAATCCATATCATTGACTAAACTTGTGAATTCTTGTCTTATCGTTATTTTATCTGATTCTGATAACTTCTTAAATGAACAGCTATATTTTTCATTTGATAATAAATTTAGAGAACTAGATCCTTCTATATGACAAGCACTGATTGAGCTATTAAGATTAAGGTATTTAATTAAATGCTTAATTAAATAATCTTTACCGCTTCTTGAAACACCATATATTGCAATTTTCAATTGTTCTATCCTACCAAATTGATAAATGGAACATCTTCATTAACAACCACATACTTATCAAAGTAACATTCACCATCAACTAAAAGTTTCATCTTACTCATTTCATACTCTAAGTCAGTCAAGCTCATATTGAATGCGCCATAATTATATTCACTCTTTCCGTAGAATCGCCCGCAGGGGTAAATACCTTGCCGTGTAATAAAAATATTTGTTCTTCCAACGCCACAGAGAGTTCCGTACATTGTGCAGTCATATTTTTTCTTATTATTTTCATCCAATTGACGCACTTCAAACTGAGTATCATTGAATTCGTGTAAAAGGTCAGTAAACTCGGAAGCATCAATTGTCATGTTCTCATCGTGTGAATCAAAAAGTCTGGAAAATGTAACGTCTTTAAAGTTCTCGTCTTTGAGAAACTTATGAAGCTTCTTACCATTGTTGATTGTTTCTTTATGAACGGTACAGTTGATAGGAGGCTTCTTTCCAAATACGTCTTCATATGCTTCGATGCCATTATAAACTTCTTTGAATTTTTCACGACCTAAGTTGTGCAGCTCTTCATAACCATCTAGAGAAAAGCATAACTTAATAAGTCCTTTATTTTCTTGAAAAAAATTGAGAATGTTATTATTTAAAATAGTCCCGTTAGTTATCGTATAAAATGCTAAACCTTCAATGTTATTTTCTTTTATATATTCTATTAACTGTTTTATTTTACGAAACTGTAGCAATGGCTCTCCTGAGCCTACGATACCTATTTTAAAAGTAGGTATTTTATTAATCACACTGTACGATTTTATTTCATCGATAATTTCTATAAGCTCTTGAACGCTGAACTCTTGTGGTTCACCGCTTAACTTACCGTTTTCTTCATTATGGAAGTGGCAATAGCTACATTTTAAATTGCACTTTTCTCCTAACGAAATACATGCTCTATCTATCATTTTGTTTCTCCTTAAACATATTCATTAATACAACACTGTTTTTGTTATTCGGTTTCAAGTAGTCGATGGCTGTACAGTTTTCTCGCGAACGAATTGATATATCAGTTTGACCAATGATCTTCTCTACAATTTCTACTTGATGTTTGATACATGCTTTCATTAATGCAGTATATCCGTTGTTATCTTGTTGATTAATACATGCTTGATTAGCGATAAAATAATCAAGCCCCTCTAAGAATCCACTCCAAGCAGCTATCATTAGAGGTGTGTTTCCAGTATTTTTCCCTCCGCTTCCCAAGTCTATATCAGCACCAGATTCAGCTAAAAGTTGTATTATTTTCATGTTTTTTAATTGAGTAGCATGGTGAATAGCAGAGAAGTGATATTTATGACTATCCCTTTCATCGATATCTATGCCCTTTATAGATAAAAGGTGCTTAATCATACCAATATCTCGATTTCTTATTGCTGTAATAAGAGGAGTAAGCCCCGAACTGGGATCTTGCATATTAATATTGATATTCTTTAGCTGATACTGACGAACTTCATTTAGTTTTTTACTTTTTACGAGCGATATGAATTCAATCGATTGTACAATGTCGTAGTTGTATGTTTGAGTATGAAAAATTTCAACATATTTATTGGGCGTAATAGCAGTTAAATTACGCTGTTCTTGTGTTAAAAAGTTAAAATAAATATCATCGGTTAAGATATATACATCATCAAATGGTTTAGATTTGGCTCTTCTTACTGCAATGTCAGCAATCTTCTCATCATTGTTGCCTATTTTCATTGTATGTTTTTCGAAGTTAATTTTATCTTTATCATCATTAATAGATTTCATCACAAGCCATGCTTTTTGCTTGGCAGATGAATTTTTCTTGTCTTTAATGTTGTTTAGCTCTGATATGACAATATCTGGAATAATCACTTCGTCAAAATAATTATCAAGTTCCCCTATCAACAACGGGCGCTTGATTAATGCAGACGTATCTACTACAACTACACTCTTTTTATTTGCTGATTTACCAAGAATCTCATCCATAGAAGTCTTAAATATCTCAGATAACTTATATAGTTGGGATGAGGATGGTTCACCCTTTCCATTCTCCCAATTAGAAATGGAAGGTCTTGTTATATTTATCATTTTTGCTAGGTCTTCTTGAGACAGATTGAAGTCCTCTCTATATTTCCTAATTCTATTCCCTATTAAATCTGTAATCATTATTTACCTTAAAGAAGCATATGCATTGTTGTGGTGTGTTTTCTGTCAGGAAATATAACCAAAACGTATGGCACCAACAAGCAATAAAGCTTCGATGTATTAAATTGCTACAGGGTGTAAAAAAATTTGCGTAATGCTACTGAGTTAAAATTAATATATTGAGATTACGAAATGAACCTCAATAATCTAAGTGACAGTAGTTAGCCTTTCCTACGAAGGAATAAATGTCTACTCACTAGCGGGGAGAGGGGAGCTTGGATATTAAAGTGCAACTTCCGCTGTGAGCACCAAGACATGCCTGTCAATGTCACAGACTTCTCATTTCGTTATAAATTTAGCAAGGACAGGCGGATGGTTTTTGGAAAATTGAGATTGAGTTAAATCGCTCCTCCACTGAATAGTTACAGCGTAAGGGAATCATTTATTTAACGACGCACGTTAATAGTAATTATAGTTCGTTGATGTCGAGTCAGTAATTAGCCTACTTTTCTTGGATATCAAGCTTATAAGTAAGCCATTCTATATGCTTTTATCTAAAGCGGACATCGTTGAACAGTCAATCGAACGGTTCTTTTGCTTTGAGCTGCCGATTAGGTTGGATTTAATAAAGGCTTCTGATTGAACACTTCACCAGATCTGGCTTTGTCTTCAATGCTGTATGCTTCAGAGCTAGTATCAACAATAATATATTGATACTCAAAGTTATCGTGAATATGGCTTTTGGTCATGTAATCAAGCCTGTATTCACCAGTAGCGAACTTAGATAAATCACTAGGAGTTAACTTGGGAACAACAAGACGATTTGCTACGTATACACAAAACTGGTCGCCACTGAGTCTGCCTGATGCATGGCTGTTTAATCTGGTGATTAACCCGTATTTTTTCTTGTTGGCTTTAACCGCTTTTTCAATTTCCCTGCCGGACATACCGCAATAAACTAAGTCATCATTATGCCAAATAGCGTAAACACCAGCAGCAACCAATGGTATATCTCGATTTGGCCATTCAGAAAACTTAAAACGTTGAGAGAATTTCATTATTAATGCTTCACTAAAATAGCATTAAGCCATTTTTCATTTCTGTCAGGGCGGTTATCTTCAGTTATCCAAGTTGAAATAATATCAATATTACTTAAGTTTGATACGAGTTCAGTAAGGCGTTGTTCGTTAATGTCAGTAAAAGAACGACCATCTTTTTCACGCTGGCTATCTCCATACTTAAATGAAACATACCAGACACCATTGGGTTTTAGTGCACTAGCTAGTTTATTTAATGTTTCAGGCAATTCAATTTCAGTAACATGAAGTAATGAGGCGCAACACCAAATAGCATCATATTCTTCAAATTTATCAACATCATTAAATAGTCCATGCTTAACTTCTATGCCTGTGTAATCGCTGGCGCGAGAAACAAGCTCAGAGCTAGCGTCAAACGCCTCTACGTTATATCCCATATCAAGAAATGCTTTGGTATCACGACCAGAGCCACAACCAGCATCGAGTATTAACGCATCTTTATTTAAGTTCTTAGTAAGGTGGTGATAGATATTACTCATATCGACATTTACAGTGCCTTCAAAGAAGTCATCAGCGTTGTCTTGGTAAAATTGAATAGTCATATTAAAACGTCATTATGCCTTTTATTTCTGGTTGCCATTCATGTATCAGTGTTGACTTAGCAATACTATAACTTTGCTGTAAAAATTGCTTTCGTTTTGGTTCGTTGTTTCCAGTTTACTGTATTAGCGTTTCACGTAACGGTAGGTGACTATTGATAAAGTATTCGTTTCGTTTATGTAACCTACTAAGTAATTCAATCGTCGGTACTCTAGCAAATTTTCCATTCACACCGCGGTTACAGTCTTTACAGGCTAAAACAAGATTCCAAACACCATTCACATTAGCCATCTGCTCGTTTAACGTCCATGGAAGAAAGTGGTCAACATCAGCTAAGTTATCAGTTTTACTACTAATACTTATTGATGAATAACAATAAAAACAACGTCCTTTTTGATAACCGTTTAGGCTATCTCTGCAACTAGTAATATCAACTCTACGCTCTTTACTACCAGTGAATAAAGTCTTTAATTCTTG
>Ga0105355_10005651_pt1 | contig 10527 bp, 10 predicted proteins | sample GOMGulsemesocosm_2_FD_83508 | JGI IMG/M metagenome (GOLD analysis project Ga0105355, IMG submission 83508) | Methane-oxidizing microbial communities from mesocosms in the Gulf of Mexico - GOM9C Gulf of Mexico | ecosystem: Environmental > Aquatic > Marine > Cold seeps | place: Gulf of Mexico...
ATAGTATCGTGGTGACGTGTCGGGCCAATGACATCAACCCGTATTATTACTTCCTGCATTTATTTAAAATATTGCCAGCACGTCAAAGTGACGATGATGATTTTGCTGACTTAATGCCGTGGAATGTGCAGCTAGACTTCGATTATAGCTAAGCGCACTGCTTAATTGTGCGCTTACTCTTCTGTTGCTACTGATGCGACAGACTTGTTATTAGGAGGTAACAATTTACTTAATATAGCTTGTTTTCTTTCTGATGAATAACTAGACATTTATTGATATATTACCGCTCCCTGATCTAAAAAAATTGAAATTTTAGGGGTGACAACTACTCTGACACAGGGGGGGGGAATGTATTGGTATTAAATTTCAATGCGTAATTTTTTGCCATATTCCATGCTTGGCTTCTCAATATAAATATATGTAAATGAAGAAAATAAAATTACAAGAAAGGACAGGAAAGGTAAGAAATAAAAATAATTAGTTAAAGATATATCGTTGATTGGATATGCTAATAAATATTTATAAAAGCCAAACAAAATGAAACCGTGTAATAAATATATACTATAACTTATTTCACCCAAGATAATTGAAAAGTCAGCTTTTAACAACCCAAATATAGAAACACCTTGAACAACAAGTATAAAAAATAAAGAAATAGATAATACTTGTAGAATAGATAAAGGATTAAAAATAAAAATAGCAGCAAGCAATAAGCAAATTGTAATTACATTAAAAAATAAATTATCTACTATTGTATTTTTTAATGAATAGTCAAAATAAGAAATCCAGCCACCTATTAAAAAAAGAATAAAATAAATTGAAGTAATAGCCATAACCTTAATGGGGACAATAAATAATAATGTTATACAAATTGTACTAACTATTTTATTGATACGGAAAAAAAAAGCTATAATTGGTAATGATAAATACAAAATCCATTCATACTTTAATGTCCAGTCAACGCCTGCAATTATTCTTCTAGTGTCTTCAAATTCATTTATCTTAGAGCCGTGGAATAAAAACCACCTCAAAATACTAATAAAGAACTCTTTAGCAGTAACAACCAAATGAAAACTAGTATTTAACATGACTATAAAAAAAATTAGAATAAATGAAAAGAAATATAAAGGCATAATACGAAAACAACGAGGTATCAGTAATACTTTGATACTAATTTCAAAGTTATTTCTAATAAGTTTTCCAATAAATAAATATCCAGTAATAATAAAAAATATTGCTACACCTACCTTTCCAAAGTTTTGAAAGTACAACTGACTTGGGGTCTTCCAGTCTCCTGATATTAACCAATAATAAGTTAATGAAAAATGATGAAAAATTACCAAGATAGCGAGGTAGCCTCTCAAACCGTCAATGTTAGACTTTCTATTGGGCAAAGGAATACACTGAGATAAATTAAATCTATAAAATATTAATTTAGAAAATAAAACGATACAAATTAAAGTAACAGTACAAAATAATATATTTATAAGGTCTTGGATTTCAAAGTTCATATTAACGCCTAAATAGAGCTCTGTATGCATAATGTAAAAAGCATATAATTGATTTAGAAAGAGTCAATTTTTCGATATCTCTATAAATCTCCCACTGTCTCCTTGCCTTCTTAAGTTTATTGCGAGAAATTGAGTCAGGTAAAATACGATATGAAGTTAAAGGATGAGGAAAAAGATATGCCAATTCATTTGTTTTTAGTAATTTTAACCATAACGCATAATCTTGACCAGTTCTAAGTAGTGGCATATTAATCTCTGTAAATCGTGACCTTTTTAACATTACTGTAGAGCAACCTAGTGTAGCTTGTTTCTTTAACATATCATCATAATTAAATGTAATGACTTTATTATGCCTATCTACAATTTTAGAGGTGAAAACGCCATTCATATCAACTATTTTAAAAGAAGTAAAACAGAAAGCACAATCACAATCCTTCATAAATTCTAGCTGAACTTTCAACTTATTAGCTTCCCACAAATCGTCACTATCAATAAAAGCGACATAACTTCCATTTATATTACTTATAGATAGATTACGTGAAACAGCTGCTCCACTATTTCTATCATTTTTAAATACTTTGACCCTGTCGTCAGATGCAGCTATTTTTTTCAAAATATTTACAGTGTTATCCGATGAGCAATCATCTGTAATTAGCCATTCCCAGTTTTGATGTGTTTGATTACAAATAGAATCATAAACAGACTCAATATACAGTTCAGAATTGTAACTCGCTGTTATTATGGATATAAGGTTATTCATATTAAGATAGTATTAGTTTTACAATCGTTTTAGGTGTGTTAGTTATTTTTTTTATTTTTGATAAAAAATCCAGAATTTTACATTTAAATATTGCCTTTTTCGAAATGGGTTCTTCAAGCAATGATGAAGCAAACAAGTACATTTTTTTATAAGAAAGAATTTCATCGGTTTGATTGTTTGAATATTTTGATTCAAGTAGATTAAGGTGACTAGAGAATGCATTATAGAGATTTTGCGGTAAAATCTCACTCTCTAAATTCTCTTTATTTAGCTGAAAAAAATTGACTAAATTATTGATTAAGATATCTTTACTATGCTCTTCAAGGTAAGAGTTTTTATTAGAGCTAGTGTATTTATCTAAGTCTTTCCTTTGATCAAGAGCAGACAATAAGATGGAAGGTAACTTTTTAAAATCATCAAACAGCATATCAACATTTAAATCTAGATGATTATTCGTGCCTCCCAACATTTTAGAGTAAGAAATAACCCCTAAATTATTTAATGAGGCTTCGCCGACTACTCTAGCTGCACCTTCAGATCTTGAAGTAATAACCAAATAACGACTTTGTTGAAAGAACAATTTAATTGTATCTTTAGGTAAAGGGTCACTAACAGTTACAGATTCGATATATGTAATGTTTTTTCTAATATTAGTACTTAAAGAAGCTAAAGTTTTTCTCACTTGTAAAACATAAAATTTGTTCTCTAATGATTCTCCTAACCTATTTATAATTAAAACTTTGAAGTCATTGCTTAGTTCTGACATTACTTTTAGTGATTTAACAAATTGAAGTAAATTTTTTCTAGTTTGCGAGTTACCAATAAATAGGAAGTCATACTTTTTAACGGAAATATTATTACTCTGCATTTCTTTAGAGCTAATGAAATTAAATCCATTTAACGGTATTCTTGGTTTACAAGAATTAGTTATTTTAATTAAATTATCAGCTGCAAGATAAAAATCCGCCCATTCAATATCCTTAGATAATTTTGAATAAAACCCAAAATAGACACCAATAATATAATTACTTTTAAGTTCATTAATTAAGTTGGGATCCAAATTATTGATAAACTTTATCTCTAAATGTTTGAATATGATAATTCCTTTACAATTATTATTAGGCTGAGACAGAATATATGCCATTATAAAGTTGTCCTTGAATAGTGACTTTTTAGGAAGGTAAATAGTAAATATAAAACCCATATAGAAGTTTGAACATGTATTTCATTAAAAAATAATAAAACAAAGAATGCAACAAACGCACTTTTAAATAAAACAATCTCAGATTTAAGTCTAATTATGTCCTTATTAGATCTAATTGAGTAATACATTATACTTATGGTGGATAAGAAAATAATTAGCATAATTATACCATGTTCAGCAACAACTTGGTTAACCGCAGCCTCAGGGACACGAACATGCTCACTATACCCTAAGCTTTTAGCGTAATTATAGTAGCTACCCAACCCAATCCCTAAAACTGGCGACTCAGTTCCTGCTACAAAAGAATCTGAAAATTGTTGGAAACGTGTATAATCGGTGTTAGTTACTTGTGATACCGTTTTATCAATTCGTGTAGTGATACCTGACAGGTCTTCAACATTAATCTTTGTCGAAACAAATAAGGTCAAAATAGGAACTAATACTACAAAACAGTATATTTTAAATTTGAAATTGGTAAATTTATAAAAAAGATAATTAAACATTAGCAAACACGCAATAAGGTTTTGTCTAGACAAAGAGAAAACAATAAAGAAGAATAAACAAGTTGTTAAGAATAAAGAGAGATAACGCTTTAAGGTACTAAATTTAGAATTGAATAATATAAATAAATTACAAAAAATCAATATGACAATTTGATTAAAAGTTGAATTTATTGAAAAAGCCCCTTCTAATAGATACTTTCTTAAAAATACAACTTTAAAAAAATCAAATTCAACAATAAGTAAAACTTTATATAAAAAAAGTAAAGATAGACTAAAACTAGCTAGATACCAGCCTAGATAAAAACCATTCAAATTAATATTATTGGTACTATCTAAAATTAATTTTAAGAGCACAATATTAAAAGAAGTAAGCCCAATAGCTAAAACAGTACTATTGATTTCATTCGAAATCAATAAACCCAAAATAGAAGATAAAACAAACATAAGCCAGAAATAAATCACCTCTATGGCTGTGTTTTTAAAATGTAATTTTTTTTTAGTTATTAAATCACTTATTAAAATCACGACCAACCCCAAAAAACCCAACCTTTTACTTGTGATTACCGAAATAATAGACAGATTAACGGCACAAAGTAATGAAAAGAAAGTTATTAAGGTTAATCTCATCTTTTTGTGTCTCTTAATATAAAATTCAATATGTTAGAAGATATTGTCATTAGCGTTAGTAATTGGATAAAAATCAGGACATCTAATGATTTAAACTCAGACATAATAAAACAAAATATGCTTAGAGTAGAGTATTGAACCATTAGATTTCTAACATGAGAGTTAGAAACTAAATCGAATGTGAACTGCGTGCTTGAAATTGCTCTTAAATATACAATGAGAAGTTGATAAGGTAAAATAGTTAAAACATACAAATATTCTTCAGAAAATAACAATAAGAAAGAATATTTTACCGCGAAATAAATCACTATACTTAACACCGCACCTAGGGCATAAGTGTAGATGAACTCTTTCAATATCCCCTTAGTTACTTTAAATATATTTTGTTCTAAAAAAACTAAAAATGCTTTCAAACTCATCTGTAAAATGTTCGATATTTGAGAGCCTATCGCATATATTGCTAAAGTTTCAAAGCCAAATGCAGCACCAACAAATAATTTATCCCCTTGAGAGATTATTTTATCAAATAAACTATTGGCAGCTATTTTAATATTATCCATAAAGCTAACTTTCAACTTTGAAGGTGTTACTCGTCGGTTAATGTTCAGGGCATCTATAAAGTATTTTTTATTTAAGTAAAATATCAATGTTGCTACAAATATAGATATACCAAACCTTGTTAAGTAAGTTAATTCATAATATTCAGAAATTAACAAAAACAAAACTAATGGAACTGTAGAAAAAGCAAATTGATTAATTGCGGAATAGCTGACCTTACCATCAGCTATCAAAAAAGCATTTGATAGAGAAAAAACACTGGTAAAAAAAGACAAAAAAATCAATGTGATAATTGTTATTAATGAGTTTGTCTCAAAGGAAATAAAGTATGAAAAAGCAAAAATGGTCATTAATAAACTTAATATAAAAAAAAGAACTAATGTTTCTTTTGTTGCCTGTTTTTCTTGTTTGGGTTGAGCAAAAAGTTGTCGTATTTTTGTTTGTGTTCCTAATGTAGTCGCAAATATAAGCCAATTAACAACCGATAAGTAAAATACATATTCTCCAAACGTGCTTTTACCTAACACTGCAACAAAAAGTGGAAGCAAAAGAAACAGAGCAACAGCATTTCCATATGAAATGAACATATAAATAATTTTTTTCAAACTATTTTTGTCTTAAAGAGTCAAAATGTTGAGGTGTTTTCTTATCCCAAAAGTAACAAAACAAAACATACCTGTGTTTTCCATCTAAAGGTTTTCCTCGATGAATACCCTTAGTATCAGTTAAGATAAGATCACCTGCATTTCCTGTTACTGAAGATATTGTTAGCCGGCTCTTGGTACAATAATTTTCTATCTCTTTTTCTGTAAACCGATACTGACCAAATTTGAATAGCTTCGAAATATATGCTTTTAAAATATTAGACTTTCGATGGGATGCTTTAATATATTGAAAACAACCATTCTCTTCAGTAACATTATTTAAATAACAAATAGCCTTAAATTGATGTTTAATTGGTGAATCTCTATGCCAGCCCCCCCCTGAGCCAATATTATCAGTAGTAAACAAAATTTTAGAAGCTAATAGCATGCCTACAGGCTCAGATATACCAAGATAGTTATTTAAATAAGTCTTAATTTCGGGGTTATTATAAAATTCAGCCATCTTTTGATTAATCTCATTCACAAAATAAATTCTTTGATCTGCACCTTGTTTGTCACACCAAACCTTAGTCTCCGTATTAGATAGGAGCTTATCTATGATTTCGATATATTCAAGACACTGACTTTCACTCAAAAAGTTGGGGATTGTGACTAATCCTTTATTTTTTAAACGACTTGTAATGTCCACATTATCATTTTTAACGACTAATAGCCTGCAAGCCCTAATTACAGATTCTATGAGTTCTTTAACGAGTACTTTAAAAAAAATCATTAAAAGTCCTTAATATAAACAAACGATGCTAGATTAGTATCATAAACCATATACTTATCTACAATTAAGCTTCTTTCTTTTTCATTTAAAATTAATGTTGAAAGTATTTTTAACTTAATGTCTTTCAAAAAAAAATGATCAGCATTAAATTTTTTAATCGAAGAAATACGAGGGGATACGCTATCATTTCTAGATTGATGAATAAAATCTTGTAAATTCTCAGCTAAGATTACTAACTCTTCTTTCACAAAACCATAATAATCTACTGACCAACTATTCAACGTAAAAGATAGCTTTCCTTTAGCAACGGCATCAAAATGTATCCCGCTATCACCTGCAATAATAGACTTAACTTTACTCAAAAAAACGTCAACACGCTCAACTGAAGGATCACTAAAAGTGATCGCCTTATCAGGAAACTTCTTCGCTATTTCATTAGCTCTGGAATCACTAGGGTGCATCCTGATGAATAGTTTTTCTTCAGTATTTAAATGGAGTAGCAGTGTTTTAATAGATATAATAATAAAATCTAAGGAGTCAAGTTTATTAAAACAGATACCGTAATTAAACTCGTCCTTATAGTTGTTCTGCTTATCTTCTTTCTTTCTAACCACTCTACTTGAACCAGTAATAAATATATTTTTATTGGTATCCGATGTTCGATAACACTTCCTAGAATAAACACCATCTAAAAACGAGAAATCATAATCTAATGGAGGGAACAATTTAGATACAGTAGCATGCTGACAATAAAACGTAAGAATCCCCATACTCCTGGCTACTTTATTAAATGTTCGATGCCATACACAATGGTCATTAGAAAACATAAATAATTTAGGTTTTGAGATTAAAAAACAAATATAACATGTTACATATAAACCATATGTTAAGGCATACCGATCAAAGCAGGTCTTTATTGAACGTTTTATATATGAATTATCTGTTTTAAAGTATTCAAGTATAACGAATGGTATAAAAAACATTGATAAAATATATGCTATTCCTTCAGGAAAATTTCTTTTAATTTTGTGATTTTTGTAATTAACTCCTGCTTTAACTGATAATGTATCGGGATTGCAGTACTTTTCTAGTGCATGGAATTGATTTTGACTTGTAGAAAAAGATATTACTTGTCCATTTGTAAACACAAGTAAATTAAATCGTAATTTTACAACTGATATGAAAAGGCCATAAAAAAATCTTGATATGCCATAAAACCAGCCTTTACCTTTAAGATGAGGTAATTTATCTATTTGCCCAATTTCTTCCGAGGATAAATCAAAATTTAAATCAAGAATATTCAACATAGGTACAACAGTATTATAATTTATATGTACTATTAAAATAGTACTTTAAAGAGAGTATAATAGACCAAATACCTATCATTCGAATACTTTACTATTCAGTCTATATACAAAGGGTTAATTATATCTTTATGGTCGATAGCCAGCTTTCAGCTTTTTGATAGACTCGTTCCCTATATTAAAAAGAGCATCTATTGCTGCCATATAAGGAATAAATTCATTCGAACATTGCGTATATTCACATGGAATATATTCAAAATACTTTACAGGAATTTCATCAAAATCAAAACCTTCAACAGATTCCATATACTCTTTTGAACCTGGTGAAGATATATACATTTCAGCATTAACCTCCTTACAGATATTAAACATTAGTTCAGACTTGGATCCTGAAACGCCCAGATCACTGCTAAAAGAAATTTTTGTGTCAATTTCAAAGCTCTTTGCTAAAAATATAATTATATTCATATTCAATTGCTTCAATGAGTTGACATTTTGATAACAAGTCTTCAAATCATCAAAATAATCATTAAAGTATGGAGCAGTCTTATATGCTTGTTCTATCGACTTCAAATGTTTAATTAACTCAACTTCAGGGTTTGCAAGTTCTATATTTTCAATTGATGTATCCCTACTTACTTTTTTAACTGGGACACTCAACATTTGCTCTTTACCAACATTTACAATTCTATTGCGCTGCTGCCATGAGCGCCTTGCAAACTGAACATGATCGAGAATAACAAATTCATCAACAGAGTTCATCATAGCTAGATAACCAACCCACGGGAGATAAGTTGGCTGCATTATTGCGATTTTTTTCATTTCTCTACTGCCACACCAATACCATCAATGCCATAGTTATTACCATTATAAAACATTATTTTTTTCCCTTTATGTTTTATTAATGCGGCATACTCCATCATTTCAGAATCCCAGCCTTCCTTTGAAACTGTAATCCCAACTTTATCATCTTGCCTAATCCATTTGATGCCGTCTATTGATTCTGCATATCCAAGTCGGTAAGCCCCACCTTTTTCAACATCGTTCTTAAATGAGAACCACATTTTATAAACATTTTCTTCTTTTAATACAAATGGTCTTGCTAGTGCCATTTCATTGTCGTCTTTATAATCAATAGCGACCTTGCCTTCGCGGCGCCATATTTTTCCATCATCAGATTCAGCAATTTGTATATTATATCTAGGTAAGTCTTTATGTATCCATTCCGTTCCTGAAACATAATACATTAGCCATTTGTCATTTGTTTTAACAACGAATGGCGCCGTATTTAGAAACGGATTAACTTTACATCTTTCTATGATAGGTGCTCGGCTATATCTTTCGAAAGATTCACTACCTTGTTCTTTTATCGCCAATCCACCAAATAAATGCATTCTCACATTGAAGCCGGGATTCCACCCAATATAGTATAAATTAGTACTATTTTCATCAATAACGACACAAGAAGGTGTAACTCCGTTATCATCGAAGCAACCAATTTCACCTGAACTTAAAACTGGCTGGTTTGAATATTCCAAAACTTTATTTGGCTCATTCAAATTAATAATACAATAACCAATATGAGAAATATTTTCTTTGTCTCTTCCCGAGAAATAAATTTTTACTAGATCATCGTTAAGTTTTTCTAAGGTTGGTATCATAGCGTGACTTTGCATCCACCAAAGATTTTTTTGTGGTGTTATAACTAACCCCAATTTTTTCCATTTATACATTTTAACCCTTAGCCTTGTCATTTAAACCAAAATAGGCACGCTTAATCTTAATTCCTACTTTATCATCTTTAGATAAATAAGTACTCTGGCTCCCAAGCACTACGGAACCTTCAGTAACTTGTTCTTTCACAATATTAGCTCCCATAGTAATAAAGCAATCATTACCAACTTCACAAAAATCTCTAAATGCAGCATTTACACCAATAAAACTTCGCTCACCTATTATGCAATGACCAGAAACACATATTTGAGAGGCCATATATACATGATCTTTTATTTGTGTACCGTGACCTATATGATTACCAGACCATATCATTACATTATTACCAATCTTAACTGTAGGCTGTATAGTCTGGTTTTCTAATATAAAACAATTATCACCAATAGTGAGATCATGCCAAAAAACAGATTTTGAGCATATATAACTTGCTAATTTATACCCTGCATCTTTAGCTTGGTTATACTTTTCTTCCCTCAGTTTATTTAATTTTTGGTAGCTCAAAGCAACGTGCATTGCACATTCATTAGGACTGTATAGGTCATTTACTTTTGAGAACGGTACTAAAGGCAATCCATCAAATTCATCAGCATCACAATAAAGATCATCTACAGTAAAGGCTACCACCTGATATTCTGAATCTGATTCAAAATAAAATTTAGCCAATGATGCGATCTCTGCATTACCAAATATAACTAATTTTTTCATTCTATCTCCGTTTCTATTAATTCAATTAATGAGTTTGCTATACGCTCTCCACCAAGGCAATCAACTAAACCAAAGGTATTATTTCTTAAAGTGTTCCTATAATCGACATCATTTACTAAACGAACAATCGCATTACTTAAGTGTTCAGATATTTGTTCTGATTGTAACCCCAAGTCAATACAGCAGCCATTGGATGATAATTCCTTATTAATATCAGCAAGAGCTTGAGATGAAGAAATATGGA
>Ga0105355_10005655_pt1 | contig 10521 bp, 8 predicted proteins | sample GOMGulsemesocosm_2_FD_83508 | JGI IMG/M metagenome (GOLD analysis project Ga0105355, IMG submission 83508) | Methane-oxidizing microbial communities from mesocosms in the Gulf of Mexico - GOM9C Gulf of Mexico | ecosystem: Environmental > Aquatic > Marine > Cold seeps | place: Gulf of Mexico...
CCACTGTAGCTTTCTTGGTTATATGGACATAAGGTCACTAAAGGTGCGCATTCCGTTAAACCGTACCCCTCTAATAAGCGTGTGCCGGTAACTTTTTCCCATTCTTCACCAACAGAGCGTTGCACTGCCATCCCTCCCCCTAACGACATTTTTAACGAACTAAAGTCTAGAGTATTAAATGCAGGAGTATTTAGAAGGCCATTAAATAAAGTGTTAACGCCAGTAATTGCTGTGAATTTATACTTTGCTAACTCTTTAACAAAGCCAGGCATATCACGAGGATTGGTAATTAATAAATTGGTACCGCCCAGTGTCAAAAAGGTTAAGCAGTTCGCGGTTAATGCGAAGATATGATAAAGCGGCAAAGCGGTAACAACAATTTCTTTGCCATCTTCCATTATTGGGCTTATAGCCGCTTTCGCTTGCAATAAGTTGGCAATCATATTGCGATGGGTCAACATTGCCCCTTTTGAAACACCGGTTGTGCCACCGGTATACTGCAAAAATGCAAGATCTTCGCCTGTCATCTCAACTGGCGTAAAAGGTAACGTGATCCCAGTAGATATTACTTTATTAAAACGAACAGTATTCGCAAGAGAAAAAGCTGGTACCATTTTTTTTACATATTTAACAACACAATTAACAAGCGCACCTTTAACAATGCCGAGCCTGTCACCAAGTGAAGTAATGATAACGTGCTCAACGGGTGTTTCAGCAATTACTTTTTCTAAGGTATTGGCAAAGTTTTCAATGATCAACATTGCTTTCGTGCCTGAATCTTTTAATTGATGTTCTAATTCGCGGGCGGTGTATAGAGGATTGACGTTAACAACGGTTAAACCAGCCAGTAAAGCGCCAAATAAGGCAACTGGATATTGCAAACAATTAGGCACCATGATGGCGAATTTATCACCTTTGACTAACCCTAATTCAATTTGCAAATAAGCAGCAAAGGCTTTCGCTTGAACCTCTAGGTCTCGGTAATTTATTTCTGCTCCCATATTAATAAAAGCAGTACGCTCAGCATAAACATCTACGTATTTATTAAACATCTCAGATAATGAGGAGTATTTGTCAGGGTCTATATCAAATGGAACACCAGGCGGGTAACTCTTTTCAAGCCAAATCTTTTGCGTTTGTTGCACTTTACGACTCCTCTTCTAATAGCTTAACTTTAGACGATTATTAGTTTTATTCGATTAATATTTTTATAATTACGTATTCTTTTCTAATCGATTTCGTCATTTTAATTTTAAAATGGTTATTTCTATTTTTTAAAACAGATGTTTGAATTTTCTTTTTACGTGATTACTGGTCTGATGTCTATAATTTTCATAAGGGTTTACAACTTTTCTCTTAATAAGTGACTATTTTTAGAAAAAATCAGCCAATAAACTCTAAAATTTGCCGGCTAGTGTCTTCAGGCTCTTCCATATGAAAATGATGACCTCCTTTTAATTTATGACTGTTAAAGTCATGAAATAAAGGAGCGAACTCTTTTAAGCCATTTTGCACAAATGACAATCCTTTATCACCATAAATTAATTGCACAGGAACAATAATATCTTGAATGAACTGTTTTGCTTGCTCTAAAGTAAGTCGATAAGGAGAAGTATTTCTTAAACGACTATCCGCTCGCCAAATATAACCATTGTCGCGTTTAATACTACCACGCTCAACCAGTAATTTTGCCTGCTGAAAATTCAAATCAGAAACCTGAACTCTCGCGTTAATTGCAGAATTTATTGTTGGATGGACTTTTTTCTTTTTAGCCAATGAAGATATTAATGCATTATTCTTTAAACGGCTCAACATCCCTTTACGTAAATGTTCAGTACTTTCTTGTGCTTCACTACTGATAAAACCTATCGAATCAAGTAAGGTTAATGATTTTACTTTTTCGGGAAAGGCGGCTGCGAAAGCTGAGGAAATCATCCCCCCCATTGAATGAGCTACAATATCAATTTTTGGCCAATGATTCTTTTCCCATAATAACAACAAATCATAAACATAATCTATAAAGTGGTAATGAGCGTCAGCACTTCTGTGAGACGATAAACCATGACCAGGCCAATCTATTGCAATAACACGCTTACCTTTTAGATAAGGCAATAAAGGTAAAAAACTAGCCGCGTTATCTAACCAGCCATGTAAACACAAAACTAATTCGTCACTTTCATTGCCAAACGCTAAACCGGTTAGTGTCAGTTCATCTAGATTAAAACTAACTTCTTCAGCTTTATAATTCACAAATAAACTCATTCTTTCTTTTTAGTCGAAACCGGAGCGGGAGTAACAGATTTTTTTACAACGACTCTTCTGGGAATGTTAGAAAAGTGCGGATTTCGCCAGTAAGGAGGATTATACCTAAAAGGTTGATGAGTCACTTGCACATCCATTTTTTGTATCTCTTTCCATAAATGGATATGAGAGGCTTTCAGTACAGGAAAAGTATACTCATGCTCGCCAATCTTTCCGTCTTCAGAGGTAGAAACATTGCCTAATGCAGTTATGCTTAGGCCTTCTTTATAAATGATAGGGTCAAGTAAACCAGAAAAATAAAAACGGAATCTCCCCTGAGTTTTATTACCTTTTATTGGTCTAGTCGATGATTTTAAAGGAAAGTGAACAACTTCCAACATGCTATCGTTAGCGTTATTAGTGACTTTGGCAATACCTCCCCCCCAACGGGCTGAGTTTCCCTGATCTGCATTAGCATTTTCTTTAACCGCCAAAAAATTCGTTAACACGGTATTATCAGCTACTTGCAATGCTTTGGGAACGGTAGAACATCCACTTATAAATATGGCACTGACCAGTAATGGCAGCGTTAAAACCAGATTAAGCTTTTTCATCAGACTTACCTTTTCGAGACATTTTTGCTAACCAAACAATACCACCAACACCAATACTAAACCATATAACGACCCATAAAAATTCAGGAATGCCAGTAAGTTGACTTAAGGCAGCACCGTCACCATAATTTCGTCCATCAACTAAATACCAAGGGCTTTTTACACTATTAAGTAAAATAAGCGCTCCTGTTATTTGTAGACTAACTTGTAAATAGCTTAATTTACTGTATTTAAATTTCATCAAAACTAGCGCTAACAATACAGTGATAATAATCAAGGTTAATATATCTCTCGCCCAAAAAATTATCGTTGTTAACAATAATAAAGCTATAACTCCACTTAGAATTTGCGCTACTCGTTGATGCATAGCAGCAATAAAATAAATTCCCATTCCCCACAAAGCAGCACCTGCATAGCCCATAAAACTGATCACAAAACTGCTACCACCGCGAGTTGTACACAATCCTGAACCGTTCGGCATCAACTGAATTTGTACAATAGTTCCACCAGTAATTAAAGCGGCAAGGCCATGGCTTATTTCATGAAAATAACTTTCTAACCATTTAAAAGGTATGGAGATTATAGGAATCTGACTAAGAATTAATGCTGAGAATAATATCAACCAGAAGCGATATTTTTCAGAAAAAGGTAAAGAGAGTTTGTTCATGTTGTATTTTTCTTTTATATAGAAGGTAAATTATAGTAGAGGAAAGTTAAGAAACTTAAAAACGATGTTCATGGTAATTATGCAAGTAAGTCAATACCAAATACCTGCTGGATATTTTCACGTTGTGCAATATTATCTACCGAGGAATAGGCGGAAATTGCTGTTTGATTTTTCTTAGGAGGGCTATCAAAATTCGTTTTACTACCACTTTGATTAGTGCTTTGATTAGTGGTTTGCCCTGATAAAGAGCTGTTCCCCTGCCCTGACTCTGAGCTATTTAGTGTCGTTTGTAATGAATTTTGGTTGAACTGCGCTTGCTGACTTTCAAATTGAGCTTGTTCAACTAATGCTAGAGCTTTCTCATCAATGTCAAATCGTTCTACTTTTTTGTTTTGTTCTTGGGCTTGCTCTTGAATTTTATGTGTATTTTGTTTTTTATCTTTTTCTGGGTTTTCAATGTCTTGCTGCGTTTTTTGCACACGAAAAACATCACGCTGCTCAGCAACCTGATGTTTATTGTCAACCGCTAAAGATCCGCTTGATTGTGGTGTGTACGAACTCGCACTATTAACTTGCATACTTTAAATTTACCAAAGTTTTGAGAAATCACAAAACTTTTTGTGCGTTAACTTAAATAAAGCCTTTTATCTACCTGGCAGCTTTTTCCATGAAACTGTATCACGTACATAAACTGGCTGAGCATTTTCAGCAGTTACCGCCTTCCCTTTTGAGAAGTAATATTGGCCTACTTCTAATAATTCTTCCGCTGTAGGGAAAAGTATTTCGGGTGTTCCAGCATTAATTTTTAAAGGTTCAAGTGCCGCTTTATAAGCATCCCATCCCGTACCCACACCATATACTTGCTGGTTTTCAGCTAATCGGCCGCTCAAGTATTCAGCTAATTTTTCAGGGGCTAATACGGTATCATCGAGCACTGCTTCCATAATACCTTGTGCGTTTAGTTGATAATATCCGGCATAAACTTCTGACATACGAGCATCTATAGTCGCGATAACATCAACTTGCTGATGTAATCGATAAGCTTGTTGCGCCATTATCTGTAGTGTTGACACGCCAACAACTTTTAAGTCGGCAGCAAAAGCTAACCCTTGCGCAACACCTACACCAATTCGCACTCCCGTAAAGCTTCCTGGTCCTTGTCCGAAAATAAGTCCGTCTAATTGCGCTAGTTTAATGTCTGCTTTTTTAAGTAAGCGGTCAATCATGGGTAACAAAAGTAAACTATGCGACTGGGGTGCTAACTCAAACTCACTGATCGTTTGGTTATTAACGGTTAATGCTACTGAGCACGCTTCTGTTGAAGCGTCTATTGCCAAAAAATTCAAATTATTCTCTCTAAATTTGTCATTATTACTTTATTATTACGTCGTTAATGTTGTTAAGAATTGACTTGCTTGCTCAATATCTCTACTACGCTTCATTCCCGGTAAGCTTTTCAAAAATACTTCGCCATAAGGACGATTCACTAATCTGTCATCACATATTACCATGACACCTTGGTCGGTAACATCTCGAATTAAGCGACCAACGCCCTGCTTTAATGCGATAACTGCTTGGGGTAATTGTATCTCAGCAAAAGGATCTCCGCCGCGACGTCGAACATCTTCACAACGTGCCTGTAACATAGGATCATCTGGCGAGGCAAAGGGGAGTTTATCGATGATCACACAGGTTAATTTGTCACCTCGAACATCGACACCTTCCCAAAAACTTGCTGTTGCCAGCAAAATCGCTTGTGGATTTTCGATAAAAGCCTCTAATAGGCGTCCTTTACTCATTCTCCCTTGCACTAACAAGGGTGATTCAACTTTTTCAGCTAAAATATCAGCAACTTGATTTAACATGCGATAACTTGTGAATAATAAAAAACAAGCGCCGTTGCTTGCTGAAATTAGCGGTATTGCTATTTCTGCCAAAGCTAATGCTCGGCCAGAGTGTTGAGCATCAGGTAAGTAACGTGGCACTATCAATTGTGACTGTGATAAATAATCAAACGGACTATCATCTAATAACGTAGCCGCTGTAGTTTTTGCTAGGTTTAACCCTAATTGCTGAGCGTAATGGTTGAAGCCACCATTTACCGCCAAAGTGGCTGAGGTAAAAACCCAACCCGCCTCAGATTTAGCAATATAATCACTAAATTTATCAGCCACACTTAAGGGGGTTAAATGTAAGACCACATGTCTGCGGGTCGTTTCATACCAAAAACTCATGCCATCTATATCAACATTAGCCATAATGTCGTACTTAGCGAGTATATCTACAGCACGTTCATAACAATTATCAATGGCTTCATTACGAGAAAGACATAACTTGATCACTTGATAAAGAAAATCCAAGTCTGTTTTCAACGCTGAGAATGCTCTTTCGAATCTTTGCTGGCGGTATTTTTCACGCCAATTTCCTCGTTCGGGATCATGATAGAATAACAAACGAAATTCTTGTGCCGCTTTTTGACATTTCTCTGCAGCTTTCCCCAATTGTTTCACATCGGTCAAGGTTGTTTTGTATATTTGAATAACATCAGAGCATAAATCAAGAATTTGCTTAGTAGAGAAAGCTTCACCAAAGTATTCACTCGCAATATCGGGTATTTGATGAGCTTCATCAAAAATAACCACATCAGCCTTTGGTATAAGCTCACCAAAGCCTGTATCTTTAAGCGCCATATCCGCAAAAAACAAATGATGATTAACAACAAGAATATCTGCGTCAATCGCTTTTTTACGTGCTTGCACTAAGTAGCAGTCATCAAAGTTAGGACAATCTTTTGCTAGACAATTATCGGTAGTACTCGTTACAAAAGGAAAGATGCCAGAGTCTTCTGCTACATCAACTATTTCGCCAATATCACCACTACGGGTAGAGGTTGCCCATGTACGAATTTTGACAAAATCTGTCAACATCGCAGCATCTAGCTGACCTCGTTCTTTGACATAAAGTTCAAGGCGATAAATACATAAATAATTTGCTCGTCCTTTCAATAATGCTATTTGCGCATTGGTCGCCATGGCATTACGAATAAGAGGAATATCTTTATGAAATAACTGCTCTTGCAAGTTTTTCGTTCCTGTTGAAACGATCACTTTTTTTTCAGACAACAGAGAGGGGATCAAATAAGCAAAAGTTTTCCCGGTACCTGTACCAGCTTCAACAATCAAGCTGCTTTTTTGTTCAATAGCTCTATCAACATCAACAGCCATATCAATTTGAGCTTGACGAGGCGAATAGCCCGTAAGCACTTTAGCGAGAATACCTGAGGTAGAAAATGCTTGCTCAACAGGGGTCATAAAAGACACTACAAAGAAATATTGTCGCCAGTATAAAGAATAAAGAGCAAGAGAGAAATATTCACTTGCGCTATTTTAGAAAATAAAGTTTTTTTAGTCTAAAATTTTACAAAGGTAATTACGCAGCACGGGTTACTCATTTAATAACGACTAAAACTCTTTAGTTATCAAAGTAACTCTTTAAAGCATTTACTTCTTTGTTAAAATAAAATGCTTAAAATCAGAATCAAGAAGTGGTTTTGCAATATGATATCCTTGCCCTAAATCACAGCCAATTTCTTTGAGTTTTTGATATTGTTCTTCGGTTTCAATACCTTCTGCTGTGGTTTTTATATTCAACGCTTTAGCTAGATTAACCACTGCGTCTAAAATCAGCAGCTTACTGTTTACTTGATTTAAATCATCAACAAAACTTTTATCTATTTTTAGATAATCTAAAGAAAACTGATGTAAATAACTTAACGATGAAAAACCTGTCCCAAAATCATCCAGTGCTACAGGTATATTAAGTTGTTTCAATATATCTAAATGTTTTTTCACTGCCGCTACATTTAAAATCAAACTTTCTTCAGTAATTTCAACACATATTCGACCGGTAACGTCTGCAGACTTTTGGTGCTGCTCTTGTAAATAATGAATAAACTCTTGTGACGAAAAACCAGACGTTGAAACGTTAACACTAAGCTTAAACTTTGTGGGTAACCAATCAGCCCATAGATTTAGGTTGCTAATTGCCAATTTCAGCATATAAAGATCAAGTTGAACTATTTGCCCTGACTTTTCTAAAATGGGTATAAAAACATCTGGGAACAAAAGTCCTAATTTAGGATGCTGCCATCGAACCAATACTTCAGCACCAATAACGTTTCCGGTATCAAAATCAATCAGTGGTTGGTAATTCCCAATAAATTCCTGATTTTCAATTGCATTTTCAAAACTGTATTCAAGTTTTACATTAGTTGATTTATTTTGTTCATCGAACGCATCAAAAAATACATATTGATTACGCCCTTTCAACTTAGCTTGATACATAGCATGATCTGCATCAATCAATAATTTTTCAGCGCTATCACTGGTATGATTATAAGTCGCGATTCCAATACTTACACTGCTATAAATATTCAAACCATCGATATTAAAAGCATCAGCCATAGCAGTGATAATACTTTCAGTGATCCGACAAATGGTTTCATGGTCAATATTTCCATCGAGTAATATCGCGAATTCATCCCCTCCTAAGCGCGCTAATGTATCAGTACTTCTTAAAGACTTGAGTATTAGTTTTACAATTGCAATCAGTAATTTATCACCAACATGATGACCATAACTGTCATTGATTTGTTTAAACCTGTCTACATCAACAAACAGTAACGCTATATTGTCGTGGCGATTATTCTGACAATGTAAAAATGCATGTTGGATCCTATCCTTAAAGAGTGAGCGGTTCGGGAGGTGCGTTAGGGGATCATGCAATGCTAAAAACTGTAACTTTTGCTTAGCTTCCATTCTTTCTATGGCATTATTAATATGTTTGGCAACAAACATTAATAACTGTTTGTCTTTTTCTTGAAATAAAAACTCCGTACTATAACTTTGTACGACAACTATTCCTTTATTTATACCACTGCCAAAAGGTACACCTAACCAAGCTTTGGGGATACTTCCTCGAATGTAAATTGTATTGTCATCAAGCATCTTTTGAATGTCTTTTTCATAGAGCAAGAAGGGCTGATCTTTCGTTATTGTATAACCAGTAATGCTTAAGGAGTTGGGATCTATGTCGATACTTGTAAAAGTAGAGTTATCATCAAATTCGTCAATCGCATAAAGAAAATCTATTTTTGATCCTTCTTCTTTTAATAACGCGACAAAAAAGTTTTTAGCAAATGTCAGTCGACCTATACACTGGTGTAAATGTTGATAAAACTCATCAATACTTTGGGTTTTAAATATAAGTTCAGCTATTTCAAACAGAGCGTCTTGAATTTTATTTGAATATTCTAAATTTTCAATAACTTCTTCCAAGCCATCAACTCTGATAATTTGAGATATTTTCATCGCTGCAATTGAGGCTAATGCGGTGAGTGTTTTGAGGTGATACTTATTATAAAAGTTAACATTGGCGTGTTCAGAATCAATAACACCTAATAATTGCTGTTCAAATAAAATGGGCACGGCTAACTCAGATAGTGTGCTATCCCCGTCAACAATATAGCTTTCAAATTCTCGAGTATCTTTTACCAGTATAGGTTTTTTGGTAGCCGCAACCTTGCCAATAACGCCTTGATTAAAAGGTATCACTATAGAGTTAAACGACGTGTTTTTTATTTGTGTGTTACTGATTTCATTATTTTTGATTAATGCTTTTTTCTCAAAGCCCGCCATTCGACTTAGCGTCTTTCCACCTGCATCTAAGGTGTAAATAACAGCATCTTCAAAACCAAGCTTTTCGACAATGTTTTGAGCTAAATATTGCCAAATTTCACTTGGGCTATTTAATAGCAAAATATCTGTAGCAAACTGACTCGTTATCGTTAAGCTTTTTATTGTTTGAGATTTAGAAAGACCGGACAAGTTTATTATACCTAACAGTTAGTTAAAATAATGTTTTTCCACGATCACTAAGCTCAATCTACGCGAAAAATTTATGTCGAGTAGAACAAATTTTTTACGATATGTCTATTTACCTAAGTAATAAAAGGGTGAATATTCCATTCGTGTATTTTCAAAATTGACTAGCAAAAATTAATGCAAACATTAACTTTAATATAATGCGTTACACCAGGCGGTTAGTTTACCCCTGAAAACTAGAATACAGGCAATTATGATTATTCAACAAGTGCATATGGACGGGCTCTAATAAAACTTAATCCTTTGATGTTAAAAGCTTAAACAAACAAATCTAAATGATGTATATCTTCATCAGGTTTATTGTGACTTTTCTTTGGGTGAATAAACTCATCTTTGTGGGTGATCACTGTAGACAAATCATCAGTACTCTTATCATCAACATTATCTTCGGCTGAAAGAGACTTTTGGGGGGGGATAGGGATTTTGTTTGTTTTCTGAGTCGTCTTTAGATAAATCAACATACTGTTCGTGATTTTCAAGGTGGTCAATGTCATCCGTCAACTCATTCGTTGCGGGTTCTTTTACTAACGCTTTTACTCGTAAACGTGCAGGTTTAATAGGTACTGGCACAACACGAGTTAATACCGTGGTAAAAATATCCATAAGTCACTTAACCTTTTAGCACTCTCTTTAACTTGCTTACTACCTTTATAAGTTAAGTATCGACCAATATCGACATTTCTTTATAACCTTATTCGATTATTTTATAAGAACTGTTAATTTAGTGCTTGCCCATTATAAAAAAAATCAGTAGTGTAAATGTCAATTAGAAAATAATTTAAAACGAAACAGAAAATTCGTCAAGTTATTGATACATGTTGACTATACAAGTTAAAAAACTTGCTAGTTAAAACATAAAACAAACAATGAGCATAATATGAAAATTAACCTAAGCACACTACATCGCCATCATCACCATATCGATTAGCTGCTCAGGTTCATTCGCTGAGGGGCTATGACCTTTCGGCGAGTTATATTACTCAAATTTAAACCCCCGAAAGAGTCTATCTCTCTCGGGGGTTTTTCGCATTTTATAGGCCTTGAAATTGTATATACA
>Ga0105355_10005660_pt1 | contig 10516 bp, 9 predicted proteins | sample GOMGulsemesocosm_2_FD_83508 | JGI IMG/M metagenome (GOLD analysis project Ga0105355, IMG submission 83508) | Methane-oxidizing microbial communities from mesocosms in the Gulf of Mexico - GOM9C Gulf of Mexico | ecosystem: Environmental > Aquatic > Marine > Cold seeps | place: Gulf of Mexico...
ACTCATCAATTGTGCCTAACGTTTAGCTATGAATTTTACGGGGCAGAAAATCCGCGGATTTTCGTGTCGACACAAGCCATAAGCTTTTTGTTTTGTTTTTAGTTTTGTCGTTTTATAAAAGCCAAATTAAAAGATTTGGCGATGATTGTAAAAGTACACAAACCTTCGGATTAAACACTAGAAACCGTATTATTTATAGGTTTTGTTGTACATAGTTTTTATTGATTCATTATCCTAAGGGTTAAATCAATTTCAGTAAGCTTATCAAGGATTACAAAACTTGTAAAATGGTCGTCTTTAATTTTAATTGATTCATTAATGTATTCTTGTATTTCATTTGATGTAACCTCTGTTATTGGAAATCCAAATACATGCCCTAAAAATTCTATTTCAACAAATTTATCATTGGTATACAGATATTTCATTCTATCAAAAAACAATATGGGTGTTTCTGCCTCACGATTAAACAGAGTCATTAAGCCAACTCTACGATTAAAATAAAAAACAGGTAACTCTTGTTTATTATACCTTGCATATTCTCGGATAGCATTATATTTCTCTTCATATCCTAAATGTTTTTGACGATTTAACTCCTCAAAGTACATTTTATATAAACCTCTTTTAAATGCTTTACACAAATCTCTTTGAAACTCTGTGTTAAAACGAAATGCAGGTTTAATTAAGAGTCTTATTTTTCCTTTCCGTTCTTTTATTTCAAAGAATCGTGATTTAAACTTACCTACTTTTCTTTTTGTTTTTCCTGAATCTAATAGCCTTTTTCGAGTAATGTTAAAAGCTTCTTTTAGAGCCTCTTCAATTGAGTAATCTTTTTCTTGCTTGTTACCAAAATAAGAATTGCAACTATCACAAACTTTATTGTTATAGTTTTGACCTCCTAAAGATTTAGGGATTGTATGAGCTTTTTTCTCAAAGGTTACTATTGGTTCAGAGTTTAAGCACCAAAGACATTTTGAACTCATGTATTTTTTCTATTTATGATTAACTTTAGAATGAAGGATAAAATGACCGTAATTAAAATGTATAATTGTTTTGTCCTTCTAGAATCTTCAATTTTAATCCATTTATGATATTTTTTAATCCAAGAAATGGAGTTTTGTTTAACAGAATCAATATTATTAAGTGCGTTCACTTCTGTAATACTTTGATCATGTCTAATTTCAGTTAACTTTGGTAATAGGTTTATTTTTGAACCTATGTCAACTAATAGCCATATCAAGAGTACAATGATTAGTATATTTAAAATTATATTTAATCCCTTTTTCACTATCCTTTAGGTGATTTTTAATTATGTACAACGGTTTGTATAAGAATAGTAAGGGGTTAAAATGTACTTACTTTTTGGTTTTAGCACTTAGCCAAATTTACAATTTTCACCGTCTATTTTCTTTATACCGTCAAATTGTAAATTTGGCGGACTTTGTTAATATGTACTAACTTTGGGTTTGGTATTTAACCCTTATTATTTTTATACGTTGTTGTAAAACGTTTTTTTTCTACTTAATAAATTCAGCCATTGACAGTATCTCTTTATTAATTAATTCAGCATTTTCTTTTTTTGTAATTATAGAACCGTGATTTGCATCAATATAAAAATGTTTTCCTTTAGTAGATAATTCTTTCAGTTCTTTTTGCATTTCAAACCATATTTTTTGAGAATCTCCATATTGCTTTTTTGCTGTAAAAACTAAAACAGGTAATGAATCTAAACTACTTGATTGACCAGCACGTAAAAGAATATCATTATTTATAATATTTGCTTTTAAATACCTATGATAAACATCTCCAGAATAAGAAGTAAGTTTAAGTTTTCGAATTTGGGAATCTTTCGGTAGGTTGTCGGTCTTATATTTAGGATTACTTATTGTATTATAAGCTCCTAGTATGCCCATATCGGATAAAACTGCAAAAAATTTTAGTGAACTAATTTGATTTTCATTAAATAATCCATTTTCTGCAAGTCTTTTCCATTGTTCTGGATGACTTGAGTCTAGGAAGACCATTCCTTTAACTTCATTTGGATATAAGTCTCTAAAAATTCGATTATAGGGACCACCCATTGAATGACCAACTAATATGTAAGGTGGTTTTTCTCCATTTTTTTCTAATAATTTATGTAATTGTCGAGCATAATATTCTGGTGTAATACTATCCTTGGTTGGTTCGCTAAACCATTTTCCTTCCCTATCATAACGAACAACTCTCATATTGTTTTTCAAACTTTCTGCAATCCAATGATAAACATCTGTGTCATTTCCTGAGCCTGATTCAAGGACAAGAGTTGGTAAATCATTTTTTTTACCTTCTGCTCGAATATGAAGGTTAGTTCCGTTGACATTAACTAATTTTCCAGGTGCAACTGGTTTTGAACTAAATAATCTGAAGCACAAACCTGATATTAATATCAGAATTATAACACCAGCTAAAATTTTACCAGTCCATTTGAATATCTTTACTATTAATTTCATCGTGGTTTTTTCTTAAATGTTTTACAACGTTTAGCTATGAATAGTGCGGGGCAGAAAATCCACGGATTTTCGTGTCGACACAAGCCATGAGCTTTTAGATTTTGTTTTTAGTTTGTCGTTTTAAAAAAGCCAAATTAAAAGATTTGGCAACTATGTAAATGTACACAAACCTTTGGATTATAGACCAAGACCCGTATTATTTATAGGTGTTGTTGTATGCTGGCTTAATTTAGTCAAAGTATTCTCCAGTATCATATAACATTCCACATTTAGTGCACCTGTAATGCCAAGATAGGCCACCACCATATTGTGAAGGCTTATAAAATCCGTGATTAGTGTCAAAAGTGTGCTTTTCGCCATCAGAACAAAGGAACTGCGGGGAAAGTGTTTTTCGTTCATTTTCTACTTTTTCCTTGTATTCTTCCCATAAGAAATGATCGGGAAAGAAGTCAATGAATGTGATTTCTTGTAATTCTTGGGATTCTTGATTGACTATCCCTTCGTATATAAATAGAACTTTGTGTTCAAATATTGGACGATAGTCATCATCAAATGCTTCGCTATAATATGGTCTTAATCTGGATTTAGATGCTTGATGTTTTTTCAGAGCATCTAGATCTTTTTCAGCCTGATAAACAGCTTTTATAGTTACTGCAAGACTGAATTGAATTAGATAACTTTCTGAGTTCAATTTCTTGGTAACATAATAATCATGAACTGTGATTTCGCCTATTTTAAGCGATTCTATATTTGGAACGTCTTCGATTTTCTTATCGTAATAATATCCACTAATATAACTAGGGAAGCATTTGATATCCTTTTGTAGTTCAGATTCGATATCTACGGTCCTTACTGCTCCAAGAACTAGTTCTTCGGTTACGAATTCAAACTGAGGTCCAAATTCCTTCAGAAAATCTTGAATACTTTTAAATACATGCAGGTTCTGAATATCATACTTTGATTTGAGTTCCTGAACGAATTTGTTCTCAGAGAAGAAGCCGTCCTCTGAAATGAACACAATTTGTTCGTCTTTGTTTTCCGAACAAAAGACGAACAAATTGTACGCAATAAGAAAGTCTCTGGTGTTATCTTTTTTGCCGTTTACTCTTTTATTGGAAAGAAGAAAATCGACTAAAATTTCCGCTGGGTAATTTTTTTCACCGAGCCTAAATTTGTGTATTTCTAGTTGTTTTTTTGCAGCAGCCAAACCTTCTTCGATTTTTTCCGAGATGTCTGGAAGTAAGTCAGATTCGATAAACGGATTTTTATTAAGCGTTGATCTAAGCTTTGTGAAGTCACCATTAATCTGCCCGTAAATATCAAGAGTAAGAAAATCATGGATTTCCTTTTCAACAATATCTATCAGTCCAAATTCATTAAATGTTTTATCCAAGAAGTCTTTTAGTCTTATGAAATCTTGGTGTTCGGTAAACGTTTTTCCGAATTGTCTGTAAATGTTACTATCTAAGAATACTATTGTCATTTATCTTGCTTGCATACAACGGTTGGCTATGCGATGTAGCTGGCGGAGCGTTTGGTTTTGAGCGTTTGCCAGACTGGCAGCTATAGCCGCATAGCCGTTGTTATGTGGTGTATTTTTTTAATCAGATTTCATCATTTTATATAGTAATTCAATATAATTCAAATCTTCTTCAGTCAAATTCTCTCCTTCCATTATTAACTCTTCAATAGTTGATGAAAAATGCTGTTTAACTTTTTTATCATCAATCCAACCTCTGACAATTAAAGAAATTTCTTTCTCTCCAAAGGCATTGCTTAGCTTACTTTTATTCTTATTCTTAAACCCCAAAAAGTATAAGTCTCTAAAATGCAATATACTTTCTTTAGTAGTTTCTTTTTCCCAAATCGAAAGTAGCTCTATTATCTCAAATTGGCCTCTCCAAAACATAATTATTATGCTGTCAATACTTTCATTATTTGGCAGCGGATAAATTGATAAGCATTTTTTAAAGTATACTAGTGCAAATTTTTTTAACAATATTTTCTCTTCTTCTTTCCATTCTGTCTTATTAAATGGAGTCAACCGTTTTAGTGAAATTTCTGTTGAATGTGATGGGAATTCAAATTTACCAATTAGATCTAAATATCTTGGTAAGAAGTGCTTTACTTCATTTATGGGTGTTTTTTCTGTGGAGGCACCATCATTATATTCGCTTAATAATTTAACTGGTATTTCTTTAATTGATAAACTTGCAAGCAATCCTTCATTTTCTTTTGACATACAGCATTCAGTACAAATATCAAGAGGACTATTTGCCTCATAATTTGAAAACAATTCATAACTATTCTTTATTATTTCTTCTAGCATTTCAAGTTCAATATTGCTTGTTATTAATTGATATGAAGAATACTTTTATCATTTGTATTTATTTTGTTATTTATACCACATAACGTTTAGCTATGAATAGTACGGGGCAGAAAATCCGCGGATTTTCGTGTCGGCACAAGACAATAGCTTTTTGTTTTGATTTTAGCTTGTCGATTTATAAAAGCCAAACTAAAAGGTTTGGCGACTAAGTAAAGATAAAATTACTTCTCGAATTACACACCGAAATCCGTATTATTTATAGGTGTTGTTACCAGTAGTTTTTACTTTTTTCATTTTTAGATAAGCAAGTCTAATGATTACTTTCCTATATGTTATTTTTTCAAACTCCTTTTCAGGGATAATATTAATCATCTCTTTTATTAAGCTAATATTATTCCAATCTTCATAATGGTAGTCAGTTAATTTTTCAAAAAGTTTGAATTGAAAATCATTTTTGTCAACAATTTTCAGAAAAGAATTAATGTAATCTAAACATCCGATATCTTCCATTGTGCCTCCACCTGAAGGATTAATTATATACTCAATATGTGGTATTTCTTGATTGAACTTTTCTGTCACAGAGTAGTCAATGTTTTTATTAGCGATTTTGTCAAATAAGTCTAGGTATGATTTTTTACTAACACCATTTAATTGCTTTTCAATAAGTAAATAATTTTCAAATAAATTAAATACATTTCTTTTTAGAGTAATATCTGTTGAATCCGAGTTATTAAATATAATTTTTTCATGTCTTATTTTTTGACATAATTCTAATTTTTGAGTAATAACATCAGAACTTGTTCTTGTCGATGAACAAGATTGAATTATTGATGTAACTAATAGGAAGTATATTATTTTTTTCAAATTACTGGTAACGTTCAGTATAAGAAACGTAGGGCAGGTGATATGCACTTTCGTTTCGGTTTATTACTTAGCTAAATATAAATATTTTGCTTTTATTTTTTCTCAAAAACGCCAAATTTTATATTTAGTGGACTTTGTTAATGTGTACAGACCTTTGGGTTTAGCACAATTCCCTATGTTTTTTATACATTGTTACCTGGCTGGCTTTTCTTTCCGTAAACTTGCTAGCGTTGGCGTGAAAGCTCTTTTAAATTTGTGAGGCACGAGTAAAATTTAAATGTGCTTGAACTTACGTTGGCAATTCCGATTAAATTAAACTATAACTTTCACTTGGTGGAAAAAGAAGTTCAATTCCCTTCGGTTTAATCTTAAATAATGGGCCTTTTTCAACAACTCTTCCTTTTGAATTTCGCTTAATTAAATGGTCAAGTGTTATAATCCCTTGGTCAATTAGTAAATCAAACTGTGACGTTATGGGCTTTTTAGTGTGCTCAACCAATTTATATTGAAAATACTCACGGTTATCTATTCTTGTGCTTTCTGCTTCAACCCAAAATGTTTCTTTGTGCTTTTCTCTTAGTCGATTATGAAGTTTGTCTAAAGTCCATATAACAAAGTCTCCAACTTCTGGCTTATCTGAATTTTCAATCAATTGTTTTATGTCATTGTCAATTCTAAGGTTCAGACCTTGTGAATTTCTTGTAGTAGCTGAAACTGTGCAATACAATTTAAAATCTTCTTCACGTTCATATCCGAAATTATTCAGAATCTCAGCAGAACTTTTAAATTTGCTTAAATTCCAATCCGGAACTTGAGCAAATAGATTTTTCCTGTTAGTTCTACTTTTTCTAAATGACTTTAATTCAATCCCCTTATAATCTGGTTTTTTAGAAGAGTTTATATCAATTCCAAGTGCAGTCTCTAGTGTTCTTCCAACAGAAGTGTCTGCGTCAACCATTGAAGGAATTGGTCCAGCACTTGCAATTTTTCTTAACATTCCTAAAAGTTCAAGAGCCACTTCATTTTCTGTATTATTAATTCCTCTGATTAAATCTTGTAATGGGTTTTGAATAGAAGAATTTACTAAGGTTTCAATGTCTAGTTGTGTAAGATTAAAAATCTGAAAACTATCGTCAAAATATGTGATTGCTATAATGTCATTTGCTTCTGCAATTTTCGTCATTTTGTAGAACCAAATTCTCGGGTCTCCACTTTTAGTAGCAGGACGGTATAAAGATGCTTGTGATTTAGTTATCTCAAATCCAGTATGAATAACAGTTGGAATAAGAACCTTATAATTCGGTCCCTGTTCTTGTTGTTCATAATCGTGAATGTTCTCATTTTTCAAGAAATTACGTACCGAACCTGTAGCATCCATAATGGATTTTTTTAGTCCAGTTTCGGTAGGTTCAATTAGAGTAAGAGAAACTTGATTTTTCGTTAGTAATTTTATCTTGTTTTGTTCTAGTTCTGTAAGTTTTCTCACTTGATGTGTTTTAAAATTTCACTTGCGACTGCTCTTGCTAATAATGGTGGAACTGCATTTCCAACAAGTGTGTATTGTGGTACTTCAGTTTTTCTATTGTTTCCTCCAGTTGAACGTTTTCCTTGAAAAACAAAAGAATCATCAAATGATTGTAAACGAGCCATTTCTCTTACGGTAAGTGCTCTAGGTGAATTGTAATGAACATAATCATCTGGAATAGTCATAATAGTAGAACTTTGTTGCTCAGGCTTTAAAACATTATAATTTCTCTTTTTTGATGAAAGATTGAGTTTTTCTAATTGACCTTGTGCATTTTTATAATTACCGTTCTTTAAAATAACTTTAAGACGTTTAATAACAGTCTCATTTTGGTTACTGGTTTTATGATTATTAAGAGAATCAAAATACTTCTCTCCATTTTCAAGTCCTAAAGTGTTTTTGACATAGAAAGGTTTGGTTTGTGGTTTGAATCGTTCAATTAATCTTCCCTTCTTTGACCATTCAGCAAAGGATTTTCCAGATTTACTGTTTGGTTTTCCGTCAATATTTCTCTTTTTAAGAAGTTTAGACATCTTTTTAGCCGTTCCATTATATTGTGCTGATATATCAACTAATTCATAATGGTGAGCTTCTTGATTGTTTCCAACAAAATCTAAATCATAAAGTGCTTCAAAAATAGTTACTTTTTCTTCTTCAGAAACTGTTGCTGGTATCTCTGAAATATATTTTTGGTCTTTTCTACAACCAATAAAAAGAACTCTTTCTCTATTTTGAGGAACACCATAATTTGATGCATTTGCAACAAAAGGTTTCTCTATTTTGTATAATCTAATACTTTCAAGAATAACATCTAATTCTTTTCTTTGCGTAGAATTGCAATAGGTTTTTAAGATTTCAATTGATTCATCAAATGATGTAGTGTAAATTTTTAAAGCAGTTATAATATCTGCACAATCTTTTTTATAGTTTGTCGGAATCGTTAAATTTCTAAATGCATTTTCAATTTTTAAAATAATACTTTCCGAACCTATTTCAGTTAAGAAGCCTGTAAATGAAGCAACAAAATCATCACTATCAATATTACAAAAATCTTTTTCTTTGATAATATCTCTTTTTAGTTTTTCCCATTCTTTTGCTCTTGCTAAAAGAATAAAACCGTGTCGAATAGTATTTATGTTTTCGTCAGTCTTGCTAGTTTTGTAATCGGCAATTTTTGGTGTTATTTTTTTAAATCTATTCTCTACAAATTGAATAAAATCTTCTCTTCCAGACTCCTTCTCTTTTTCTAGTAATTTTTCTAGTTCAACTCTTTTTATAAGACTATCAAATAGAAAAGAGTTTGATTCTGTGCGTATTTTTTTAATGAATGAATTTAGTAAAGGAATTTCTTTAATATCGACAATGGAATTAATCTCTTTAAGAATAAGTTCTTTTATTTTACCACCTTCTTTAGTTAAGATTCCTTTCACGTTCTCCATTACAAAGTATTTTGGTTGTAAAACCTTAATTACTTCTAAATAATGAGAAAATAAATCATCTTTTTTATCAAACTTCTTTCTTTTACCTGCAAGGCTAAAACTTTGACAAGGAGGTCCTCCACAAACTACATCTATTTTTTTTCCTTTAATTTTATCTAATAGATTGTCTAAAAAATCAGGTTCAGTTATATCTTGTTTTAAAAACTCAGCATCTAAACCTAGTTGATGATTATAACGAACTACGTGAGTTAATTCGCAGTTTTCATTTATATCATTCGCAACAATAAAATCGAAGAATTTATTGTTAGATTCTGCTTGAAGAAATCCTTCGCTAAAACCGCCTGCACCAGCAAATAAATCAACAAAAGTGAAAGGTTTCCCGTAAAGTGAAACTTGTTCTTTTACAATGTTTACATTGCTGTTGTTTTTATAGTTTTCAATATGCTCATTTAGAATAGTTTTAACTTCATCTTGAGCAAATGTTTTCTTGTTAGAGTTATGCAAAAGTTCGTCTGCTCTTTCGTTTAAAAAGTTTAAATAATGATTTATTTCGTTAGATTCTACACTTAATCCTGTAGCTCGTTGTTTTTTCTTGTCGAATTGTTTAAGTTGTATTTTCTGACCTGTAGAAAGTTTTATTTGACTTCCATTACAGTTTATTCTTAAATGAATAGGAGCACAACCTTTTTTGTCAGGTTTGTCTAGATAGAAATTTATTGTTGCCATATTATTTTACGGACGATTTTACGTACACGGACAAAATTACGGACATTTTTTAGTTTTCCTGCTTAAATTGTATTTTTATTTTGAGTTATGAGATTGGGTAGGGGAAGCTCTTTTTATTTTGTGAGGTACGAGCAAAGTAAAATGTGCTTAACCGTGCGTTGGATTTTTTTCGCTTGCAGGTAACGTTTAGCTATGAATAGTGCGGGGCAGAAAATCCGCGGATTTTCGTGTCGACACAAGCCATGAGCTTTTATATTTTGTTTTTATTTTGTCGTTTTAAAAAAGCCAAATTAAAAGATTTGGCATTGATTGTAAATATACACAAGCTTTCAATTTTAAACACCAAAATCCGTATTATTTATAGGTGTTGTTACAGTACGTTTTTTAATTGGATTTAAGAAAAACCAATATAAGGGTTATTGCTATCCCAATAACAGATGAGATTAAGTTCAATATAGGCAAATCATTTTTTGCTATGTTATAAGTCAAATTGTATGTTTTTTTTCTATTCATAAGGGTAATAATGAATATTAAAATTGAAAGTGCAATTATATTTATTGTTAAAAGTTTGCTGTCTAGTAAAGTGTTATAATCAAAGGGTAAAATAAGGTTAGAGATAATAAAGTAGAAATATGATGTAATTAAAATCCAACCAATTTTTTTATTTATAAAAACACCTAGGACAGGTATAAGTAATATTAATGATACTCTTAAATGAGCTCCACTAAATACTACTTTAATGATGTCATAAGTCTCTTGATTATAATCTTCATAAAAGAAGGAATAGTAATCAATAAGCTCTAAAGCACCAATTACTGTAGCGATGATAAACAAAACCATTATAAATGATTTGATTATTAAGAGTATGTAATTTTTTTTTATGTTTTCTATTGAAAGTTTCACTATGTACTGTAACGTTTAGCTATGAATAGTACGGTGCAGAAAATCCTCGGATTTTCGTATCGACACAAGCCATAAGCTTCTCGGTTTTGTTTTTAATTTTGTCGTTTTATAAAAGCCAAATTAAAAGATTTGGCGATAATCGTAAAGATACACAAGCTATCAAATTTAAACACCAAAACCCGTATTATTTATAGGTGTTGTTGTAAATAGTTTTTATTTGAGAGCCTCAATAGTGTCCGCTATA
>Ga0105355_10005666_pt1 | contig 10509 bp, 8 predicted proteins | sample GOMGulsemesocosm_2_FD_83508 | JGI IMG/M metagenome (GOLD analysis project Ga0105355, IMG submission 83508) | Methane-oxidizing microbial communities from mesocosms in the Gulf of Mexico - GOM9C Gulf of Mexico | ecosystem: Environmental > Aquatic > Marine > Cold seeps | place: Gulf of Mexico...
TATAAACACGTACCACTAGTTGAAGACAACATTGTTGAAGGTATCCGCAATAATGTTTTTGGTACCTTAGCCGTAGCGCAGGCGGCTATAAAATGCAAAGTGACTCACTTTACTTTAATATCCACCGACAAAGCTGTACGCCCTACCAACATCATGGGCGCAAGTAAACGCATGGCTGAATTAGTACTACAAGCATTGGCAGAAACAGAGGGCCATACAACGCTCACTATGGTGCGCTTTGGTAATGTTCTTGGCTCATCAGGCTCTGTAGTGCCACTGTTTAAAAAGCAGATTCGTAAAGGCGGCCCAGTTACCGTTACCCATCCCGATATTATTCGCTACTTCATGTTAATACCAGAAGCCGCACAACTGGTAATTCAAGCTGGTGCGATGAGTAAGAATGGCCAAGTATTCGTATTAGATATGGGCGAGCCAGTAAAGATCCTCGATTTAGCCAACCGCATGATTCATTTGATGGGTATGAAAGAGCACATTAATGCCGAAAGTGAAAAGGAGAGTGGTGATATAGAGATCAAATTCACAGGGCTAAGACCGGGTGAGAAACTCTATGAAGAACTGTTGATTGGTGCTCACGTTGAGGGTACAAGTCATTCGAAAATCATGACGGCACAGGAAAACAAGCTAAGTTGGTTAGAAATGGAAAGACTAATTCATCAGCTTGATGTTTGCTGTCATAATTTTGATGTGGAGTCTATTAGACGCATCTTGTTAGATGCCCCTACGGGTTATAACCCAAAACATTAAGTTAATAATTTGCGATATGTAAGAATTAACTTCCAAGCTTTAGAGTTTAGAATTAATCCTAATTCTCTATTTAACTGCTCGTTTTCTTTTTTTTGTTGATGAATTTTTTCTTGTAGCTGCTCATTTGTCTCTTGTAGCTGCTCTTTTGCCTCTTGTAGCTGCTCGCTTGTCTCTTGTAGCTGCTCGCTTGTCTCTTGTAGCTGCTCGCTTGCCTCTTGTAGCTGCTCGTTTGTCTCTTGTAGCTGCTCGCTTGTCTCTTGTAGCTGCTCGCTTGTCTCTTGTAGCTGCTCGCTAGCTTCTTGTCGCTGTTCCTGTACCTGCTCGTTAGCTTCTTGTAGCTGCTTGCTTGCCTCTTGTAGCTGCTGGTTTTTTACAAGCAAACTATTTATAGGGCTTCGACTATATTTATCAGGAAATGCTATACCTTGCTCAATACCTTGCATATTAAGTTCAAAGCTACTTAACATGTTATAATTAAATAATAAAAAGTCTTTTTCATAAAGAGCGTTTACAATTTTAATTGATTCATCATCATAAAAAGATAAATAATTTTGATTAACAATTTTTTCTGTTACATTATTTTTTGGTAATTCTAAGCCTTCGATATCAAGAATTGATTGAATAATAAAGTAATCTTCATTAATTGATTCCATTTTACCTATAAAATCAGCAATACATTTTTTCCCATTATAAAAAAAATAATGCTGGGGACAGAAATGAATAAAGTTATAATCATATCGAATATTAATGTCATTCAAGTCTTTTAGAAAATCATTAAACCCTCTTGTCTCTCCCCACTGCCTAATTCTTTCTTGATATGCTGAGTAAACACGTTCATACGGGTTACGTACAAAACCAAATACAAAAAAATCATTATTGTTTACATACTGATAGTACTCTGTCTTGGATAGGTCATTCATTGTTATATGTGGCTTATCAACCGCATGATCTATTCCTGAAATATAACCTCTATGCCAAAAGAAATTATCAAAACTATCATATTCAGATAAGGCTGCACGAATACTACTTCCAGCTACTTTAGGGTTATGAATGAAAATAAATTTTTTTGACTTAGAGATGATCATAATAAGTTACTTAATTTTTGATGTTGATAGTTTACCGAGTTCCGAATCAGGCTTGGATAGATAATGGTTCTGATAACAATAATTTGTGGCATCAATAAAGCCCTCTACACTACCACAATCAAAGCGTCTGCCTTTAAATTTATAAGCTATCACACAACCTGTTTTTGCTTGCTCTAACAAGGCATCTGTAATTTGAATTTCGCCACCTTTACCTGCTGGTGTGTTCTCGATAATATCAAAAATATCAGGGGTCAAAATATAGCGGCCAATAATCGCTAAATTACTCGGAGCTGTACCTGGTTCTGGTTTTTCCACCATATCTTCTATACGGAAAATATCATCACTAATTTGACTTCCAGAAATCACACCGTATTTATGTGTTTCTGATTCAGGCACTTCTTCAACAGCAACAATAGAGCAACGAAATTGTTTAAATAACTGTACCATTTGTTGTAAAACACCGTAATCTTCATTAATACAAAGATCATCAGCTAATACTACGGCAAAAGGTTCATCACCGATTAAGTCCCGACCAGTTAAAATTGCATGGCCTAAACCTTTCATTTCACGTTGGCGCACAAAGGTAAAACTTGCCGCGTCAATAATTGCGCGAATATTATCAAGTAAGCCTTCTTTATTTGTACCACTGATTTGATACTCGAGTTCAAAATTTTTATCAAAGTGATCCATTAAGGAGTGTTTACCACGCCCCGTAACAATACACATATCAGTCATGCCAGCTTGTATTGCTTCATCAACGCCATATTCAATCAATGGTTTATTAACGATTGGCATCATTTCTTTAGGCATAGATTTAGTTGCTGGTAGAAAGCGGGTGCCGTAGCCTGCCGCAGGAAACAAACATTTTTTAATCATGGGATATACTTATTATCTAAATTAAAATTACTAGACATACCATCTCGAAGGGCATCTTGAATTATTCTCATACCTTTAATATTACCCGTCAGCATGCAATAGCCTGCAACCAATAAAGCTAATAGATATGGACGATTCTTTACAAACCAGTTATTACCAAACTCTTTATGTATCCTGAAAAAATTACGGTATACAAAATAGCTTTTCCAATCAGTTGGTTTATAATTGGGCTCTGCAGGACGTAGGCGTGTCATTTTTGCTGATGGGATACATTTAATATCAAAACCATTTCGAAGAGATTTTAATGAAAAGTCTAAGTCATCACTAAAAATAAAATATCTTTTATCCGGTATTCCTATTTTTTCAAAAATACGAGTTGGGATCATTGGACCTTCAAAAGGCACATTCTGAATATCAAAGGGTGCTGTTTGCTTTTCAAAATCAGTGCCCATTACTGAATTACGTTTATGATTTAAAATAAAAATAGAATCTAAATCAATAGTCGTTGCAGATGCTTCAGCATTGGAACCATCTACAGCATAACGCATTGGTTGCAAAATGGTTTTTTGATCCATATAAGGCGTTAATTTTTCTAAACAATCTGGAAAAAAAGTTACATCATCATCAGCCAACCATAGATGAGTGAACCCACCCATCTCTAATGCTTTTTCACAACCAAAAGCAAAACCACCTGCGCCCCCTAGGTTAGCTTTGGTATTAAAATAGTGAACGTGACTTTTTATTGTATTAGTAAACGTATCGACAATCTCTTTGGTATTATCCTTACTATTGTTATCAATAATAAAGTAAGTTAGCTCTCCCTGTGCTTTCAGGGACTCAAGATTTTGTTTTAACATATCACTACGGTTAAAAGTAACCAGTACCACAGCTATATTATTCATTTATACCCTAAAAAATGGTGCAATTAAGCACCATTTATATAACTAAGATTAATTTAAGCTACTTCAACAAAAAAAGCAGATACTGCTTTGCCATTCTCAAGCGCTTGTAACGATTTTTCTGCTACAGTCATCGCTTCACGAATAGTTACATCCATATCTAAATAACGGTATGTACCTAAACGACCAACAAAAGTTACTTTACTTTGAGATTTAGCTAATTCAACATACTGCGACAGTTGTTCAATGCCTTCACCGCCTGCAAAACGGATCGGGTAATAAGGTATATCTTGCTCATCAGCTAAACGGCTATACTCTTTATAAATAACCGTTTTATCGTGTGATTCCCAAGGTGAGAAATACTTATGCTCAGTAATTCGAGTATAAGGTACTTCAACATCACCGTAATTCATCACAGCAGTGCCCTGGTAATCACCATCATGGACTTCTTGCTTAAAATCCAAAGTACGGTAACCTAAACGACCATGTTGATACTCAAAGTAAGCATCGATTGGACCAGAATAAAATACATGATCAAATTCTACTTCCATTGTCTTATCAAAGGTAGTATTAAGTTTAACTTCAATATTTTCATGGTCTAAAATCTTTTCAACAATTTCAGTATAACCATTAACCGGCATGCCCTGGTATTTATGATTGAAGTAATTATCATCATAATTAAATCGAACAGGAAGGCGCTTTAGAATACTGGCTGGAAGTGTTGATGGATGCACACCCCACTGTTTTTGAGTGTACCCCTTAAAGAAGGCTTCGTAAAAATCTTTACCTACAAAGCGCATAGCTTGTTCTTCAAACGTTTGTGGGTCAACAATTGAAGTGTCAGCTTGTGACTCAAGAAATGCTTTTGCTTCTGTTGGACTTAAAGTCTTACCGAAGTATTGATTGATCGTATGCAAGTTAATAGGCAGAGAGAACACAGCCCCCTGGCTTGTTGTTTTAACCCGATTTGTATACGGTTTAAATTCAACCCATTGATTTACATAATCCCATACTTCTTTATCATCTGTATGAAAAATATGTGGGCCATATGTATGAACCAGTATATCGGTTTCTTTATCACGCTTCGAATAGCAGTTACCAGCAACATTTTCACGAGAATCAATAACAGTTATTTTGTGACCTTGCTCTGCATATTTTCGAGCTATAACGGCACATGAAAAGCCAGCCCCTACACAAAGAACTTTATTTACCTTGTAAGCCATGACGCCACCCTTTTACAATTGATTTAAGCATATTTGAACTAAACTCATATTTAAGCCCCTCTACAGTCACTCTCAACTGGGACAAAAGAAAGATAAAGTTTGCGAGTCGGTCACCACTACCAATTTGATCCATATGACTAATATCGCGTTTAACCTTAAAATTATTTCTTAATGTATAATAAGTCCTAAATGGATTCATATTACCATAGCCATAGATCTTTTTACGAAATACCGCATTCTTTACATAAATAACATTCGTAAAGAAGGATGCTTTGATTCCATATACAGTATCATCTTGATAAATAAAATAATCAGGATCAGGGAACCCTATTTTGTCGATGATATTACGACTTATTAACATCCCTTCAAAACAAGCTACATTAACACCACACCAATCAAGGCCGTTTTCAAAAGCTGTATTTTTTAGGTCCAGTAGTCTAGCTGTAAATGGGTCGTAGTATTGCTCCCAATATTGAACTTCATTATTTTCTGTGAATATTTTCGTAGCATTGATACACTCAGACATATCTGAATAAGAAAGTTGTACCTCTAAAGTCTTTGGATCTGGTTCTATATCATCATCCATAGTCCAAATCCAATCTGCCCCACTCTCGTGAGCTTTCTTCATACCGAATTCAAACCCACCAGCACCGCCTGAGTTTTTGTCAAGGTGAAAATAAGTAATTAAAGGCTCGTCTAGTATCCCATTTGCCTTTAATAGTTCTTCTGTCCCATCCGTTGAGGCGTTATTAACTAAAATAACTTCATCCACTTTCCTTGTCTGATTTAGCAAACCTCTAAGACACTCTAAAAGAAGATCCTTTCTATTAAATGTTACTACTACAGCTATGACTTTCATTAACGAAAAATCCTTTTTAACATTCTCATAATTTTCGAATTAGAGTCTCTGAAATGATGTATGACTCTCGCTACAACCCAAGTGTTATTAGCCAAATCATGAGTTGCCTCACCCAAAATCAACAAATGAGAAAGACTAATTTTCCCAGATGCTATATCCTCTCTGACATGTTTATTGATTATTGTCGATCTATAAAACATATGCTTATCATGCATATCAGTTACAGTATTTCCATAATCTTTGTTATTCGAATTTGTTCGTATGTGATAATTTGCTAATTCATTTTGGACGACCAATATATCAAACTTGGTTAGAAAACGAATGTTGAAATCCCAATCCCCACATACAGGTAACGTTTCATCATAATAGCCCACATCTTCAAAAACACTTCGCTCATAGAGAAAAGAGATTGGCATAAACTTATTAACTTCGCAGGTTTTCTGTAATGAAATAGCGGAGAGATATCGATCAAATGGCTGATCATATTCAAATATAATCTCTTCATCAGTAACTTGTTCAAAAACTTGCTTTGTATGAGTAACCACACCTTTAACTGACGTAACCTTACATTCAGAAAGTGCTTTTGAAGCCACAGCTAAAAATTCAGGATCCAAACTGTCATCATCATCATGGATAAGTACATATTTAGAATCTGAATTTTTTAGTCCTACATTCGAAGCAGCTTCCATACCTAACGAATCAGTGTTATGGATGAGTTTTACTCTGCCTTTATATTGAGCTGAATATTTATTCATTAACTGCTCAACACAACTCTGCTCACCGCCGTCATTAACAATCACATGAAGCCAGTCTGATTCAGTTTGTGAAAGTATACTCTTCATAGCTCTTTCTAGAGTAATCGGACGGTTTTTAGTTCTCGTTATCACTGCAATTTTTTTTATTTTCGAAGTATTAACCTTAAGGCTATTATTATCTTCAGATTTATGATCTTCAGATTTATTATTTTGCATTGACTTTAATCCTTGATTTTTTATTGTTAATTTACTTCATTCGGCCGGTAATTAGTATTATTTTAATTAAAATAATACATTGAAACTACAACGCTAAATCTCAATGAGGTCAGGGTCGGCTATTAATTTACTTACATTCTAAATAATTAAAGTCATAGTCCACAGAAATAATCATCAAACCAATTACTGACAACCCTATCAATAAATCTAAATTAATTAGTTATCAAAATTTAATTGATAGAGTTAGCATTATTTGGTTAATTAAAGGCAGGTAACCCAGTTTAAATAATCAACCATGTTGAATAAATTTTCGTATTAATATTACATATAAGAAATATTAATATTCATTCGTGCTAATTTCAGTTATTTCTTAATATATTAAAACTAGGACATATATCAACAAAGCCTGTATTATCTAGCTTTTTATCAGAGATAATACGAAACATGGCTATATCCAATACTCGATGGTTGAAGTCCTCTGCGCCATTAATATTAGAAATAACGCCTGCATTTAAAAAGTATAAACCAGGATTAAAATTAGGCCTGAATTTAAACTCTATTTTTTTTATCTCTTTTTTGTTAACCACAGATATAGCACTATCTAATGATGGTAAAATAGCACCACCTAATTCTGTACCATTCATTAATTTAATCATCATACCAAATCTAACGTCATGGCAGTCATCATCAAATCGAACAACATAAGTATATGTATACTCTTCAGATGAAATCAACTGGTTTACTTTTCTTCCGTTCCCGTCAACTATGTATGCTTCCAAAATTTCCGCACCGTTACAACTATAATAAGTTGTGCTTTGAGGTACAAGATTAGGATCATAATCATCTAGTTTTATAACTTTATCGTTTTCTTGAGTAGAAGAAGATTTAATATTCTCCGTGAGACAGGGCTGACCTTCTGTCATCGATAATATTATGCTTTCTCTCTCTTCATCTTTAGCCGAAAGTAACCGCTGATAAGATGATATAACCAATTTTGGTGTTCCAATTAATAAAATATCAGCTTTATTAATTAATACAGCTCTATCGCACAATTCTAATATTTGTTGGGCAGAATGTGATACAAATAATATAGTCACACCTTTTTTCTTTAACATTTCAATCTTAGAAAAACATTTCCTTTGAAATAATTCGTCACCGACAGACAAAGCCTCATCAACAATTAATACATCAGGCTCAACATTAATTGCAATTGCAAATGCGAGTCGAACAACCATCCCACTTGAATAACTTTTAATTGGTTGATGAATAAATTCACCAATATCTGAAAATTTAACTATATCATTATATTTTTCTTTTATTTCAGCGTTTGATAACCCCAAAATTGAGCCATTAAGATATATGTTTTCATGTCCGGTGAATTCTGGGTTAAACCCTGACCCTAATTCAAGTAATGCTGCAATCCTACCATTAACATTTATTGAGCCAGATGTCGGTGTTAAAGTTCCACATATCATTTGCAACAGTGTCGACTTACCCGAACCATTACTACCTACTATACCAATAGTTTCACCTTTAATAACATCGAATGATATGTTTCGACAGGCCCAAAACTCTTTATAGTATTTTTTATTTTTTAATATTGCCTGATATAATCTATGTTGAGGTTTTTCATAAACTCGAAAACATTTATTCACATTTTTAATTGATACAGCTATATTACAAGACATCAGCAAAGCCTTTTTTTAATCGATTAAAAATCATAAAACCAAAGATAAAAACCATAAAGCAACTTGCTAAATACATTATATAGCCGCTAACTGCTGGTACCTGTCCCCAATAAAGTATCTGCCTCATATCCTCAATAGCAGGAGCGATTGGATTAGCTAGAAGCAATAGTTGGAATTGTTCTGGGACACTCTCTGCAGGGTAAAATATCGGTGACAAAAACATCAATAATGTCACGACGATTCCGACCGCTTGCCCTATATCCCTAAAATATACAGTAATTGATGATATTAAATATGAACAGCCAAGAATAAAAAGAATAAGTGGTACTAGATATATAGGTATTAATATAATAGTCCAATTAACAAAACCATGAATAAATACATAAAAAACAATCCATACAAATAGACTTATAAATGCATGAAATAAAGCAGTCAGCATTACCACTATAGGAAGTATCCCTAAAGGGAACACTACTTTTTTTACATAATTTACATTTTCAAAAATAATATTAGGTGACCGATTTATACATTCAGCCATTAAATTAAATACAATTAACCCAGCAAACAACAATAATGCGAAGTCAGACTTTGACTCAGTAGTTCCCGGCCATTTAGCATTAAATATACTGCTAAATACAAATGTATAAACAATCAACATCGTGATAGGAATAATTAAAGACCATAATATCCCAAGACTTGAACCTCTATATCGACCTAATATTTCTTTTTTTGTAAGAACAAAAATCAACTCTTTATGTTTAAATAAACCATTTATTTTCAAGTTACATTCCTTCAACACAATTTTAAAATAGTACGCTGTATAATAACTAGCTAAATCTATGTATTTTCATTGTCATGACAATACAACCGTTTTATGTCACTCTAGAAAATAGTGATACCAATAATAAGAATTAATTTTAAAATTTTCTAAATTATTTAAATTATTTAAATTAATATAGTCTTGCATCCCGATTCAGGAAATTAATTACGAATAAGTGCATTCAAAGTCTTCTAACAGCTTCATTAACGAGGTGCGCGGATACCAATACAGAGAGCGGTACACATTTCTGCAATCTCCCAACACGGAAAGTGTTCTCAATACGATGGGTTTAAGTAAAGCCTAAATCTTTACTTAAACCATGGCACACATTATCGTTAACAGATTAACTTCTTTTTTACGCATGGGGATTTTATAGCTAACCATTTGAATATATATACATTTAAAACACGCTACCGCCCTAAGGTCGCAGTACCCCAAAACTGATAAATCATCTATTTTTAAATTTAACAACGTCAAAACGCGGGTATAATCGCATAAAAATCTACATTCAGCAAGCTAACCACTAGATATTAACTCCGCTTTATAACTTGAATAAGAATAAATAAAATGGGTGTTATCCCTCTATTACATTACCTTACATTTTAAAGAGCTACATCCGTTATTTAACCTGTAGTATGATAAGAGATTGAACTAAAAAATAGTCGCTTTATTCTGTGATGTCGGTGACCTCTGTAAAGTATTCATACCTGAATGGCAGAAAACCATCATTGAAACTGATGCAATAAACAATACCCGTGTTAATGCTGAATTTGATTATTGATCATAACTATAATCCTCACAAAATATTACTATAATATAGCTTGTTTTTGAGTTTATAGTGGATTATCAGATGTCACGATTCGCAACGGCTAAACCCTAGCCTCTCCTTAATTTAGGTGGGGGTTGAATTAGCTGCCTTACCCTTTATAAATCATAAGGTGTTCACGAATATTGAAGGGGGTGTTACAACGAATGCAGAAACAACTGAAAAAATAGACTCCCCCTTATTGTAGGGATAGGAAGGGAGTCTTTCTTTAATGCTTAATCTTCGATTAGCACAGACTCTAATGCCATGATGATCATGTCATTGAACGTTAATTGACGTTCTTCAGCAGTTGTAACTTCACCAGTACGGATGTGATCAGATACAGTGCAGATACAGATAGCATTTGCGCCGAACTCAGCTGCTACGCCGTATAGACCAGCCGCTTCCATTTCTACACCTAATATTCCCAATTTTTCCATTGTATCAAATGACTCAGGCTTTGGTGTGTAGAATAGATCAGCAGTGAAAATGTTACCTACCTTCGCATCAATATTACA
>Ga0105355_10005679_pt1 | contig 10500 bp, 8 predicted proteins | sample GOMGulsemesocosm_2_FD_83508 | JGI IMG/M metagenome (GOLD analysis project Ga0105355, IMG submission 83508) | Methane-oxidizing microbial communities from mesocosms in the Gulf of Mexico - GOM9C Gulf of Mexico | ecosystem: Environmental > Aquatic > Marine > Cold seeps | place: Gulf of Mexico...
AAACCGACAGCAGCATAAAACTGATCAAAGCGGTTATAATCTTGCGTTAAGGTAGTTGCCTTCATGTTATCAGTACCCTCATCAAGAGGAATACCTGCATAAAGGTTATAAAACAGACCAGAATAGCTTAAGTAGAACTCACCTACAGATTTGTTATCGGTAGTATTGTGATGATAATAAACTTCATAATCAAACATATCACCAATAGTACCCGTTAAACCAGCAATGTAATCTTGAGAGTAATCAGATACATTGTTATCACGGTTACCGATGTCAGTCCAACGGAATCGACCATCAACTGCTACGTCATATGGGTTATGTGTAGAGTTAGCAGGAACGCCGCCTAACCAATTAGCTGCAGGAGGAGCATAACGACCAAATGATTCATTATTAGTAATCATAGCTCTGGCGAAAAAGTCTACATTTTCGCTAATTTCATAACTGGCGTTAACAAAAACTGAATCTCGGTTAGTAGATGCTTGGTTTGCTGCAAGACCAGCATAATCAAAACCACAGTATTTATTATCAGAAGTTTCAGAAGTTTCCCATTCGCCAATAAAGCCAGGAACAGTTGCAACTAAATCATCACATGCTGGAGAGGCTTCCCATAAACCTGTTGTAGGGTTTTTGATACTTGCGCCGTATGTACTGATACCAACGGTTTCATCATAAGCACCATCACCATCGTTATCTATCCACTTAGAAGCTGTGTATGGACGATCTGCGGCAAATATTGGCTTCTGCTCTTGATGCTCATAAGAAAAGGTAATATTACCTTTATCACTAGAAACACCGGTTACGAAAGAGAAATCGCTAGCATCGCCACCTTCATCATCACCGAATTGCTGATTGATGTTAAATTCTAAACCTTCATAGTCTTTCTTTAAGATGATGTTAACAACACCTGAAATAGCATCTGAACCGTATACAGCTGATGCACCACCTTTTAAAATTTCAATTCTTTCAACAATAGCCATAGGAATCTGGTTAATGTTTACAGCTGAACCACCCATAGTAGGTGAACCTGGTAAACGTTTACCATCTAATAAAACTAACGTTCTTTCAGCACCTAGACCTAATAAATCAACAGATGCTTGTGATTGCCAGCTTGAACCTGAAGCAGGAACAGTAGAACCAAAACTGTTAGCCGTTGATGAACGTAAAGCATCAGCAACACTAATACGACCAAGATTAAGCATTTCAGCACCAGTAATTACTTGAACTGGTGAAGACTGCTCCATATCTGTACGTTTAATACGAGAACCGGTTACTTCAATACGCTCTACATCTTCTGCGCCTTCTTCAGCTGAAAAAGCTGGGGCAGAAATGGCTGCTGCTGCGCTAGCACCAAAAATCATGGCTAAACGAACTGCTTTAGTTACTTTACTATTGTTATACATGTTTACTCCCTGGATCACTTTAGTGATTGGTTGTTTATTTATTTGTTTTTATATAATTCAAAAAGTCAAAGCTATGTTGCTTTGTTAACTCTTTAAACTTGGTAACTCTTATAAACAAGTCATACGACCTGATCTGTCGGCTAAGATAGTAAACGGGATTAGATTGAACCGTCAACACCATTTCTAACTAAATGGTAAACTTTTTAACAAATAGAAATACCTAGTAACATATTAAAAAGATAAAAAAACAACAAGAACACAACCCAAGCCACTGATTCTTTTACATAAAAACAAAAGCACAGTTTAAAATGTAAATTATCAATGAACATATAAACTCATCAAAAGTAACACCATGATAACATTAACAAAAACCATTAATTTACAGTTACTTATGGAAACGCGATTTTTCACACATGCACAACAGCTCACAAAACAACCAAAATAAAAAACACGAAATACCCCTAATTATCAACAACTAACACCAGAACAAGCTCTTCCCGTAAAAATATAATTACAAAACATGAACTTTTAAGTTTTATCAATTTAATAAAAAAGAAATAAACATCAGATTATTAAACCAGACGTGTGTTAAATAGCTGTGATATTATCAAGTCATAACATCACTTAGCTTAATTCAAGCTATTATTATTACCTTTCCACTTTAGTTGTAATTCAATAAGTACATTATGAAAGACCTCTCATTGACTCGATTTGAATCCCAAAAAAAACTTCATGCTAATAATGCAATCACCCGCCTATCTGCATTACTTGAACAGCTCACTCTTCAAGCAATAGAGATTGACAAAGGAAATACTAAACAAAAATCCCACTGGTTAATTGAAAATAATGATTTGTTTTCACATCAACTGTTTAAATCAAGAAGTGACTGTTTTACGCCCTATGTAAACGAAACCAAACAACGCTTGACAGAGTTGACCCGCTTAATGAAAACAACATTAATCAGCGATAACTCTGAAAGAATAGCCAAAGAGTCATTAGCACAGATAGAGCAGCAAATATCAGCATTAATGAACGCGTTGCAGTCAAACCAAACAATGCATCAAACTGCACAGATGAATTTTGAAATTAAAAAGAAGATACGCGCAAATACGGCAAAGAAAAACCAAACTAAACTCAATGCACAATATAATAACGTGGCTAAAGCGGTACTGCTTAGTAGTCATCAACTGTATCAAAAGCTCAATGAACACCATGAGTTTGAAAGACGTTTAATGGATATGGTGCAAACAAGACAGCAAGAACTAACACAGTGCAGAGCTTCTCAAAGTACAAAGCTATCTCAAGAAGTACTTGCCTTACATCAACGTTTAGGACGTTGTCGTAAAGCGATATCAGCTATTGAACGCGAAATTGAACTGGCGGAAAAACGCTAAGTTAAATAATTTTTTTTAACGATTAGCATTTTGACCCAACTCGGGTTAATCTTTAATTAAGGTTTCACATTAACAGAAGGTTTATATGAAAATTTCTGATGATATTCATAATTATTATGAAAAATTAGTACTGCAGCACTTCGTCAATTCAAAGTTTGATGACAAATACGATAGTGATTTTATTGCGGATTTAACCTGCGTAGTATTAAATCAATTACCAACGCGCTATATTCGTCATGAAGTGGATATGGCCTTTTATTTACCGCCATCTGAACGCTTTGAAATGGAGACAAAAGTAAAAAAAGCGATCAGTAAAGCAGTAGAGTTTATGCAAGTCAATCGAGAAAACACAGCTAATTAGTTTTTTAGAAAACAACTAATATTCCCGCACTATTTGTTTTTTCTTACAGATAGCAGAAAGCAGCCATGTTATTCAGTGATTTGTGAATATTCTGGCTGCAGGCTATTATCATTTAATCACATTAAAGCCATTTACTTTTTAAATCATGGTCCCTGAAATTACTGGTTCATAAAATTTATCAACAACTTGCCACTTTCCAACTACCAACCAAGATTCAACTTTTATTATCTCGTGATTTTGGTGAACATAACATTCTTGTTTAATTTATACCGTTTAGGTTAATTAGGTGAGCAATACCTTTTGTAAATAAATTTTGAAGTTCTAGGTATTTAATTGAGCATTAGCGAACTATTGTGGTTGAAAGCAGTGTAGAGATTAGATATTTAACCCTTTGAAGATAATTAAATCATCAATGCAAGTGATAGATTGAATGTATTCAATACGTTAACTTTTACAGGAGATGATTGACGCTTCATGTCTTCTAGTCCCCCCCTGAGGAACATAAGCCAGTAAAACATCTGAAGCACGAATATCCTCTTTTTGATAAGTTTAAAAAGTATCCAAACAAGTAAAATTGAATAATCATTTTTACTTGTTAAAAGACTCAACTACGTCGTTATATACCTAATAAATAGAACAAACAACTATTAAAATATGTGTCTTGTAATTGGCACTTCTTCTTGAATACAGAGTAGAACCTGTATTTAATGAAATTAGCACTTGTCTGCTCTAATGACATATTGCGCAAAACTGAATCGTCTAAACGTTTATTTTACAGCGTTTATTATCTTCTCATAACCGAGTCATTTAGGTTTTAATAAATACAATTAAGGGTATAAAGATGGAGAAATATTTGTTGATGTTATAACACAACCTGTAGAAATTATGTTTTTCTAGGATTGCTTATCTTGAGGATTTTGGGTGGCAACCCAAACAGCCACACCTCGGCACATGAGTCGTCTGCTGCGGTTGCTTCCTTCCAGATCTGGCCGAGTTCACAGAGTATCATTGCGAGGGGACCGAAAGGGTCACCATAGATGACTTAAAACAAATAATATGCATTCGTCTCAAGCGGCGCAAAGTATCGCTAATCGGGCCGAGAGATGCAAGTAATACTTAGTAAATAAAAACTAAAACAGACTGTTCGCCTGTTTTTTAAGCTACCTCAACCACGATTAACACAATCAGTACTACATTTAATTAATTCCGTTCTTCTTCTGGGCCAATTTTTCGTTTATCTCTAATAATATTGATTTGATAATTAATAAGTTTTCTTTACCTAAACGAAGCAGTAATTTATCGCTATCAGCTAGCTCTTCCAATTCCTTGTCCTGATATTTATACATGACACTTGGGCGTATAAGTGCCATGGATGATTTCGGCAGCTCCATGTCGAGTACTCGCGTAATAGCATCTTGAAGTGTTAGCGTGAAGTCATCTTCATAGCCTAATTCATTATAAGCTTGGTCAACAAGAGGTTTCACTTCAAAATACCAATCTACAAGGCTACTGCTATCGATAGAGCGAAGTAAATCAATATATAAATTAAAACGCTTGCTTGAATCAGGGTTCCATTGCCACACATTCTGTTTTCTTTCAATCGATACGTTATTTTCATCAACGCTAAATTTATTCTTTGGCAACACAAAAGGCGTATGCTCATAAGAAAGCTCCCCTTGAGCAAAGTTATCAGTAAAAACAACAAAGCGACGGATCATATCTTCATCAATAACTAATTTGAGTAACTCTGTTCTCCAAGTCAGCTCTGGTAATTTAGTTTGTAACCATGCATCACTCATATCAAGTTGAGGTAACGGCGTCTCATTCACTTCAATAGGCTCTAATTCGACCACTGGAATGGGTTCTGGCATGACTTCAACGAGAACTTCAGCTTCAGCTTCAGCAAGCGGATCAATAACTTGCTCTTCAGGTGCAACAACTACATCGGCTTGTTTACTTAACTCTGAAACATCCATAGCACGTTTTTCTGTTTTACCACCTGAAAACTGCCAGAAAGCTACAATAACCAGCAGTATGGTTATCACAAGTATAATTAATGGTCCTTTATTTTTCTTATCCGTGTCTAATTCTGCCTGAAGAACGTCATTGCTATTTTTTTCATCGACTTTTTTTGTATCTAAATTATCCATAGTCACCTTAAGCTTTAGTGCTTTGCTCTACTAATGCATTTTATTAGTTAAATAAGACCTCAAATATAATTAGCTTCATTGCACCGTTTTTTCATCTTAGTTGCAAGCATGAAACGCTTTTTTTTGTCAGTTTTTGATGCTTAATTGTTTTGAAATGTAAATCGCATAAAAAAACGGTCAAGATATCACCATCTTGACCGTTTACACTGCAATCTAAAACGTCTTCTATTTATTGCTAAATTGCATCGGTTTGGTTTTCAGGTAAAGCCTTAATAAAGGCCGGCAGTTTATTGCAATTACTTACAATGGCCGAAATTAGCGGGTAATTGCTCATATCCACATTAAAACGAACCGCATTATAAACTTGCGAAACCAAGCAAATATCGGCGACAGTTACAGTATCTGCAAAACAATACTGCCCTGCTGTCTTGGCTAATTTTTTTTCAATCGCACTAAAACCAACAGTCATCCAATGGTCAATCCAAGCTGACTTACTGGCATCATCTAAGTTTAACTCTTTTGCCAAATATTGTTGTACCCTTAGGTTATTTAAAGGATGTATTTCACAAGCAATATCTAATGCTAATGCCTGCATTTGAGCTTTCAACTTAAGATCATTTGGGTATAAGGATAGGTCTGGGTTTGTCTGTTCAATATAGTCGATAATGGCTAACGATTGATTTAATGAAAAGTCCCCATCCACTAAAGTTGGTACCAAATTTGTAGGGTTAAGCTGATGATAATCACTTTTATGCTGTTCCCCACCATTTTTAACTAAGTGCACTGAAATTGATTCAAAAGAAATAGCTTTCAGATGTAGAGCAATACGTACTCGATAAGCGGCGGTCGATCGCCAATAGCCATAAAGTTTCATAACTTTCCTCTGATACCAAGTTAATTATTTAACTTGGTATTGTTCTTTAAATTTTAACTTCTAAGAAACAAAAAAGCACAATTATTTTGTCATATAAAATGATGAAAAATAATTGTGCTTATAAAATAATACCTAAGTCTTTATGCATTGTATTCCACAACTTGCTGATCAATGGAGCCAAAAATACTAACGCCTTCATTATCAAACATTTCAATACGCACCGAATCGCCAAAACTCATAAAGGATGTTGTTGGTTTACCATCTTTAATAGTCTCCAACATGCGAACCTCGGCTAAACAACTTGAACCTGCAGATCGGTCATAATTTGAAATAGTACCAGAGCCAATAATACAACCAGAGGTTAATGGACGTGTTTTAGCGGCATGGGCGACAATAGTAGGGAAGTCGAAAGTCATGTCAACACCACAATTAGGTTGCCCGAACAACTCATTATTTAAATGTGTTGTTAAAGGCAAATGTAACTTAGCGCCGTCCCATGACTCACCTAGTTCATCAGGTGTTATTGCTACAGGTGAAAAAGCACTTGAGGGTTTTGCTTGGAAAAAGCCAAAACCTTTAGCTAACTCACCAGGAATTAGGTTCCGTAATGAAACATCATTAACTAACATCAGTAATTTAATGTGTGAAGCTGCCTGCTCTGCTGTTGCCCCCATAGGCACATCATCGGTTATCACAGCGACTTCAGATTCAAAATCAATACCAAACGACTCACTAATAACTTCAATATCATCACGAGGACCAATAAACGCATCTGAACCGCCTTGATACATAAGAGGATCAGTCCAAAATGTTGCTGGCATTTCAGCATTACGTGCTTTTCGAACGAGTTCGACATGGTTTACATAAGCACTGCCATCCGCCCATTGGTATGCACGAGGCAATGGTGATTCACAATTCTCTTGCTCAAAAGCAATAGTATTCGTTAACTCATTGTTATTTAATGCTAGATAAACCTTTTCTAACTTAGGTGATATCTCGCACCAATTATCAAGCGCTGTTTGCAAATTAGTGGCAATATCCGCCACCACTACCGCTTTGTTTAGAGCACGGTTAACAACGACTAGTTGACCATCACGCGTATTATTTTTTAATGTTGCTAATTTCATTATCGAACCTTTATTACTTGTTTATCAGTACATTTATAGAAACTATGGTACGAATTTTTTTATTAACTACCAAGAAATTATCACAGCTTAACAAAAACTTTGCGGAACCATTTCTTTACGGAAGTAATTACACAGCCAATACAATCAGCACAAAGGGTAATAAACTATTAGAAATATTATATTTTCACCGTTTTTTTATTAATATCATACTCTCTAAGTTTATTAGCAATCGCAGTATGGCTTAGGCCTAATTTCTTAGCTAACTGTCTTGTACTCGGGTAAGCAGGATATAATTTACGCAACAGATCCGCTTCAAAACCCTTCACTGCAGCATCTAACGTTCCTTCAAACTCTTGCTCTAAGTAACCATGTTCACGAGTATAAGCTGGCAGTTGTAAATCGTTTATCTCTATTTCATCACCTTCAAGTAACGAGGCCGCACGAGTGAGCACATTGTCCAACTGTCTAATATTACCTGGCCATGGGTAATGCTCGATAAAATCGCGACAATCATCACTAATGGTCACATGACCACGACCGATTTGTTGGCTTGATTTGGTAATAAAAAATTCTGCAAGTGGTAAAATATCACTACGACGTTCTCTAAGTGAAGGTAAGGTTAAGCCAAAAACATTTAGACGATAGTACAAATCTTCTCTAAACTCACCAATTGAGACTAGGTTTAACAAATCCTTGTTAGTTGAGCTGATAATTCGAACATCAACCATCACTTCTTGTTCTGAGTCAACCCGTCTAAAGCAACCATTTTGAATAACTCGCAATAACTTACTTTGAAGCTTAGCTGACATTTCACCAATTTCATCTAAAAAAACGGTTCCGCCGTCCGCCAGTTCAAAAATACCACGCTTACTTGATGTATGTTCTTTTTCACCAACACCAAACAATTCAGACTCTGCAACATCGTCAGGTAATGCCGCACAATTTAGTGTCATAAAGGCATTTTCACTTCGTTCACTTGCGCCATGACATGCCCGAGCAAGTAACTCTTTACCTGTGCCTGTTTCGCCCATAATCAAAATAGACGCATCAAGAGATGACATGCGTTTGGCTTCACGAATAACTTTACGCATAGCGCTAGAGCTCGCTTGAATACCGGTAAAGGTATTTTCATTAGGCTGTTTAAAAGCATTCATCTGCTGACCTAAACGCGCTTCAGATTTTAAGATCAATACTGCGCCGGCTAAGACCGATTGACCTTTTTCACCGCTAACTTGAATAGGCATGATATCAGCAACAAAGTCTTCGCCTTGAAATTTAAGCCGACGTGTCTGCGCTAAAACATCATTACCATCTAACCAACGATTAAAGTTAAACCCTTTTAACCAAAGACTAACATGCTGACCTGTAAGACTTTCTTCAGTATCATTCATGATACTTGACGCAATAGTATTTACTAAACGAACATTGCCTTTAGTATCGATAGAAATAAAGGGATCAGGAAAAGTTTTAATTAACGTGGCGAGCTCATTTCGTTCACGCTCAGAAGGCATGTACGGCGCTGTTTTTACATCACCAACGCCCTCAATTAAACGTAATTGTGGCATAAATGTTTGTAAATCAGAAAAATCTAAGTCTGGAATATTAATAAAAATACGTCCCGGCTGTTTTAGCTCTATACCGCGGACATTAATACCATGTTCAACAAAAGTGCCTAATACTTTTTGCCCCATACCAACTCGGTCATGGCAGGTGATTTCCAAACGCATGGTGTTAACCCTTATACTGGAGAAGAATAAGGGCATTATTGTAAACTAATTTTTACAAAAAAACAGTACAACTTAACAAAGTTAATTTTTGCAACAGCTTGTACTATTCATTATCGTCTACTACGGGTTAAATCAGTCTAGTAACTGATCTGTTTTTGCAGCACAAATAAAATCATTACGATGCAAGCCGCCAATAGAGTGCGTCCACCAAGTAACCGTTACTTTACCCCACTCAAGTAAAATGGATGGGTGATGAAACTCACTTTCCGCTAATGTAGAGACTTTATTGGCAAATGCCCAAGCTAATTTATAGTTTTTAAACTTGTATTCGCGTTCAAGCATCATCACATTATTACGAACTTCAGGTACCCAGTCCGGAATTTGTGCCATTAACTCTTTTAGCTCTTGGTCTGTAACTTTTGGTGCGTCCACGTGGCATGCTTCGCATGTTTGTGTTGATAAGGTATCTGTTGTCATATTTTTTCCTTTATTCTACTTTTAATTCGTAAGTTTTTTTATAACTACTTAGCTTGCTTTTTGTTCAGTATTCTCAGTTACTTTTTTTGCAGGAAAACGAGCTTCATGCAAACCTAACCTTTGCGCTTCATTTACTAATGCCATAATATCTTCAACTTCAAATTTTCTAATATTATCCAGATCAGAAACTTCAGTTAACATGTAATAAATAGGTTGCATAATATCGATACGATATGGTGTTCTCAGTACATCAAGAATATCGAAAGCTTTACGAACAACCTGGGTATCCTCTAGGGCGTAAGTTGTTTCACTGGGAGAGGATAAAACGCCACCACCATAAATTCGTAGTCCCTTAGCGGTATCTAACAAACCAAATTCAATAGTAAACCAGTATAAACGAGCAAGAAAAACACGCTGTTCTTTGGTAGCATTTAAGCCCATTTTTCCATAAGCTTCAGTATAATTTGCAAAAGAGGGATTGGTTAGTAATGGACAATGGCCAAATATTTCATGGAAAATATCAGGTTCTTGCAAGTAGTCCATTTCTTCTCGACTACGAATAAAAGTCGCAACTGGGAATTTTTTTTCTGATAACAATTTGAAAAATTCACCAAAACCAATTAACGCCGGCACAGGGTAACACTGCCAACCAGTAGTTGCTTTTAGTACGTCGCTTACTTCACCCAACTGCGGAATTCTATCAACAGGTAAGTTTAATTTTTTTAGACCATCAAAGTACTCATCACAAGCTTTATCTTTGATGCAGGATAATTGTCTAGTGACCAATTCATGCCAAATTTGGTTTTCTTCATTTGACCATTGAATAATCCCCTGTTCATCAGGAGTTCTAGAAACGTATTTTGTTCCTTTTGCCATTATATTAACCTTACCTTTATTATAATAATTTACGAGCAGTGCATATTTTTAATTATGCTTTTTCTTATTACAATCATCTTAAGACAAGGAGAGGAACAAAATAAAGGAATGGTG
>Ga0105355_10005681_pt1 | contig 10497 bp, 9 predicted proteins | sample GOMGulsemesocosm_2_FD_83508 | JGI IMG/M metagenome (GOLD analysis project Ga0105355, IMG submission 83508) | Methane-oxidizing microbial communities from mesocosms in the Gulf of Mexico - GOM9C Gulf of Mexico | ecosystem: Environmental > Aquatic > Marine > Cold seeps | place: Gulf of Mexico...
TTAGTTAATATTTTCGTAATCAAACTATCCATCGTGTTCTCACAAACCGGTTGCGTACTGCAGTTAATAAACGCTGTTATGCTTAACTCTTTTTCTTTTACATAGATATTTTGTGTGTGATAACCATGGGTAAGTCCGGAATGACCATATACAGTATTGTCACCACGTGCCTCTATACCAATAAAACCATTCAACTGCTGCGAACCAAAAATGTCAGCTCTTATCTCGCTATTGATAAAGCTTTGCTCGGCTACGGCGCTTTTTAAAAATAAGGCCATATCTTCTACACTTGACACTACCGGCGCATTTGCTATAGCAACATTTTCCAGATACGACTTAGTATCGTAGGTTTCGTTGTCGTCATCAAATTTGTGATAACCGGAGATAAAATCACCTAAATCTTTTTCTATGCCACGATAATAAGTTGCATTCAAGCCGAGCGGTTCCAATATACGCGCTCTTAATGCGACAGAATGGTGCATTCCCAGTACCTGATCAAGGATTAATCCCGCCAATAGGTAACCTGTGTTTGAATAATGGTAGCCTTGCCCCGGTTTGAATTCTGCCGGTTTGTTTAAGCCAAAGACTAAGAAATCAATATCAGTTTTTAGCTGATCCGGCTCAGCAAGTAGCAGATTTAGGTAGTTATCATTATCATCATAATCGTAAAGTCCACTGGTGTGATTTAACAATTGACGTAAGGTGATTTCTTCACTATTTTCGATTTGATTAAGGATGTCAGCTGACAACCAAGTGTTAAGGGTAGCGTCTAGGTCTAATAAGGTTTCATCCGCTAACATCGCAGCGAGTAAAGCTATCATGGGTTTACCAGCACTTGCCGTTGGCATAGTGTGGTAAGTTTGCATTGGGTTTTGTGTTACTTTGTTGGCCAAGCCAGCACTGCCGAGAAATTGTTTTTCCGGTGAGCTCACTAACAATATGATACCCGGAATGGTCTCGGAAACCGTTTCATCAATCAGTTTTTGGTAATCGAAAACGATTGGGGCAGGCTCTTCAATTATTTGAGGTTTTTTAGCTGTTGAACCACCGCCACAAGCGGTTAACAATAAAGCCATAGTAGTACAAAAGAGTGTTGATTTTAGTCGGTAGCACGTGTTCATATTTATTCCTTAAGTTGATTTTATAAGTCAACTATAAGGAATGACCGCGTTGAAAGACGTAACAGGTTCCATCATCTGTAACAAAGTGTACAAATTGTCTTTTAAAAGAATATTTTATTGATTAAAGGTCAAACAGAATTCGGCACCACCAAGCTCAATTGAGTCAGTAATGACCAGCCTGGCATCGTGTAACTGGGCTATTCTTGAAACTATGGCCAGACCCATGCCGTAACCAGGTTTTTCATGAGCCTGCTCGCCGCGCATAAAGGGTTTCAATAATTCGCTGCGCTTATCTTGTGGTATGCCGGGACCATCATCGCTAATAATAAATTGCAGCTTTGTATCATTTTTTGTGATCCTTAACTTAATCTTATTACCGGCATATTGTAGGGCATTGCCGAGCAAATTATTGACTAACATACTCAGGTAATTTGCATCACCGTTAACCATAGCATCGCCTTGTGCCTGCCAATTAATGATATTATTGTCATCAGTTACCGCGCCAACGCATTGACTGACTAGTTCATTCAAGTTGATACTTTGTTGTTCAACCGCCATCATCGATTGCTCTATTCGCGCATAGTTGAGCAATACATTGACCAAACGTTCCATTTCCTCAATATCACGACTGAGGTGGCGTTGGTACTTATCTCTCGTCTCAGGATTTTCTGTTTCCTGTAGGATCTCAATACCAAAGCGTAATCTTGCCAAGGGCGTCCGTAAATCGTGAGCAACGGCGTCGCTGAGCAGCTTGTTATCACTGACCAGCGTTTCTATCCGTTCGGCCATGTGGTTAAATTCATTTTCAATATCGGCGATATAAGACGTTGAATTGATCTTGATGCGTTGTTGTAGCTGACCTTCGCCAAAGGCTTGGGTGGTTCGTCGCAACTTTCTCAACTGTTTAACCAAAGGGTAAAGCCACAATAATACCATCAAGACAATACCAAGATAAAATACGCCAGTTAACAACATTTGTAATGAGCTATTATTATTATTTTGTACAACGGGCGGGATGATAAAGGTCAATACTTTTTGCTGCGATGGCAAAATGAAGTGCATAGAAATGTTGTTTTCTGTTTCAAATACCAATGATTCACCAGAGAGAAAAGCTTGTTTTAATGCGGCAGGTAAAAACAAATTGTCCAATGGGGTTAAAGTCACGGAAAGTTTATCTTGTTGCTGCCAAGTTGTGATGAACTGTTGTGGTGCTAGTTGTTTATCTAAGGTTGTAGCCAGTGACTTGCCTAGTTGACGATAAGGGGCTAACTCATCGGAGGCATTAATTGGCTGTGTTTGATACTGGTTAAATAAATTATCTAGCACACTGCCTATGCCTAACACAGCAATTAAAATCACCAATAATAGTGATAGGGTTAATTTTGGCATCGTTTATTCCTCAGCATCAGTTAGTCCCAAGCATCTTTAACAAACAAATACCCTTTACCCCAAACTGTTTTTATACGATAAGGGTTGCTAGCATCATCGCCAAGCTTTTTGCGAATTCTTGAAATAAGAATATCGATTGAACGGTCAAAACCATCATAGTTAATACCTCTGCGCTGGATCACCAAATCTTTGCGGCTCACTAGATTGTCTGCTGATTGCGCGAGTTGCCACAATACATCAAACTCGTTCGAAGATATGGCCACTTTGGTGTCGGCTAAGGTCGTTGTTCGGGAATTGGCATCGATGGTCAGCTTGCCAAAACTTACTTTGTTTGGATCTGTTGCTACTATGGTTGGTACGATATCAGGTGCCGAACTTCGACGGAAAAGCGCTTTGATCCTTGATAGTAATACTCTCGGTTTAACAGGTTTCACGACATAATCATCAGCGCCTAACTCTAATCCCAGCACTTCGTCAGTTTCATGATCCCGTGCTGTCATCATTAAAATGGGGCCATGATAAAAGGGGCGAATAGCCATGCAGACTTCAAAACCATCTTTGACTGGCAACATAATGTCTAATATCACTAGATCTGGCTGATCCGCTTCAATCAGTTCAATGGCAACGTCACCCCTAGTCGCCAGTGTCACTAAGTAACCCTGTTCACTGAGGTAGTCGCAAAACCATTCGGCTAGCGACATATCGTCTTCGACTAACATAATATGTTTGCTAGCAACGGTTTCGGACAAAAAGGTTTCCGTCAAAATAGTCTCCAAGTAGATTTTGCGCGTTTAGAGGATTTATAGACCCAAGCCACAGGAATTCGCGTTCTGGCTATATCACTAGTTGATGCCTGGATACGTAAAGCAAAGTTATTGCTCTGCTTTGATTGAAAATCGAAGCTAAACTCACCTTTAGCCTGTTGTTGCCAGCACTTCATTGTTTTGTTTGTGGTGATATTAACTAAACAATAATTGTTAGCTTGTGGCTGCAGCCAGCTAAAGGTCACCTCCAGATAACATTTTTGCCCCTTGCGGAGCGCAACACAAGGCTTAGGGGTTACTTTTAAGTGTGCTGTCTGGGTTATCTCAGTCGATGAAGCATGGACATTACTAGTCACCATTAAACAAAGGGGTGCGAACAGGAGTCCCATCAACAAACTTAATTTTATTTTTTTTAAGCGTATTAAAGTAAGCATAATTAATTCCTTACTTTATTAAAATACATAGCTAATGCTAGTGCGTAATGAAATTCTCGTTGAACGGGTGGTTTCAAAAAGAGGACTATCCATGTCGGCATCTGATACGGTACTAAAGCGTCCGGTGCTACGAAAAACCCAATTTTCAGCAATTGGATAAGTTACCCCAACTTCAGCGGTAAGGTTAAAATTAGAACCAGGATGGTATTCCGTAAATTGCGTGTGTGATGCTTCTACTTCATTAACACCATAGTAATAGTCATTGATACGATTATCATAAAATTGTATCCCAACTAGTCCATGAAAATTCCAATTTCTAACTTGCCAATTACGCCCGACTAAAGCCGATGCTAACGTTCCGTGACTATTGCCACTTATATCGTGTTTTAAGGTAAACTGTACTACATTGTCTCCCATATAGCCGGTTAAGCGGCCGCCAAACATCGTACTGGAATTTCTCTCATCAAGTTCTTTAAACTTATCATCAAAATTCAGACCGCCAAATTTGGGGCCGACCACAAGATCTAATGACCAGTTATCACTTTCATAAGCATTATAGCCAAGTAAAAGAGGCTCACCACTTTCGCCATATTTTTCAATAAATAACCCGTCCCAGTTATAACTACCATTGATAATTAAAGTGCCACCGGCCCATTTATCATCGTCATCAGTTAAGCTTGGTGCTCTGCCTATAGCCAAACCGAGCCCTAGCTCAAAGTAGTTTTCGGTAACTGCTTTGTCTTCCGTAGCATTACGTAACGTATGGGAAATATCGCCGGCAGAACTGACACTAGAAAAACTAGCGCTAGCCAAAATGATCGCGGCTAAAGTCAAGTGCCGGATAATTACTTTTTTTATTTTTAAATTATTCATAATTCTTTATTTATGTAATTGAAGTGAGCCCTATTATGTCGGTGCACAAAAGATAATGACGTAACAAGATCCTGCATCTGTAACAAAATGTAGCGTTCAAGGTAAATAGCAGCTACAGCACTGTCTTCTTAAGTGCATATTCTGATGATGCTGCTCGGTAAATGCACTTTTTGTCTAAACAGAAACATCTAATTCCCCCCGGAAAACTCTTCATAAGTTGTAGCGCCTTTATCCGCTTTCCAGTCTAACAAACTTCTAAACAACATTGAATTGTCGGTACGTAATATTGCATGCCAATCAAAGACATGTTCAGAGTTATTGGTCATTATTATGCCTGTTGCGGTATGCGCTGTCTCCTTTATTTGACGGTTCAAAGTGATTGCAGACCTGACATTTCTGAAGTACGGGTTAGATGACTCAATCGCTTTCATAATTGCTTGTGATGTGGCATCTGCAGTTCAGGTGCAAACTCTGTCAGCACATCCTTTCTCAGAAGCGTCTTCCCAATAACCAAGACTAAACACACGAGAATTTTATCAAATTGTTAATGTCGCTAAAGTGGCAGCTAGTGACCTTAGAAAAATGAACACTGGTAGTTTTGCCCTCAGCAAAAGCTAACGTCAAAAAAGTGCGCATTGTTGACGCCCTTATGACTTCCGCTCCGACTAATCAGCCGCTGTATTAAAAGTGAAAAAACACCCATAGTAAACGGTATGTTTTTCAGATTACAATAATTACTTCGCTACTAACCTGACGTTGATAATCTCTATTTATGAAATGATCAAGCAGGAGGGTTGTACGTATTGGGATTAAAGTGGCTATAACCCATATGAGTGATATAAGGGTGGTCTTCGAGAAAAATCTCAATCGCTTTTTTCACCTTAGTGCTAATAAAATCTATTTTTTCATCAAAGAAGTTTTCACGGTAATCTTCGCAATCAAAAATACCGATAACATCTCCTTCGGGATCAAAAATAGGGCAGCATAACTCAGATTTGACTTTAGCGTCACAGCGATAATATGGACCATCATGTTCGGCAACGTTGGGAATATAATAATGCTGCCTTTCCATGATGACTCTGGTATTTATCGACTTATCAAGATATTCAGGAGCAATCGGAAATTCCGCTTTAGACATATCACCGTTGTAAACATATTTCACCAATTTATTTCCGTGAGACAAATAAATGCCAAACCACATTACATCTGTTTTTATATGTATCCAGCGCACCAGTCTATTAAGTCGAATAACTAAGTCAAGTAGGTTTTTGCGTTGTTCTGGCGAGTCTGCGTACTGGAGAAGGTCATATCTCTCACCTGCTTCTTTGAAAATAGGGCAGGAACCATCATCATTGAGTTTAGGTTGAATATATGACAATAAATGCTCATGGTTATCTAGAAGATTAACAGGCTCATAAAGAACCGACAAAATATCAAATAAACGCATAACTCTATGTGTCCGTAGTTGTTTATAAGCGGTAACATAGTTACCGTTATTGTAAAGGCAAAGTTGGCTGATATTAACTCAATCACTAACCAATGTGTAAGAGCATTTGATTCTATTTAAAAAGAATTGGTATATGTATAATTTTTTACTGTCTAGATATACTATTTTTAGGCTACTTTTCCTCAATGATAATGGCAGTCGTTTTCTTCACTTGAGTTCAAGGCGCTTAGTTGGCGTACCAGTTGAAAAACTTAATGTTTTCTTAGAGCGAACAGCAGCCATTCAATAATTATCTCATAAGGGCACTTTGATTCTACAGCGTAAACCGGAAGTTTATAATAGGAGGTTTTAACTTTCGGAGTTTGACTTTTATGCAGTCTTTAAGGGCAATATTTAACTCATTCGTTTTATTGGTACATCTATCGAAATTTAACTTTAGTCTACTCAATGTATATTACAGTGGGGGGAATTGTATTTATAAACTTTATAAAGCTAGGATGCGAAAATGAAAAAATGTTTTATTTTTATTTATTTGACAATATTTTTATCTATATCAAATGTCCAGGCAGAAGCAACACAGCAATCTCGTATTCAGCAAATAACAGATAACGTTTACAACATCATTAACCTGGATTACTCTAATATTGGTGTCGTAATTGGAACTAATACCGTTGCATTAATTGAGTCTGGCATGGGGGATTACGAGGAACATAGTAATGATAATGTACTAAAACTCATTCGAACCATTACAGATAAACCGATTAAATATGTAATTAACATGCATTCACATCCTGACCATAGCGGTGGAAATAATTTTTTCTCTCAACTTGGCGCTACCCTAATCACTCATAAAAATGTTGTCTACAGTGAATTTTATGATGGTCGCTATCCAGATAACAATGTGATTTATTTTAATGACCAAATGACGTTAGATATGGGCAACGAGACCATCGAAATCCAGCATATGATAGCTCATACCTTTGATGACGGCATAATCTATTTGAAGAACAGCAACCTCATCTTTATTGGTGAAAGTTATAAGCCGGATTATATCACCTATATGGGGAAATTAGGTAAAACTAGCTTTGATGAGTGGGGTGATAAAGCACTTAACAAAATGGATGAACATACTATAGTAGTGCCATCCCACGGAAATACCTCATTAAACAAAACTCAGCTGGTAGCCTATCGTCAGAATGTACTTAATTGGCATGAACGAATTAGCATTTTGTATCAGCAAAAGAAAAGTATTGATGATATTGTTAAAGACAGAGTTGCACTGTCTTATATAAAGAAAAATGATTTGGATAGTAACCCAGATCATCATGGGAAATATTATAAAGATGATGTTCAAGGGTTAATTCGAAGTGACGTACGCAAAGCTCCTTCGCTTGATATAGATTTAATTAAACAATATATAGGTACCTATACACAAAAAGGAAAAACACCTATTGAAGTAGAACTTATGCGAGGACAATTGGTGGCCAAGCAGCTCAACGGATTTATCAGCTGGTTGAAACCCATTTCAGAAAATAAATTTGAGTCCATTTCTTTTTTTAATGAAGTATTTCTGTTTATTAAACGACCTGATTCTGATGAGGTACAGTTGCAGGTGAATTTTCCTGAAAAAGCACCTTACCTGACGAAAGTATCAGGTATTTGGCTAAAATAAGACATTATAATTCACTTAATCATAATGGGGTCGTAAAGACTCCTTCGGCTATTGAAATTCCTATAACTGTACAATTGCTACAGGCGGTGTAAAGTGGGTTTTAATTTGATCCCAAGGAATTGGCTTGACGAAAATCGGCTCATTAAATTGATGTATTACTAATTTCGGATTAGCAAACACAGTGCCTAGCGTTTCAGATGTTTAGGCTGCTTACCTATCGATAGCTCACCTAATCCAGAGTGATTTCAGCTAATAAATTTAGACCGAAAAGGCGGAAAGGGGGGGCTTAGTGAGATAGCAGATTAGGGACTTATCAAAAAATCCCCTATCTCGACAATACGAAAACCTTGTACTTACGATATTTTGATAAAATAACTCGAGGCTAAATCCAAACATCATTTTCTGCTGTACGTTCTCCGCCTTGATGACCAGTATTTTTAATTCCCTTTGGTACAATAAGCAGTATCTGGACTTCATTTTCTGCGAAAGGTTTATGTTCCAACCCCTTAGGTATGACATACATTTCACCCTTAGATAAATACACCGGACCGTCACGAAAATCAATTCGTAAGTCTCCTTCGATTACGATCATTGTCTCGTCTGTTTCAGGATGGTCATGCCAAATAAAATCGCCAATAAATTTTACAAGTTTGAACTGATAATCGTTCATTTCAGTAATGACCTTTGGCGACCAATGTTCGTTAATAAGGTTTAGTTTATTATTAAAATTTATTACTTCTGATTTCATAGAAAGTCTCTTTGTTGTGTTGAAAACTAAAGATTGTATTTTAGAGGTATTTGTTACCATAAAACAGATACAGTGAATCTAAATAGTTACCAGTACAGATGTCGAAAAACCTATCTGTACTGATCGTTATTCATGATAAGGTTAAGTTCGAATGATTTTGAAAAATAAGGGGGAATATGAAAGTGCAAGAAAAAGAGTTAACTTATCGTTATGAAATAATTATGAATTTCATAACTGCCCTGATACACAAAGGAGTACTTAGAGCAGGTATGCGTGCGCCTTCGCTTCGGGAAATGGCGGCACAACACAAAGTAAGTATTACGACTGTTCAACAAGCTTACCAGTTACTAGAAGACCGCGCAGTGCTTGAAGCTAGGCCTAAATCAGGTTTTTTTGTTACTCAATACAGTCAAGTTTTTCTGGATAAACCTGCCCTGTCGACACCACCTAATGAAGTTGTAAACGTTGATATATCAGGTCGCATCTTCGACCTTATTACTTATATCAACGATCCAAAACTTGTACCTCTTGGCTGTGCTATACCATCTCCTGAAATCCTAGCGTCAAGTCAGCTAGATCGATTCCTGGCTCGTAATGCTAGAGTTAAAGGCAAACAACATAATGTCTATTCAGAGCCACGAGGCTATATTGATTTACGCGTAGAAATCAGCCGCCGTGCTATGCGTTGGGGCCAGTCTCTTTCACCGGATGATATTGCTATTACTTGTGGTTGCACAGAGGCGTTATATATTGCTTTGCGCACAGTTACTAATCCGGGTGATGTCGTTGCCATCGAATCACCAACATATTTTGGTCTGTTGCTGGTTTTAGAGTCTCTAGGCCTGAAGACATTGGAATTACCTACCGATGCAAGTGATGGTATCGAAATAAAGGCATTGGCAACAGCATTGAAGTCAAAATCAATTAAAGCTTGTTTGTTTGCTTCTAGTTTTAATAATCCTCTTGGGTGTACGATGAGTGAAGATAAGAAGAAAGCTGTTTTAGACTTGATGATTCAGCATGATATAACCTTGATCGAAGATGACATATACGGAGATATTCATTTTGGCGCAGAAAGACCAAAACCATTTATAGCGCTTAATGATCAGGCAGATGTAATTTATTGTAGTTCCTTTTCAAAAACCATCGCTCCGGGATATCGTATTGGTTGGATTGCGACCAGTAAACATATGCAAAAGGTACTTAAGGAAAAATTCGCAATAACACTCAGTACCCCATTATTGTTGCAAGCAGCACTGGCTGATTTTCTTAAATCAGGCGGTTATGACAGCCACCTACGTCGAATTCGTCGATGCTTTACCGATAATATCGATCGCATGACTAGATCTATTAATCGAAATTTTCCAAAAGATACGCTGATATCTCGTCCTTCTGGCGGCTTTGTATTATGGTTGGAGTTGTCACAAGATGTAGACAGTCGGCAGGTTTTTACTCAAGCACTGCAAGAGGGAATTTGTATTGCTCCGGGAGATATGTTTTCAACAAGTGATAATTACAAAAATTTTATCCGTTTGAGTTGTGGTTATACTTGGAATGAAAAATTTGAAAAAAGTATCAAAATATTGAGTGAGCTAGTTCGTTAATGTTGAATAAACGTCATATATTTTAATGACTCTTTTTGATGATGAATACCTTTCCAAATTTGGTCGGTTTTATTGCTCGGTTATTGGGACAGGGTTATTAACTAACGGGGGTAAGTAACTTTATTTATATTGCCTATGAAGTAGTTGTTACTCAATATGGCTTTTTGAGAATGTAGAGCAAACAACTTTATTGTTCTCCTACAAAAGGTCAGGTATGAGAATTTTCTTTCATCCACATAATATGGTTCATCGAGGTGATTTATCTTTCAGCAATTTGGTGCGCTTTATACATTAGCCACTGGTTATTCTTTAGGTCAATTGATAGCCAAATATAGTCATTCAACCTTAATTATCTATACTTAGATTGTTTAGGTTATGTGCATGTTGTTTACGAATATCTAGCCAATAACACTTGATGATTACCGCTTTTCTTTCGAGACAACAA
>Ga0105355_10005684_pt1 | contig 10494 bp, 7 predicted proteins | sample GOMGulsemesocosm_2_FD_83508 | JGI IMG/M metagenome (GOLD analysis project Ga0105355, IMG submission 83508) | Methane-oxidizing microbial communities from mesocosms in the Gulf of Mexico - GOM9C Gulf of Mexico | ecosystem: Environmental > Aquatic > Marine > Cold seeps | place: Gulf of Mexico...
ATATTTTTTATACCAATATATCTAAAAAATTTAGAACCTACTATTCTCCTAATATAAATGGTAAATACCCTAAGAATTTGGAAGCTGAAATTGACTTTGGAGGTCACGCCTTTATTTCCCCGTCTCAAGATTACTTAATAGTAGATGCTCGAAATAAAGAAGACGAAAATAAAAAAGATGCGGATTTTTATGTTTATTTTAAAAAGAAAGACGGAGCATGGACAAAACCAATAAACCTTGGCATTACAGTAAACTCAACGTTTAATGAAAGAGTTGCGACTGTCACTCCCGATGGCAAATATTTAATTTTTAGCCGAGGTAGCGATGGTGGAGAATTAAATCTTTATTGGGTGAGTACAGAAGTAATTGAGAATGTAAGACCAAAATTGTGATCCATTAACAATGCTAGTCAGTGGATCCGGTGAATAAAACACACCAATTCAAACAAATGAACTTAGTGGATTCCCTTATTTAGTCAAAAATTTAGAAGATGGTATTATTTCAAGAGTCATTAGAGGCAAAGTATAACAATAGATGTTCTCAGGTTGCTGAAGGTTTGGCTGTAAAATACCAAACCTTTCAGTAAGCGGTGATTTAGGCGTTATTGATGTAAAATATAATCTGATTAGTTCAGTTTATTTTGATACACCGAAGAAAATTAATTGTCTTCGGGTGCCGGAAAAACCCCTGTCACTGCGATACAAGCAGTAAGTGCTTTGTACGAAATACCATTACCATTACCATTGCCATTACCATTGCCATTGCCATTTCCTCCTTCCGTTTGAACCACTATGTGCTGGCGCAAATCGGGTAACGCGAAATCAACAAGACCATCCCCCCCATAAGTCGTTTCAAGAAGGGAGAACAAAGCTGCGTTCTGTGTAATGAGGAGAAGTGACCCATCGGCTTCAACCCAGTGAGCTGAATTGGTGGATGGACAAAAATCAAAGGATACGAATTTAATTTCGCCCAAAAAGGGTATATCTGCTTGAACCAGTGGAGATGCCACCAACAGTAAAAGTGTGATCGCTAAAGCTTGAACTTTATGTTTAATAGCTATCATAATACTTTCCTTAAAATTGAATTTACAACAGTCAGTTTTGACATCAAATTTAAATATACGCTATCTATTTAACAGGCTAATTTTTGACTTAACAATCAAAACATGACTCCCCGAAACTATATAGAATTAGATTATCAGCAGACATAAATATAGTACAAAATGAACCATTTCATTGTAATAATAACGTATAAGAAACTTTTCACATATTTGACCTTGTTATAAAGGTCGAGCTACCTTAGCGTGGAATCGTAGGCGTCGCATGACAAAGTACGTGTAATTTATTCGGTGATGAACGATCACTTTGGTGGCAATGTGAACGCTTCGTTATGATAAGTACTTGCCTAAATTGAGTTGGTTTAATGGTGACGTTTTGTATTAGCAATGTTCGATATTTTCCACTTGGTAACTTTATTTCAACATCAAGCAGGCTTTAACCTAAGTCGAAGTTAGTTAAACACTGGCGGTTAGATGGCTTAACATCTCATAGCATTTTTACGCTGAACGTTTTTGGGTAGCCAGTGGCAAATGAACTTTTATTGAGTTGATACTGTTTTTCATGAGCAAGTTAAATTCAATAATCGTATGAATTTTTTACAAATACTTGAGTCGCTTGCCAACAGTACGGAACGAGTCCTGAAGCAAATTAACCTCACTTACCTATACTTATTTGTCATTTCTTTGTCCCGAAAGCACTGTTCTTTCCTGTTGCTCAGCTTGGTTATTTAGCCGTTCGTTGCTGAAAAAGTCACTAAAAATAGAGGGAAATAATGGACTGAACTGTGACCAAGTTGTGAATGTTGTTTATTTTACTAACAAATCAATAGGTTATCAATAAGTGCTCAAGGTGAGGTTTTTTATAAAGAGTGACATTCAAGGTTAATTAATGTGAAGAAATAAAGTAAACTTGTGACCCATTTATATTTATTATTCATAAAGGTAGAGCATTGCGTTATTACTGTTTAGCAGACATTTGTATTGATACCCACAACCAAGTGCTTTATCGAAATGAAGAAATTATTAATTTGGCGCCTAAGGTCTTTGACCTATTACTATTTTTTTGCCGTAACCATGATCGGGTTATTAGTAAAGATGAGTTAATGGATAAAGTTTGGACGGGTACGCTAGTCACAGAAAACGCCATTAGCCGCACGCTTGTTAAAGTCAGAAAAGCATTAGGTGATGATCCCAAAGAGCCTACGTTTATTCTTACCGTACCGCGGAAAGGTTATCGTATGGTTGGGCATTTTATACCAAGTGAACAACAACCCAAAAAATTGTCTTCGTCTGCATTGATAAAACCTTCTGATACAAATTCGAAGCTAATGGTTAAGAAACGTATAGGTATTGTATTAAGTATTGTTATTACAATTCTTACGGCATTTATGTTTATTACTTCACCTGTTGAGCGCGCATTACAAGCCAAACCGATTAAAGCCTTAACACGTGACCTTGGTGTAGAAATGCATCCATCAATGTCACCAGACTTAACGCAGCTTGCTTATACTCAGATAACAACTGAATCGAAGTTGTCACATATCAATCTTGTTAACCTCAAAGATAATAGCCAAATTAAAATTAAGCACGCACGCGGAAAATTGAGTAAACCTAAATGGTCACCAGATGGAAAGAAGGTGGCGTTTTTATATCAACATAATACGGTTTGTTTGATTTTTTGGGCAGCAGTTACCAAGATCGAAAATAAAGACAATTGGCAAAGAATTACTGACTGTAGCAATGGCAGTTTGCCTCATTTCGTTTTTTCACCTGACGGAAAACACTTATATTTTAACGATCGCCAGTCACAGTTAGAGGGCTACCAAGTTTTTAGAGTCAATGTGGAAAATCAAGAAAAAGATATCGTTAATCAACCTATCACAAAAGGATTGGGAAATTATAGCTTTGATTTGTCAGCTGATGGCAAACGGTTAGTGATGCTTAACAGTGAATATTCACCTTTAACACGTATTTATACCTTGGATCTCGCAAGTTCTACTCTGGAGCAAACAGCGCAGCTTCCATATTTGATGGGTTCTGTACTTTGGCATCATGATAATGAAACCTTGATCCATCCATCACCTCATCCTGCATTCGAGCTATGGCAAAGTAATTTGCGAGGGGAAAAACTTGCGGTTGTTGCAAGCAATACGTCACGCGTAAGACACCTAGCACGCCTGCCCAATAATGAAGACTTTCTGTTTAGTTCTTATTTATTAAACAGGGATATCCATTACAAGAACCTAAGTGATAACAACTCAGATAAAGAACAAAAGGAACTTGTTGAACTAAATAATTCAAGTGTTATGGATTATTTACCAGCGTTATCAAATAATAGCGAAGAATATGTGTTTGTTTCTAAACGCAGTTCGAAAGCAGAAGTTTATATAAGTTCATTAACGCAAGATAAAATTCAAAAGTTAAGTAATTTTAATAATCAAATTAAGCTATACGATTTATCTTTCTCACCTAATGATAAAAAGCTACTGGTATTGGCTGATAATCAACTTTATATTTCTGATGTAATGAATCGTAAGATGACCCGATTACCTATTGATAACGTGGGGATTCAAGCCGCAAGTTGGCAGGACGAACATACTTTATTATTATCTATAGTACGAAATAACGGTTGGCAATTGATGCGTTATGACTTAATGAAGAATACACTTATGCCGTTTAATATTGGCTTTCAAGGGGGAATTTATGACCCTATTAAACAACAATATTATCTGCTTTCAGATGATAATTTCCAAATGTATATTTTGGCAAAAGATAAACTAAAACCCCAAGAAACAGATCTTTATTGCAATACTCCTTTTATTAATCGTAAGCTCAATCTTAAAATAAATAATGGTCATTTAATTTGTTATGCGGATAAAGAAGTATTGAAAATAGGGGAAAATAAGGGCTTAGTACAGTATGAATTAAACTCGGCTACGTTGTCGAATTGGCAAGAATTAGGTACTAAAAATGACTTTTACATTAAAGGTGACGCAGTTATTTATGCCAATATGAAAAAACCTCTTTCAGATATTATGCAAACAAGTAGCCAATAACGTTCTTGGCGGAAATGGCTACAGACTTTGTTCAAAGCGATGTCTTTTTAGATGGGATTTCGCTGAATATAATAAGGCAGCTGAGTAGGCTTTATGAAAAAGTGATAGTGCGTGAAACATAAACCCAAAAGATGGTTTACCCGCTTTATCCTTTTTTAATGGCACAACCGCTGAACCAAAATACAGTCGCGTTTCATTACCGGCTTTCCCGTCTCTTTTAATCTCTTCAATCATTAGCCACGAGCGAGTACGTTGGAAATGGTCACACATTAGCAATTGGTTAACGGCCCGATTTTCCACGTCCCACACAGCAAAAGTATCCAATTTTCCATTAGCCAATAAAATAACATCTTGGTCAGACGATGGTTTTGCTAGAGCCCATTGCAAAATTTTTCGCTCCAATTTAAATATTGCTGTACTGTAAAATGCCTGAACATATTGTTCATGACTTACATTGATTGAAATATCGGTAGTATAACAATCCGTATGAGCGTTACTCTTTTGATAAGATTTGAGCAAGGCATGCTCAGGTAATGGACACGTTTTTATTGATAACATGGATTAATTTCCTTTGGGGGAGTTTGATGAATTTGCTGCTCTTTTTTATCAATCGAGTTAACTTTACCCTGATAATATTATCAACAAAGAGACTAGATATTGACCACAAAGTAACGAGCCGTCATTGGTTGGTTAGATGAAAATGTATAAAAAGTACTGCCCACGCTACGATTAATATACCAATGAAAGCAAAAAAGTTCTTCAATTTAAAGGTGCTCATCCGATGTTTACAAACGGGACAAATAAAATAAGGATGGCCGCCCGTTTTTATTTGTAGGGGCACCATATTTGAATGACACTTTTTACAGAGAGCCACAATAAGTACTTTCCATCAGTAAAACCTAGATTGTATCGTGAATTCTAATGAGATATAAAAACTAAAACAGTTTTTTACCCGTGACAGCAATGTAAAGTGCTAAAAAACCGGTAAATGCGTAAACCCATTCGAAATAATCAACTTTGTCAGCACCGCCATTAATCGTCATCACTATGATCATGTAGGCCAAATATAATGAAGGGATGGCAATGAGGCCGATCAGTATTCTAATATTATTGGCTAATTTAGATTTATTGTTATTGTTATTTTGCATTTTTAGTTCCTTAAAAGCAGCGCACCTATAAGTGTCTTATGGATAGCGACAAAATTACGTGAGCAATAAAATTGATTATGTCTTAATAGCTGCATTTTGTGTCATGCTGGATCACAGGTCAATAGTTTGTGACATGAACTCTTTCTTGCTAATACGTCATTTTGTTAAAAATATATCAAAACCACTAAATAAAACTTATTAACGAACATTATAGATAAAACTTTAAATTTACTTTAATTTACTGATTATATTGAATATTAGTTGTGACCACCTGCTTAGTCACAACTAATTCAGCGTAAATCCCATTTAAATCCTCGTTTGTTCCATCCTTTTGAGTTTGATTACTAGACACTTCTAAGCAAGCCAAGTTAGGAGAGTGTCATGGACAAACCAATTACAAATAAAGCAAAGAGTTCAATCTTATCAAAAGTATCTTTAGGTAAAGGTATGCGCAATAAAGTCATCTTTACAGGTGTCGCTAGTTTAATTTTTGTTTCCGTATTTAGCTTTACTAGACCAAGCACAACATCAGGGAAAGTATTAAATGTCGATACTGAAAACCTAATGATCAGTGAAGTAAAAAAAGCACAATTCGCTGAGTACTTACCCATAAGAGGCATCGTAGAACCTGAAAATACTATTTTTATTGACGCCATTGATGGTGGCCGCGTTGAGGAAGTTTATGTACAGGAAGGCGTTATTGTCGAGGAAAATACAGCCATTCTTAAATTAAGTAATACCAATTTGCAGTTAAACGTTTTAGCGCGTGAAGCTGAAGTATCTGAGCAAATTAACAATATGCGTAATACGCGGTTGGCGCTGGAACAAAACCAACTTAGCTTAAAGCGTGATGTTATTGAGCTTGATTTTGAAGTGCTGCGCTTAGAAAAACGATTAGCACGTAGTGATGTTTTACTTAAAAAAGGTTTGGTATCTGTACAAACTCACGAAACCACGCAAGACGAGTTAAATTTTCAATTGAAATATCGTGAAACAGTGCAAGAAAGCCAACAAAAAGAAGAACTTTTACAAAATCAACAACTAAAACAACTTGCTAAAAGTATAAAAACACTAGAAAGCAATTTGGCTATTTCTCGTGCCAGCTTAGACAAGTTGATTATTCGAGCACCATCAACAGGACAGTTGACCTTTTTAGATGCGCAAGTAGGAGAGTCGAAAAAGGACGGTCAACGCCTTGGGCAAGTTGACTTGATCAGCCAATACAAAGTAACAGCGCAAATTGACGAGTTTTATGTCAGTAGAGTAAATAAAGGTCAAGTAGCGGAATTTGACCTGAATGGCAATGTTTTTGAAGTGACAGTGAAGAAGGTTTATCCGGGAATAGAAAACGGTACCTTTAAAGTTGACTTTAACTTTCCTTCTTCAGAAACAGCTAAACAACTGAGGTTAGGTCAAAGTCTGCAGTTAAAATTTAACCTTTCGGCTAGTGAATCAAAAGTACAAATTGCCAATGGCGGCTTTATGCAAACAACAGCGGGAAACTGGGTGTTTGTCGTTGCTAAAAATGGCCAGCAAGCCGTAAAAAGAAATGTTCGTCTTGGACGACGAAATCCACAAAGTGTTGAGGTTCTTTCTGGTCTAAATGAAGGAGATCAGGTTATTACTTCTTCTTATGCCAGTTTTTCAGACGCGGAGCAGCTGAGCTTATCGACATCAAATTAGTATCAATAACAACTATTAAAAAACACTACAGCAGTTAATTTAACTCTTTTAAGGATTTACAGATGATCACATTAAACAATATTTCACGCTCATTTATTGGCGAAGACGTCGAAACTGTGGCTATTGACCAAATGAATTTAACAATAAATAAAGGTGAGTTTTTATCCATTTTAGGGCCGTCAGGTTGCGGTAAATCTACATTACTTAACGTTTTAGGCATGCTTGATAGTATCGACCAAGGTGAGTTTCACTTTCTCGACCAAGAGGTAAGCCAATGTAGTGAGCACCAAAGAGCAGAGTTAAGAAAAACACAGATAGGCTTTATTTTTCAAAACTTTAATCTTATCGATGAATTAACGGTTGAACAGAATATCGAGTTACCACTTTATTACCACAAAGTAGCAAAAACTGAGCGTAAGCGTCTAGTCAATGAAGTACTTGAACGGGTAGGGATAACACATCGCCGCAAGCATTTACCAGCAAAATTATCGGGAGGTCAGCAACAAAGAGTCGCAATAGCGCGCGCCATTGTGACGAACCCGGCGATGATTTTAGCTGATGAACCCACAGGTAACTTAGACTCAACAAACTCAAGCCAGGTAATGGAGTTGTTACAAGAGTTAAATCAAGAAGGGGCGACAATTATAATGGTTACCCATGCGCCTGAGCATGTTAGTTATGGGACACGCGTACTTGAGTTACTTGATGGAAAAATATTGGCAGATAAAACTGTACAGCAAAAAGTGAAAGAGGTGAATTATGCTTAAATTATTACTCATTGTTGCTTGGCGTAATATGAGCCGAGATAAACTCACCAGTTTTATCCAATTATCAGGATTGGTTATTGGTATCGGCTGTTTTATTCTTATTCAACTATATGTGGCACACCAGCAGAGCTACAACGCATTATTTAGTGATGTTAATGATATTTATCGTATTGATTTAATTCGTGGTGAAAATAAACCTCAAGCGGTGACGCCGTTGAGACTCGCCAATGAACTAACACAAAACTTTGACCAAGTCCTTGATGCTACTAGGGTTGCTAAAGGTGGCGTTTCTATTAAACAAGCTCAAAATATCTATGCCGAACGTTCTTTATTTGGTGATAAAAACTATTTTGAATTTTTTGATTTTGAATTATTAGAAGGAGATAAATTAACGGCGTTAAATGCGCCAGACAGTTTGATTTTACATCAAGATCTAGCGATTAAATATTTTAAAAAGACAACGGGTATCATCGGGAAGCGCTTAACGGTCAATGGTAAAGAACACCAAATAACAGGAGTCATTAAAAAAACGTTAGCACCTACTACGATGCCAGTACAAATGTTATTACCAATGGAACGTATGTACGAGCAACTAGCTAGCCCCGCATGGATTGAACAATGGAACTTTAATGCCACTGTAACTTACGTAAAATTGGTCAAAAATCCGCAAGTGCCATTATTGACAACCAATATAAGTGATTATTACCAACAAAGAACGCTAGGTTTATCATCATTCAAAAGTTATAAAGTTAACATAGAACCATTATCTGATGTGTATTTGCATACGGATACAAGTTATACCTTAATACCTAATGGCAGTGCGATGATGGTTGCCGTATTTACCATTATTTCTGTAATGATACTGATCTTGGCCTGCGTAAATTTCACTAATCTGTCGACAGCTTCTGCGATGAGAAGAGGCAAGGATGTTGGTGTACGTAAAGCCTTAGGCGCAAGCAAAAGGCAGCTAGTCACTCAATATATAACGGAAGCGCTAATGCAATCGGTACTGGCATCTATTGTTGCAGTTATACTAGTACATGCATTGTTACCTGCTTTTAATCAACTGATGAACGTTGATATTGCCTTTGTAATGTCTATCGAAAACTGGTTACAACTGCTATCTCTGGCACTATTTGTAGGTGTTTTAGCGGGTAGTTATCCGGCCTTTTATCTAAGTAGTTTATCTCCTGCATTAGTATTGAAGGGAATTATTAACACATCTAAAGCGAACACCTTATTAAGGCAGTCATTAATTATCCTACAGTTTTCAATCGCAGCTTTTTTACTTGTAGCAAGTTTAATTGTTAATTGGCAAATGAAATATATTGAAAATATGCCACAAGGGTATGAGCGTGAGGATGTCATAGTTGTTAGCCGTGGCGGCGAGTTTTATAACTCTTTTAAAAGCCAGATCTTACGTCATCCTGATGTTGTTTCTGCAACCATGTCACATACAGTACCAACCAAACCGACACGAACATCTAATATTGTAAGACGTCAAGATGACATCAATAATGAAATCTGGGTGGGAAGTAATCCGATAAGTTATGATTTTTTTGAAACTTACGGCATCAATATACTTTCTGGACGGGACTTCTCTAAAAGTTATACAAACGATGTTTATCGCGAAAATGAAGATGACTGGCAAGCTTCTACAGGTAAAATTATTATCAATCAAACGCTGGCTGCAAACTTAGGGTGGAATGAAAAAGAAGCTGTTGGTCAAATGATCACATTAGGGGGAGGTAACGACGGTTTACATTCTCACCAAATAGTTGGTGTTGTTGAAGACAGTCATTACATTAATGTTAAAAATGCCGTGCCGGCGATGATTTATGTACTTTCAGGTGAACCTAAAGAATTGTCATTACGTTGGACGTCAATACGTTTTAAAGCAGGGACCAGCGCACAGTCGTTAAAAGACATTGAGCAAACCTGGTTAAGTTTAAGTGATGATGTGGCGTTTAAATATGATTGGGTAAATAGTCTATTTGATGCTAGTTATCGTAATGAGTCGCAACAAACTGATTTACTTAATATCTTTACTGTATTAGCCATTATTGTGACTGCTATTGGCTTATTTGGTTTAGCGGCTTTTAATACCCAAAGAAGGGTCAAGGAAATTGCCATTCGAAAAATTCTTGGTGCCAATACCGGACAACTTTGTTTTATGTTGGTTAATCAGTTTTCTTGGTTGGTATTACTGGCTAATATCATTGCATTGCCGGTAGCTTATTATTTTATGCAAGATTGGTTAAATGATTTCATTTATCGTATTAACATGCCCTATGCCGCCTTTGTACTATCAGCTATTTTGAGTGTCGGCATAGCTTATGTAACGGTCGCCGTTATTGCTTACCGAGCCGCAACATCTAAACCTATTGATTCATTGCAATGTGAATAATAAAGCGTGTTCTTGCTATTCCCCTTATTGAGTACAACTTAGTAAGGGGTACTAAGCGTAAGGTTAACGTTTAATTAAACAGTGATTATTGGATTGGAGGATCCACAACTTAACTGACGATAACGGCAGTTTACAATAGCATGCAGCTATTATTTATTTTAAATATTATTAGAATGAATTGCTGTTATTTTTATGGTGTTAGCCTATGTTTTATTTTTTCTTTAGTGACATTATCCTGCTCAGTAAGTTTCATTACTTCTGTACTGTCGGCAGTCAATAGGTACCAAAACGTTAAGGCGGAAACCATTGCTGAAATACAAATGATGGTTAATGTTACTTTTGCATTTTTTGGATCATTACTCATTTTATTTATTAC
>Ga0105355_10005691_pt1 | contig 10486 bp, 10 predicted proteins | sample GOMGulsemesocosm_2_FD_83508 | JGI IMG/M metagenome (GOLD analysis project Ga0105355, IMG submission 83508) | Methane-oxidizing microbial communities from mesocosms in the Gulf of Mexico - GOM9C Gulf of Mexico | ecosystem: Environmental > Aquatic > Marine > Cold seeps | place: Gulf of Mexico...
AATTTAGATATTACAAGTGATGAAAAAAACTCTAACAGCGATAACTTTATGTATATTTGCCAGCCAAACCAGCGCTGGTATTAGGCAATATCATGCTGATCTTGCTAATTCTAAATGGCAATTAACCAACGACTCCCGTCTCGAGTGTACTCTGTCCCATCAAATTCCTAATTACGGTGAAGCTAAATTTTATAGCCGAGCTAATCGCAACACCAATATGGAATTTGAACTTGATATGCTGAGCTTGCCTGATAATTATTCTTTGGCAGAGGTAAGGTCTGTTGCACCTAAATGGCGCCCCGGTATAGCGGCACGAACTTTGGCGGATATGAAGTTACATAAACAGTTTTCTCCTGATTTACCTAAAAAGGTAGCTTGGACGATGTTGACTGAGTTAGAGCAGGGTATGAGCCCAACTTTTTATTATGACGATTGGTACAATGACAATGACAAAATATCAGTAGGGTTATCCACATCTCGCTTTCATAAGGCCTATCAAAAATTTGTTGGCTGTGTAAGTAACTTACTGAATTATAGTTTTGATGATATTTCTTATACTGTGCTTAATTTTGAATTTGGCAGTGATAAGTTTACTAAAGCTTCTTCACGACGCATCGCTATGATCAGAGAATATCTAAGCTTAGATACCGAGTTAGAGTTGGTGCTTATTGATGGTTTTACCGATAGTTGGAACCACAAAAGTATTAACCAGAAAGTCTCTGAAAAGCGTGCCAATAAAATTAAAGAATATTTTGTCCAAAGCGGTATTGATCCTAACCGAATTGAAGCGAAAGGTTATGGCGAGAAGCGTCATATCGCATCAAATGAAACGGTATTAGGCCGAGCAAAAAACAGACGTGTTGTCATCAGAATGGATAAAGGATAGTTTGATTTTAAGCTTTATAGCTGTCATTTTTAGTAAACCATGTTGTTAATTTTGTAGAATTGACCATTTTCTTTGATATTTTCTAGCGCTAAAGACAACTGCTCAATGACCTTTATATCTGTTTTAAGGCTGCAAGCTAAATAAAAATCTAAAGGTTTTCCATTTAGTTGATAATATTTTTTAAATTTCTCCTGTGGTATACCAATACTTTTGGCTCTATATTTAACTGTCTCACCATCGGCGGCTACCAAATCTATAAAATCATTTTTAATTAATAGCTTTAATAATGAATGGGTGTTATTTACCACATAAAGGTTTTGATGTTCAACAAAACCTGCATCAATTAAAAAATTATGTGTAAAGTCATCTCTGATTGCCGCAATTTGATATTTCTTTGCGTCTTCTATTGATTTTATTTCTATATTTGAATTTTCTTTTAGGCCAATAAAATGAGTATTTGTTGTTTTTATCACGCCTACCCAATGAAATAGTGACTCACGGGCAGTGGTTCTTGCTATCTTATAAATACAAGTATCTTGCTCACTTTTAGCTAAGTTGAAAGCTCGGCTCCATGGGTATATCTTGAACCTTGCCTCTATATCGGTGTGAGACAACAACTTCTTTACAATTTCAGTAGTATAACCTGCTACTTGATCACCCTTTTTTATTTGAAAAGGCGGAAGGTGTTCTGTTAAAAAAGTAATTTTATGTTTTTGGGCAATAGCATCAATATGTACAAGGGCAAACAAAAATCCAATAGCCAAAGTATGACAAATTTTTTTATCTACGGTCTTTAATTGTTTTATCTTTAACATGCGTATCGTCTTTTTTAAGTTGAACGGTTAAAGTAAAAAATACTATCCCTGAAACTACTCCCCATAAATGGGCCTCAATAGCGACAGATGCGTTTATTAACGAAGCTATATCGTCACTGGCACCAAAAAATTGCTCATGTGCTACTTTAATCAAAACGCCTATTAATAAAAGATAGCCTGTTTTATCTAAATGTTGAATATCTTTTAAAGCTCCCCAGACAAAAAACGCGTGTAATACACCAGACAAGCCTACATATTGATTCATCTCAGGTGAAAAGATGTATATTGCTGCACTGATCATTAAGCAGCTAAAGATTAACAGTAGACTGTAAGTTTTAATTGAGTAAAATCGCCCATGTAGAGCCCAAAGTAAAACTATTGCTAACGTATTAAGTATCAAATGAGCAAAATTTGTATGAAATATATGTCCTGTTATTACACGCCAATATTGCCCATCGTTGATAAAACCGCGGTGGTAAACAAAAAACTCACTGATAAAGTCGTTTAATACAAACGCTATGCATGCTGTGATTAATAGCAATAATGGGGCTAACACATGACTGAATTGAATAGGAAAGCGATTCATTTGGTTCATCTTTTATTATTTTTGTCGTGGTATTTAATTAAATTGGTAAAATAGCTAATTGGTTAATCAAATAGGTAAAGTGTATGCCTCGTTCTTATTGTAGCTTATGTCATCGTCCACAAGTAAGCTGTATTTGTCACTTATTTTCATTGGCTAACAATGACATACATGTGGTGATTCTTCAGCACCCCAGCGAAGTAAAACAGTCAAAAGGAACCGTCACCTTATTGAGTCAATCGTTAAAATCATGCCAAGTTATTATTGGCGAGGACTTTAACATAGACGCTGAATTTCAAGAGTTGATGTTGCAATTTAATAATGAAGTTGCTTTATTGTACCCATCTGAAAAAGCACAAGTTATAAATGAAGATAAAAATGCAGGGGAGGACAGTATATTTAAGAATATACGTTGTATTATTTTACTTGATGGCACGTGGAAAAAAGCGTTTCGTCTCTATATGGTAAATGAGATTTTGCACACAATTCCTCATTTTTTGTTACCGGATGGCATCATCAGTAAATATCAAATTAGAGCGACTAAAAAGGAAGGTGCGCTGTCTACTTTAGAGGCATGTTGTCATGCTTTAAGTTTGATTGAAAAATCTCCAGAAAAATATTCAACGTTGTTAGCTTCCTTTGATGAGTTTAATGAAATGCAAAAATCATTCATCCCTCACCAAAGTGACTAATTACCAGGTTCATTCACATTGAAAATAAATAATTAAAAAGGATCTTTTAATATTTTTTCTATTACCCAGCGATCTTCGAGTTGAATAAGAGATAGACGCTTAACATCTTTAACCCTATTTTCTTGATATATGCCATCAAAATACAAGGTAATAATGGCTTTGTTTTTAAATTGCTCTCTTACTTTTACACCACTATCGTCAGGTTTAATTTCTACTTTGTCGTAAGACATATTAAACAAATGGCGAGCCACTGCGCGTGGAGATTTATAATGCAATATTATACGTGCCAAACGAGGGCTGCATACGGAAGCTGCTTTTTTAACATCTTGTTGATTATATAGAGCATCAAAAAAAGCAACCGAGACTTCCTCTGGGTTATTAATTGAAGTTATTGGGGGATCTTTTTGCTCACATGCACTAATGAGTAATAAAAAAGGCAACAAACAATATTTTAAATATTTTTTCATCTTGATAATTTTTAAACCATTTTATTGATATCATACCTTATTTTAGTTAATAAAAAAGGCGCAGATTGCGCCTTTATCATTTCATTATTCTGCAACTAAAATTATTGCATTAATTCTTTATTTGAAAAACTGTCACTAAACAGTGCGCTCGACAGATATCGTTCTGCTGAACTTGGCAAAATAACAACAATATTTTTACCTTCATTTTCAGGTTTTTCTGCCAAACGTTTAGCTGCAACGACTGCTGCCCCTGAAGATATACCAGCAAGAATTCCTTCTTCCTTCATCAAACGATGAGCCATTTCCATTGCTTCATCATTTGATACTTGTTCAACAGCATCAATCATCTCCAAGTCTAAATTACCCGGAATGAAACCTGCACCTATACCTTGAATTTTATGAGGACCAGGTTTTAGTTCTTCACCAGCCATTTTTTGAGTTATCACCGGAGAGTCGACAGGCTCTACTGCAACAGATGTAATGTTTTTCCCTTTGGTATTTTTGAGATAACGACTAACTCCTGTAATAGTACCACCTGTGCCGACACCAGCGACAAAAATATCAATCTCGCCATCAGTGTCTTCCCAGATTTCTGGGCCTGTTGTTTTTTCATGAATTTCTGGATTTGCAGGGTTATCAAATTGACCTAACAATACATATTTTTCAGGATCTGAGTCTTTAATTTCTTGTGCTTTAGCTATTGCACCGCCCATTCCTTTCGCGCCATCAGTTAATTCTAATTTTGCCCCTAAAGCAGCTAATAATTTTCTGCGCTCTAAGCTCATCGTAGCAGGCATAGTCAGGGTGATCTCGTAGCCACGAGCAGCAGCAACATAGGCCAATGCAATACCAGTATTACCACTGGTCGGTTCAACAATTTCTTTCCCTGCGGTTAATTCGCCTTTTTTTTCTGCATCCCAAATCATATTAGAGCCAATACGACATTTAACGCTGAAGCTTGGGTTTCTTGCTTCAACTTTTGCGAAAACATTTCCACCAGTCACTCTGTTTAGTTTTACTAGCGGTGTTTTACCAATCGCGGTTGAGTTGTCTTCATATATATTTGGCATGGGTAAGTCCTTTGTTTAAATTTGGTTAAATAAGTTGCTAGCAATATAATGGCAAAATTATATTTATAATAAGCGTAAAAGAATAGTAAGGGTTATTTTAATAAACAGAAGTTCCAATTAGTTATAACATATATGCATTTTAGTTATAACCACTCATATTAAAGTGCTAAGTTCTGTAAAACAAAAAACAATACTTTTATTAATATAGAGCAATTTTACAAAATTTCTGTTTAATTACTAGGGCATCCAAGCGTAACTGATTTTTGTGAAAAATGTTCGCTGCTCTCGTTTGATATCATTAATATAGTCATCTTGATAACTATTATCGGAATAACCTAAATAAAAGACTGTCTGTGGATTTAATTTATAAGCATAGATTAATTGTGTTGAGAAATTTTTATTTTTCTGCGAAACACCAATGTACGGGTTGTTCTCAGGATTTCTGTCTACGTCACTGTATACCAAGTTAAGTTTTAAATAACTTTGTACATCAAATTGATAGGAAACTCTAAGTTCGGTTAAATCGGCTTGATAAACGTTGGCACCATCCGCGTCTAATTTACTATTGGTATAATATAACTCGGCCTCTAGGTGACTATTAAAGTTATAGGATACTTTAGTAAATAGTTCACGAAAATCACCTAAACGATTGTTACGATAATCAATTTTATCACCAACTATTAGCTCTGTTTCAATAAACGATTGTGCGGTAGGTCTCGAACTCCCGTATAAAGTAACTAGCTTCTCAGTAAATCGGGTAGTATTTCCATCAATAGTTAAAATAGATTTATCGTGGCGCAAGCCAGCTTTATCGGAATAAATAAACATAACATCAAAAAAAGATTGCATTGGTCCGTCAATAGAAAAGCTTGATGCCAGTGATTTATCGAGTAACTCACCTTTTTCATTCTGCTTAACTTGCCATTGTGCAGAAAGTTTTGCTTCTTGCCATAACGTGTCTTCTTCGCCATAGAAAAACCGATCAACCAATACTTTGTTTGATTGATAATCTGCTCTTGGCATATAACCTAAATCTGCGCGAAAATTTTTGCCTATATTCTGATGTTCAGCAGTGAGCTGCCAATATTCTGAACGATGCTCATAGCTGGCTTTAACGGCATTATCTGAAATTTCATCTTTGAATTTTGTACGATGAACTTGTTCTGAATACGGGCAATTTCCAAAGAGGCAATCGCTACTTTGTCCTTGATCACAAGCATTACTGCTCTCGTGGTAACAAAAATCTTGATAAAGCTCCTCTGGATATTGGGTCTTTGAATTTAGTACTTGCCCTGAAAAACTATTTGAGTCATTGATACGGTATTTGCTGTCGATACCAATTACGTAATTATGGTAATCATTTGCGGTTCTTAAAGTACTTATTGCACCAATAGCAAAGTCATTATTAAAGTCATAACGGTATTTAAAAGCGGCAGCATGAGACTCGGTTTTTAATGAAGCAATATCAGATCCTGTATTACCAGGAACAATAAAATTGGTTTCGGTATCGTTGGTAATAAATAGGCCATAACTGTGTGCTTGTTTTGTCCCTGTTAATTTTGCACCATAATCTGGGTCGGCAATGTTTCTTGTATAAACTAAATCGTAATTACTGGCGAAATAATCAGAATTCTCCAGAAAGAACGGGCGCTTCTCGTCATAAAATAACGAATAAGTTTTATTGATGCTTAATTGACCTGAATCAACTTCAACACTGGAAAAATCAGGGTTCAAAGTGACATTTAATAAGGTGTTAGCATTAATTCCCCAACGGATATCCACACCTGCTTCTACATCATCGTCACTGTGCCAATCATCTTGTGGATCGTAAATATCTCTATTTTCATTTTTATTGGCAACAAGGGCAGGGGTTACCATTAAATTGTTACCGGTTTCAGCTTCTTTAAACCCTTTTATTTCAGGATATTGGCACAACCAGCAGTCATTATCTCTATCTAACGGGATATGTGAAATTCGCAATCGAGTATCTCGTGGGTACGAACGAATAAGTTCAAATGCCCATGTTTTAAGGTCATTATTATCGGCAAAATTTAATATTCGATAGGGAATAGCCATTTCGACTTGGTAGCCCGTTTCAGTTATTTTTCCATAGGAATCCCAAATACCGTTCCAGGAGTCATTGGCTGTGCCGGTCATTTCGTTTTTTATGCTGTCATGTTGGACACCAAAAGGGTTAACAAAAAATTCGTAATTTAAACGGCGGTTATTGTAGGTATCAAACTTGATGCCTACGATATCATCGGCCCAACGAGTATCTCGGTCACCTAGAAACGCTTGGATTTTTTCTGGTTCAGGATCTTCGGCAATAAAGCTGATATAGATATATTCCCCATTTTCGATAATTTTTGCAGTTGTTTTTACTGGGCTGTTTTTGTTATTCCATGGATAGTTAACAATGTTAAGTGAGAATGCTTCAGCAGAGTGCCAAATTTCATCGTCAAGCTCGCCGTCTACTGTTACCGATAACGTTGACGTTGGCATAATGAATATTTGCTTTGAAGTGAGTATTTCTTCAGTATTAAGTGCGTTATTTGCTTGGATCTGCCATGGAATAAACGTAACAAAAAGTAGGGAAATGAATAGGGCACGGCAACGACTAATAAACTGCATAAGGTTTCTCTAATATTATCTTTTTGTGCTATATCTTATTGAATAATCGATGAATCAATTAAGATTTTGTTTAGATGTTATAAATTTTTACAAAATTTTCATGTTAATACAATTTATTATTTGCAAGGAGGATAGGTAAAATAAATAAAAGCTTGGCGACACAGAGTATTTTTATGTCGAATCTTCTTGATAAGTACTGCATAATTGTCGTTAAAACAGTTTCATTATTTTACTTATGCATTTATCTATTTTTAATATTATCGCTTTGCTGTGCTTTATCACCTGTTGGTTTGGTTATACTTTTTTTGCTCGAAAAAAAGCTAAAAGCACAAACTGCATTGCTAGGTGTTTACATCAACACCGTATTCATTGGATGAATGAGTTGCTAACCAGAGATCTCAAAGTAGGTGATGCAGCTTTATTAGCTAATCTAGAGCGTAACATTGCTTTTTTTGCTTCTTCAACATTACTGGTATTAGCAGGTGTTTTAACCTTGTTTTCAGAAGTAGAACAGCTTCAATCGGTTATTGAGTCAATACCTTATGCAGATTTATCTACCCATAGTAATATCCAGTTTAAATTGGGGTTGTTGACTTTTATCTTTGTCTTAGCCTTTTTCCAGTTTACTTGGTCGATGCGTCAATATGGTTTTTTAAATGTCATGATCGGTGCCGCCCCTTTTGATGAAAATGGTGAAAATAGAAGTTTAGATGTTTATGCTAAACATATGGCGATAGTACAAGATCAGGCTGCGCATTCTTATAATTATGGCTTGCGCTCTTATTATTTTTCTATTGCGGCGATGTGTTGGTTTTTTCACCCCGCATTATTCATAATAGCGAGCCTGTTTGTTGTTCATACCCTATATATGCGCGAGTTTAAGTCAAAAGCTGTTAAAGCTATTACCGCAGGTCAAGAGTTTTTAGCAAGAGAGCGTGAAGCTCGAGATGGTCGTTAGCCGATGAGTCACAATTACGCAAAATACTCCCCAACTGATTTTGACAATTACGATTGCTTAAAAATATCGAAAGGAATCTATTTACTCATTGCTTTTGTACTACGCGGTTATTTTGTCTGGCTTATGTCAGTAACTAACATCAAGGACAGAGTCGCGACCATTAAGTGGATTTACCCTGAGCCGAGTTTGTTTTATTTAAGTTTGTTTTCTGGGGCCGGTGGCCTTTTTGTTTTATTGATACTGAGTCTACGAAGACCAGAAGCCAGCAATTGGGTTAGGAAAAGTTGGCAGAATTTACGAGTTATATTAATCTGCTCTTTAGCTTTTGATTTAATGGTTAATCTTGCTGGCTATTTTTATTGGCAGTTGCAATCTGCGTTGTGGTTATATATGAATTCACTCATCGTAATCGTTTTTGCTGCTTTTTTGTTTTCCAGTAAACGTATTCAGATTAATATCGGCGAGTTTCCAGAAAAACTTCCCGAATAGTATATCCCTATCTATAGTCCCCAATATGCAATGCATAGACTTTAAGTAAAAAAGGTTAAATTTTGATGATAGAGAATAAAGAAGAAAGGTTAATAATCCTAGATACTGAAACAACGGGAATTAACCCTAGAGAAGGTCATCGAATTGTTGAAATTGGCTGTGTAGAAATGATTAATCGCCAATTAACCGGGCGAAATTATCATGTTTATCTCAAACCGATGCAACACGGTATGCAAATGATAATGGATCAAGAAGTTATCAATATTCATGGTTTGACCGATGAATTCTTAAGTGATAAACCTCAATTCTCACAGGTTGCGAGCGATTTTATTGATTTTATCAAGGGCGCTGAGTTGGTTATTCATAATGCTAAGTTTGATGTTGGCTTTATGGACCATGAGTTTTCTATGGTCAAAAGTAATTTACCTATGACTCATGACATTTGCACGGTGACAGATACCTTAAAAGTATCTAAAGATGAGTTTGGTTCGCCAAAAACGTTAGATTATTTAGCGCGGTTTTATAAGGTAGATAAATTAGTAGATCGTACGTATCACGGAGCTTTGATTGATGCACAGCTATTAGCTTTTGTTTATATAGAAATGACACGTAAGCAATCAGCTCTTAACTTAATGGTCGGTGATGGCGCCGCAGGAGAAGATGCTAATGCAATTAAACGTGTATCAACTGAACGGGAAAAATTAAAGGTTATTCATGCAACTGCCGATGAAGTAACAGAGCATAATAAAAGATTAGCAATTGTTGCTGAAAAAGGGAGTAAGCCAATATGGCAAAATTGAGTGGATTAAATACGTTTTTGCTAACGTTTTTATTATTTTTACCACACTTGGTATCTGCTTATAGTGAAACTCCAGAGGTTAAATATTATGAACAGGATGATATAACTAACCAAATACCCTATTTTGACCATCGTTTTCATATCGATGCGCAGCTTGAAGAAGTTACCCTATTATTTTATCGAAAAAGTGGTACTCCACCGATCATTCTGGTTCGTCCTGACGGCAGCAAATTGAAAATAAATAATTTGCCTAAAGATAAAGTTGAATGGTTTGACGATAAAACGTTCGATATGATCAAAATAATTAAACCTATGCCTGGCCCATGGCAAGCGGTTGGTAGTATCTCACCGAATAGTAAAATCATGGTGGTTTCTGACGTTACTTTAAAAGTAGAACCCCTCTCAGAGATTGTATTATCTGGTGAAACATTAAAAATTGAGGCGAAAATATTTAATGGTAATACTGTTGTCGAAGACCCGTTATTCAATGATGTAATTAATCTGGATATAGATTTTTTTAGTACTAACAATACAGCATTTGATAACTTTGGCGCAGAGCCTGTTAAAATCGGCTCCTTTAGAGATGATGGTTATGAACTTGATGAGTATGCCCGTGATGGAATCTTTACAGCGGAATTCGTTTTAGATTTCTCTCCAGGGGAGTGGGTACCACTTTACCGAGTGATCATGCCCATGATAACGCGTGAAGTAAGGCAAAACCCAATTATCCTTCGTCAGAATCCTGTAACCATTAGTGTTGAAGCCACTGTTGAACCACTTGAATTTCATCAGGTTATTATTGCAATAGATGAAACATATGTTGATCCTGATAGTCTTATCTTTCAAGGAAATATAACTTTTCCAGACAGGCAAACAGAGCCTTTTGCTATCATGGAGGGTAGTGGTAATTCTCGGATTCATAAAGTCGGCTATACAGAAGCAGGCATACACCGCATTAATTTAAATGCTTATGGCAAAACGGTCAATGGCAGAGAATTTAGACTCGTTGTACCTGAGTTTACGTTTAATGTTGAGGTTAACAGTGAACCGTTTTCTCCTGCTATAGCGAATGAAGGTACATCTGAAATTAATAACA
>Ga0105355_10005704_pt1 | contig 10462 bp, 9 predicted proteins | sample GOMGulsemesocosm_2_FD_83508 | JGI IMG/M metagenome (GOLD analysis project Ga0105355, IMG submission 83508) | Methane-oxidizing microbial communities from mesocosms in the Gulf of Mexico - GOM9C Gulf of Mexico | ecosystem: Environmental > Aquatic > Marine > Cold seeps | place: Gulf of Mexico...
ATAATTAACATATTCTTACTTTTGATTTAATTCTTGTTTAATTTTCTTAATTTGATTTGCAAAGATAGAACTTTTTTCTGGGTTTCGCAAACTTAATTGCTCATAAGCTTTAATTGCTTTATCGTAGTTTTTTTGAATCCAATATATTTTGGCTAAGGTTTCACTTACCAAAACTTCACTTTCATCTAAACTTTTCTTTGCATTTTTTACAGGGTTGTAAAAGTTGTTTTGCGGACGAGCCATTTTAGGTTCTTCTTGAATAAACTTGTCTAGCAGGTTGTTAACTTCATTTTTAGTTAACTTTATTTTCTCAGGTTTGATAAGATCTACTTCAGGTTTATCCTCAATTTTTAGTTTACCTTGCTTAACTTTTAGCCAATCCGTAAAGGATAAGTTTTCTGATTTTTTTGATGAAATTTCTATTGGTTTTTCAATACTAATTTCTTCCGTAGCTTGTACTTCTTTTTCCTCTATTACTACTGGAGAATCTACTTCTCTAATAATGTTATCTACATCTAATTCAAAAGCGACTTCCATGGCTTGTGCCATAATGTCAACATCAACTTCATCTTTAGTTTTATTGCCCTCTGATTGTTTTTCTGGAACTGGACTGTCGATTAAACTTTCGGCTTCACTGATTGTTTTTTCAAAAGTTTCAGTTTTGTCAGATACGAGAAGAGTATCTTCTTCATTAATTGTAAGCTTTGAATTATCATCAAAATCAGAATTAATTTTTAGAAGCTTGTCTGAAACTTGAGGTTCTTTTTCTTTCTGTTGTTGTTGTTGTTGTTGTTGTTGTTGTTGTTGTTGTTGTTGTTGTTGTTCGTTTTTTAGTCTCGCGGCTTCAGCTTTTAATCTGATATCTTCAATGATTTTAGCCATATCAGGCTTTTTAGTGTCGGACTCTGATTTAATTTCTGCTAGTTCTGGTTTAATTACTTCAATAGGTGCCTTACTTTCTTTAGTTGTAGTTTCTCTATCTGTTATTGTTTTTGCTTCAGCTTGTATCACGGGTAAATCCACAGTTGGATTTATATTCTCATGATCAACTTTTAAAACGACTTGAGTTTTTTTCGTTAAATGAATTATCTCGTGAAGTTTTTCTCTGTCGTTAATTTGAATAGCTGATTTTTTTAATTCTTCCTCAAAAATTAAACTATTAGAATTAGCTAAAGCTTTAAGATATAAAATGTGTAATGTACTAGAGTAGGGGAATTTATTTTTCAATTCTATAATAGAATCTAAATCAGATTTCCCAACAGATTCAGGGTGCGTAATGAAATATGTTATCTTTTCTGTATTCATTACCAGTTTGACGATAATTTATTGATAATGTCTTGAGCAATTTTACTATTTATATCTTCAAGTAGTTGAGTTTCGACACTACTTAAATCTTGTGCCGAGCTATAATCTGAAAATTGAGTGAAATTCTGTTCAAAACTTTCTTTATCATTAACTGTGTTGATCACCGTTACTTTGATAGTTATTTTTAGTCTGTTTAAGGCAGCTGTTTCATTATTTTGTAGCGCAACAGGACTTGTATTGTAGCTTTTAATGACACCGCTAATTTTAATATCAGAATTTAAATCCTTTAATTTTAATTTAGTTCGTCCAATCATAAAATCCTTTAGAAAGTCAGAGAATTGACCACCGTAACCAGCTGGTGCGTTTGCAGCTTGTTCTTCAAAGTTAGAGACAGAAAATGTTTCCGCATTAATACTTCCATCCATAAACGAATAGTTAACGCAACTTTGTAGTCCAATCAATAATAGTATAAATGTAAATAGTTTCATTATATTCTAACGTCTAAATCAAGAAGTTATTCTTTTGATCTGTGTTACAAATGTAATGGTTTTGAATTGAAATAGTGTGATAATTGAAATAGATTTTGGATAGGACAATAGTCTACTAAGTTAGAGTAGTGTGAAGTATTTATAATTCCTTAAAGTTATTTCAAAAACCTAAACAAGTTAAGTGTAGTTATATGAGTTGTAAAAGAAAAGTGAAACATCTTTATTGATGAAGGATCATTAGAAAAGTGTTAATTCATCTGTTTGTTTTAATAGATTTTTAGGAACATGTAGATTAAGGCCTAATTCTTTATTTAACTGTTTTACGAAATAGGTCGACAGAAGAGGGGATTCTAATTCTAAATTTTGATGTATAAAGAAATTAATTTCTTTAGCACCTTGTTCTACCCATTGCTTTATTCTAATAATCCAATCGTCTAAGCGAGTGTAGTCAGATTCGTGATTGGCACCAACATAGCGAATGAAAATATTTGAATTAGTTAATCGCATATGTAATAAGTCTCGTCTACCAGCTGTATCTGTAATGATGTTGGCTATATTATTTGACTCAAATAAATGGTGCAGTTTATTAGCTACATTGCTATCATTGTACCAATCGGTATGTCTAAGTTCTACAGATAAGGGGATGTCTTTCGGCCAATACGTTATAAAATCGCTAACCTTATCAAAATCTTTTGGTGCAAAATTAGCCATCATTTGTAAAAATACGCCACCCAATTTGTGGTCTAAATGTCGAACTGAATTTGTATAACTATCTACGAGTTCTTCAGTACCTTTTAATCGTTTATATTGACTAATAGTTTGCGTTATCTTAGGAAAGAATTTAAAATGATTAGGAGTGGTGTCTTTCCACTTTGTGAATTGTTCGGGTTCAAAAAGTCTATAAAAAGTGGCATTTAACTCAATACTATTGAATTCATTTGAGTAATAGGCTAATTCATTCTTTGTTCCTCTAGGATAAAAATTTTTCAGATCCGTTTTATTCCATTTGGCACAGCCAATATTAAATTTAACAGCAGTGCTATTCTTAGTTCTTTGAAGAACTCTATTGTTTTCATGGTGATCATCAGGTAGTGTAAAATCAATTAATGAGGGATCTGTTACGCTTCCAAATTTCATAAGTATCGTGTTTAGTCAAATGTACATAAATAAACTCTAAAACAACTTTGAAAAAATTGGATTGATTTTGAAAAAAAACCTCTTGTAGAGTAAATTTTACTCTGCAAGAGGTTTTTGGTACAATTATCAGGACAAGTATAGAGCAAATATTCAGCAGATGATGTTCAAGTTATACTTGATTTGTCTTAGTTGATGTATCTTTTATTTAAATATATAAAATTTTAGAATAAATGTATTATAATATTTAATCCACTAGTCCATTTTTCACGGCATAACGTACTAGTCCAGCAGTATTTCTTAAGCCAAACTTTGTAATCATGTTTTTTCTATGGGATTCAACTGTGCGCTTACTAATTTTTAGTTCATTTGCTATTTCATCATTTGTAAACTCTTTTGTTACTAAATTTAGAATTTCAAACTCTCTGGATGTAATTTTCTCTAGATTTAATTTATCATTATTAAAAAAGTCTTTTCTCTTAGTGTTTTGTCTGTGTAGTAACTTTAAACTAATATCATTACTATAATAATTTTCATTAAAATAAACAGTTCTAATGGCTTTAATTAATTCCTCCATTCCAGAATCTTTAAGTAAAAATCCAGATGCTCCTGCTTTGATAGAACTCTCAATAATATGCATTTCACTATTCATTGATAGCATGATTATTTTAGCAGAGGGGTCATATCGTCTTATTTCCTTTGTAGTGTCAATACCATTCATAAATTTCATATTTATATCCATCAATATAATATCAATTTTTTCTTCTTTATAAGTTTTTAGCACTCCGTTTCCGTCAGAAACTTCAAATATTTCGAAAGAAATTTTGTCTTGACTATTTAACATTAATTTCACCCCTGTTCTTATCATCTGATGGTCATCAGCAATTAATATTTTAACTAGTTTTTGCATATGATTATTATTTTTAAATGAGTACCTTCCCCTATTTTACTGTCAAACGAAAAATGTCCATTTATTGAATGAATTCTATTTTTCATAGTCATTAACCCTCTACCTTTCCAATGGGTTGACTTCATATTAAATCCAACACCATTATCTGATAAGTTAATTTCAAGTTTATCGTCTTTTAGGTTAAAATTAATTGTTAACAATTTAGCTTTAGAGTATTTGGTACTGTTGTTTATGAATTCTTGAAAGACTCTGTAAATTGCCAATGTTTCTTCTTGGTTTAATGGTAGCTTTTCAGAGTTTGTACTGAATTTGACTTTAATTAGGGTAGTACTTAATAGTTCTTTAATTGTGGCTAATAAGTCTGAAGAGGCTAATGAGGCAGGCATTAAATCGAAACAAATGTCTCTTAATTCAGAAATTGACGACATCAAAACAGAGTTACAGGTGTTAATGATATTTATATTAGAAGGTGATATTGTTTCTTTATTTATGACACTTAGCATCATACGAATGGAAGACAGTTCTTGCCCTAATGAGTCGTGTAAGTCGTCAGCTACTCTTTGTCTTTCAACTTCTTGAGCCTTTATTATGGCTTTTATTATTTGTAAATCGTGTTCTTTTTTTTCTGTTATATCTTCAGCAATTATTAAATAATTGTCTTCTTCATATTTTTCTGGGTGAGAGAAACGAACAACGGAAGTTTCAGCATATATCTTTTTATTTATTGAAGATGTTAATTCTGATTCTATTTTAGTTCCTTCGTGTTTTATCAAATAACTAAAAGCATTTCCCACTTTTTTAATGTTACAAATGTCAGAGAAAAGTGTTTTGTTAATATGGATTGAATTAATTTTTTTTCCATAGTTGTTTGCTCCAGTAATAACTCCATTTTTATTTACTATAAATAGAATATTACTCACCGAATTAAAAATATTTTCAAAAATATTTTTTGAAATAGTAGTTTCTTTCAATTCTTCTCCCAGCATGTTAATCCCCATGATGATAGAATCAATTTCGTCAAGTTTTTCAGAAACTTCCATTTTTTTTGAAAATTTTCCTTTTGAATAATCAGCAAGCAGTGTACTTATGTTTGTTAACCTTTTTTTATTCATGAACAAATGCGTTGTGTTTTTCTAACCAATTCATAGCTTTTTCCTCCGATTTAAACAATTTAACGGGCATTTCGGGAGGGAGAACAACAATAAAGAAATTCATTAATGTAATTTTATAGATAGAGTTGGTTAAAATTGCTACTGCACATAATCCTTGCACTCCTTCATTTGAAGCAAAATAGTCTCGCGCACTTTTGTCTATTTTAACTGTATTGTCGTCTTTTATTAAAACTGGGTATTTTAAATTATTTGTAAATGTTTTCCTCAAACTGACTACTGATTTTGCAATGCCTAAATCAATGTGTTTAGCTTTATAAGTCCCAATTAGGATGTTATTAATAATTTCATACTTTATATAATTATTTTCAATTTCCATATAGAGGTAAAAGGATTAATAAATTCAATAGTAAAAGTAGTAAAAAATATTGAGTAAATAAAAAATAATTTTTTTGCATTAAGTATAAATACGTATGTTTAGTGTGGTTTTACCGTATTTATACGTATATATTGTCGTTAGTTACTTATTACTTTTATAAAAAAACATTGAATTATGGGAAGTTATAAAAGTATTTTAGAATCTGTAAAAAGTATTGCAGACAATGCAAGGGGTAAAAAAATTGCGCATTTATATGCCAAAACTCCTCAAAAAGGTAAAATTAGTGTCAGCCAAAAAACTATGATAAATTTTGGGTCATGTAGTTATTTAGGGCTTGAATATGATGAACGTTTAAAGAATGGTTCAAAATTAGCAATTGATGATTACGGAACGCAGTTTTCAGCGTCAAGAGCGTATGTGTCTTGTGGCCTTTATGAAGAGTTAGAGCGAAATTTAGAAGAGATGACAAAGTGTAATGTAGTTGTGACACCAACAACCACATTAGGGCATATTTCGACCATACCAGTTGTGGTAGGAGATGATGATGTTGTTGTACTTGATCATCAAGTTCATGCATCTGTTCAAACTGCAGTTCAATTACTTAAAGCTAGAGGGATTAAAGTTGAAATGATTCGTCATAACAATATGGAAATGCTGGAAGCTAGAATAATTAAACTTCAAACTCAGTACTCTAAAGTATGGTATATGGCTGATGGTATATATTCAATGTATGGAGATTCAGCAGATATGATAAAACTTAACGAATTAATGAATAAGTACCCCAGTTTTTATTTATATATTGATGATGCACATGGAACAAGTTGTTTTGGTGAAAACGGGGTGGGTTATGTATTGTCACAAATTACAATGCATAAACAGATGATTGTTGCTATTTCATTAAATAAGGCATTTGCCTCAGGTGGAGGTGCTATTTTGTTTTCGGATTTTAAAACTGCAGATATGGTAAGAAGTTGTGGGGGACCTATGATTACGTCAGGGCCAATGCAACCCGCTTCATTAGGTGCTGCTATTGCTGCTTCTAAAATTCACTTATCTACAGAAATGAGTGAATTTCAAACTGAATTAAGTGAAAATATTAAGTATTCAAATTTAATTATTAAAAAACTGAAGTTACCAATCATAGCTGTAAATGAATCTCCTATTTTCTTTATTGGAATAAGTCAACCTAAATTGGGGTATGAATTGGTGTCTAGAATGAAGAAATCGGGGTTTTATATGAATATAGGGATTTTTCCTGCTGTGCCAATTAAAAATACAGGTGTACGGTTTACGATTACGAGACTGCATACGTTTAAACAAATTGACAACATGCTAAATATATTAGCTAAACACTATTTTCAGATATTAAATGAGGAAAATTACCAGATAGATAATGTGTATAAAGCTTTTAAATTAAAAAATCCTGAAGATAGTTTACTTGATTCTAAGGTTGAAAATTTAATCGGTTCTACTCATTTAAAGGTTGAACGTTTAACTAGTGTATCAAAAATTGATAAAAATGAATGGGATGCTTTATTTAATAATAAAGGGGCATTTAATTACGATACGCTGTTGCTTTACGAAAACGTTTTTAGTATGCCAGCTGCAAATGAAACTAAATGGGATTTTGATTATATCGTTATAAGAGATTTCAATAATGAAATTATATTGGCTACATTTTTAACGACTTCGCTACAGAAGGATGATATTTTTTCTGCTGCTGAAATATCAAAACTAATTGAAAAAGAACGTAGAGCTAAACCATTTTATTTAACATCTAGAGTGTTAAGTGTTGGGTGTGGTCTATCTATAGGAGACCAGGTATATATAAATGAAGAAAATCCATTATGGAAAAATGCATTGGATTTATTTATTAATGAATTAGAGGTGGTTAAAGAAAAGCGAAATGCTGAAAAAGTTATGCTTAGAGGGTTCAAAAATGAAAATATACAAATTCAAAATTTGATTGAAGAAAAGGGTTATTTCTCATTGGATTTACCAGAGAATAATGTAATTCAATCAGATTGGAATAATGAAGAAGAGTTTTTACTTCAGATGAAAGGACTTACTAGAAAACGTTTTAAACAACAAATAAAAAAAGAAGATAATAATTTTATTTTAAAAAAAATCACTTCTAAAACTAAAGAAAATGTTGAGCATTTGTATAGTATGTATTTAAATGTATGGAACAAAAATAAAGACTTAAACACGTTTCCTTTACCTTTTGAATTATTTATTGAATTTAGTCAACATAAAGATTGGAATATTGTTGAACTATTTTCAAAAAACAATACGGAAAAGTCTTGTGGTGTATTGATTAGTCATTTAACTGAAACTACTTACTCTCCCTTAATTTTCGGGGCCAACTATAATGGCGTAAATAAAGGGAATCTATATAAGTTTTTACTGTACTCTATAGCAAAAGAGTCTTATACAGCAGATGTTGATACCGTGTTTTTGGGGATTACAAACTCAAGTGAGAAAAGAAAAATAGGAGCAAAGCAGTATGAAACTAAAGCATACTTCCAAGTTGCTGATCATTATAATGATAGTGTAGTTGATACATATAGTAATCAGGTCAAATTAATAAAAGTGTAACTTATACTTTTTGTTTAGACTCTAACTGCTGAAATAATTACTAATATTTGATCAGATTAGATGGGATTAAATTTAAAGATGTTAATTTTAATTTATATTGTTCCCAATGATATTAAAATGACTTTAAATGGGGGGATTATTAACCTCATTCTAAAGTCTTATAAATGAAAGAATAATTAGGTTAATTACAACAGTTGTTTAATGCTTGAATTAACTTGATTTGCTTTTTCATTAGAAATTAATTATATTGAATAAATGAGAATATTTAAAGGTTACTTTTTTTTATGTATTTATACGTAATTTAATTTTCAAATATTTTCAGACATTTGTAGAATTAAGTTACGTTATTTACTTTAGGTAAGAATAAAATTTTAAAAAAAGAATTTTGATAAAATTAGATATAATAGAATTTCATAGTTTCAATCTTAAATCTAGGCTATACATGTTATCTGAGGATGGTAGATTGGTTTCAATAGTGAGAATATCAAATTCTGACTGTTCTTTACATCTGATATATGGTTTTTATTTGTTATTAACTTGTGATATTACAAATGGGGGCGTAGTTAGTTTAGTTCCTATAACTTTTGAGTATTGGAATAAAACGTATGCTATTTTTATTATGGATAATTAAAATTAGATTTTTAAATAAGTTGGAATGTAATTACGTATTTATACCGTTGATTTGGTTTCGCAGTTAGTATTTGTACGTGTGTTTTTATTAAATATTATATAGATCTTTAATAAAAAATGTTTTTTAAAATTTAAACTAATACTTAATATACTTTTATGAATGATAGAATAACTGTGTTAAATGAAGAGATTAAGCAATTACGTTTAGATAAGATTTTCTTTAGTTCTCATCTTTCAGTATTAATGGATAGTTATTATCAAAACAAAAACTCTGGAGACACTAAAAAAATGGAAAAACTGAGAATGTTAATTAAGGAAATAGACAATAAACTTGACCCTGCTTTATCTGAATATAAAAAATTACATCATCATTATTTTGTTACTTTCAGTTCTGAAATGCCAGAAGATGTGAATAATTCAATGTTTAGGAATCATTTTCAAACTTCTATGATGTCAAGGGTTGGTTGTTATATTGACACTTCAGCAAATGGGTTTGATACTAGTGTGACTAATTTTGAAAAACTAGTTAGAGACTTAGGACGGCAATTAGCTCATAGTCATTCTAATGTTAGTTTTAGTAGAATATTAAAAGTGTATAGATAAGTTGCTCTTAGTGTTGTCTATTAGGTGAAATTCATTTAAAGTTGATATATGTTCTACTTACTTTAATTCAGTTGTTTTAGTGAGTTTAGTTTGAAAAATAAATTTGAAAATATGTTGAAATGAAAATGTATTTTTAGAGTATTCTACATGTTATGACAAATATAACGTTGCTTTTAATTTATTAGGATTGAATAAGGAAGGCTAGAATATTTGTTGGACTGATTCTGATATGGTAAATACATAATTACACCGATATTTATAGAATATTAAAGCAAGATGGCTATAGTTCAGCTTCATTTAAAGTATAATTACTTTTACATCACTATTAAATAAATATGTCCCCACTGTTATAAAGAAAGTTGACGTTTTTTTTAAGTTTAATTTAAACTAACTAGTTATTATAAGCCTGTAGGAGTGGTGTTTATTTGGTTACGGATAATTACAAAGTCGAAAAATTTGAACGTGTTAAAATCAATAACTACGTATTTATCTGAAGTGTGTAGTCGTTTTTATAGTATAAATACGGAGTTTTCATTTTTTACTTTTCAGATCTTTGCATTATTAAATAAGAGTAAAAGATTTCAAAAGAGAAACAATATCAAAGTATATTAAATACTAGGAAACTTAAATTTTATACTAACCAAAATAGTATAAGTCTAATTATTTTTAAAAATAACTAAACTTTAGCCCTTAAAACAACGTTAGATTTGTAAATCTAATAATTACCTATGAAAGCAGCACTCTTACGGATTCAATACTGTAAGGGTGTTTTGTTTACTATGAATATCATGTTTTTTTTGAATCTTAAATTCAAAATTTGGTAGAGAGATTCTTTGTTTTAGTCTGTTGTGAAATTCTACTATTTTGTAAAATCAATTAATCAGTTACGCTTCCAAATTTCATAAGTATAGTGTTTAGTCAAATACAATACGCTTTTTTGTTAAGTACAAAAAATTATAAATAATCCTTAAGTTTATTGCTTGATCGATTATACTTATTTACCAAATAAGGGGGGGAAAAAAATCCCAATTCGAAATGAATTAGGATTTAGTACCCAGGAAGGGAGTCGAACCCTCACGCCTTACGGCACACGCCCCTCAAGCGTGCACGTCTACCAATTCCGCCACCTGGGTAATTTCAGTGAATCATTTCAATACATATTGAAATAGGTTCTCTGAGTAATTGCAATATACAAAAAAAGACAGTTAAAAACTGTCTTTTTTATTTGTTGTGATCTGGCTGGGGCTCGAACCCAGGACCCTCTCCTTAAAAGGGAGATGCTCTACCAACTGAGCTACCAAATCTC
>Ga0105355_10005705_pt1 | contig 10462 bp, 7 predicted proteins | sample GOMGulsemesocosm_2_FD_83508 | JGI IMG/M metagenome (GOLD analysis project Ga0105355, IMG submission 83508) | Methane-oxidizing microbial communities from mesocosms in the Gulf of Mexico - GOM9C Gulf of Mexico | ecosystem: Environmental > Aquatic > Marine > Cold seeps | place: Gulf of Mexico...
CAATATGACTTTCATTACCATACTGGCTCTCTTTTAAAACTTGCAATACACCTCCTCAAATAACTATCTAACCTTAATCTAGAAGCCCATATCTCTATATTAAAGTTAATCGGAGGAGGCATGAAAAAACTGCTAATATTTGCTTTAGCGCTTAGCCTTCTTGCCTGCAGCAACAGTCCATTTTACGCACCTAATGATAAGATAAATTATCATTTAAAGGATTTCACCCACCCCGTCAGCAGCGGCTACTTACTATCAGATTCTGGCAATACACTACACTTACAAACCCACTACCAAACTCGTTTTAATTATACCAAAGGCCTTGTTATTCATTTTCATGGCAATAGTGGTAACTTAACCCAAACTGTTGAAAAAGTTCTTTGGCTGATTGAACAGGGTTACGATGTATTAGTCTTTGATTACTCAGGTTATGGTCGATCAACCGGATTCCCCAGCCGTGAAGCTCTGCATGCCGACGCACTTAGTATTTTAAGGTTTACCCATACAATGGATGACTATCAACAAAAGATACTCATAGGCACATCCATGGGAGGCGCCATCATCTCAGCCGCACTGCCCGCCTCACAACTAGAAGGTCATTACGATACCTTAATATTGGACTCGACTTTTGATACCTACCCCAACCTTGGCTATGACGTTGCTTATAAACTCCCCTTCGGTTCAATAATTTCCCTGTTTGCCAAACTGTTTATTTCTGATAATTTATCTCCCGCCAAAGAAATAAGAAAACTAAAGCGAATCCCTATCGTTGTATTTCACTGCATACAAGACAGCCTCATCCCTATAGAAAGAAGTTTATTACTGTATCAAGAAATTAACACTCAAAAGGCTTATTGGCCAATGACGAACTGCAAGCATGCAAGAACCTTCACGGATCGCTTCCCAAGGCATCAAAAAACACTACTATCAGTTATTGATTCTTTTAATCCTACATCCGATAATAAGGAAGCAATTAGTAGAATTAAACTGAACAACATCCACTTTCAATAATCTATAGAAATAATTTATGTCAGCGATTGATCGGAAAATTGGCGAGCACTACAATATTAATTTTAACGATATTCAATTCACTCAAGATGAATTAGAGGAAGTTGAGTTCGACAACTGTAGCTTTAAAAACTGTGATTTCACTGGTACACAATTTAAGCACTGTAGGTTCATCGATTGCCATTTTTCTCTCTGCAACCTTAGTAATATTAAGGTCGGTTATAGCCGATTTAATGACGTATTCTTTGAACACTGTAAAATGCTAGGTATTGATTGGACACGCGCCCACTGGCCCAACCTTGTTTTAAGCTCACCGATTAAATTTAGCCATTGCATTTTAAATGACTCATCGTTTCTCGGTTTAAAATTAACGGACTTGCAACTAGAATCCTGTAAATTACAAGACGTTGATTTTCGTGAAGGGAACTTTAGCAAAGGAAACTTTAGTGGCAGTGATTTTAGCTATAGTCTATTCAATCATACAGAGCTAATTGAAACCGACTTCACCGATGCCAGCAATTACAATATTGATATTCGCTTAAACAATATTAAACAAGGTAAATTTAGCCGTGATGAGGCACTGAGTTTATTAATTGGACTGGATATTGAACTTGTCGATTGAATTTGTTGATTAAACAGGATCTCGACTATATAGAGAGAGTTATCAGCCTTTACGAAACTCCCTGATACTGCTGTTGATAAGCCATCGGGGTTATAGCAAACCAATTTTTAAACGCTTTAAAAAACTGACTCTCTGATTGATAACCTAACAAAAATGCGACATCTCTCGCAGGTAACGATTGCTCAATTAGATACTCACGAGCTAATACTTTACGAGTGGATAATAAAATTGAATGAAAACTACTACCTTCTTGTCGTAAACGACGTTGCAAAGTACTCACACTCATATTCAAGACCATAGACACCTGCTCTCTTGTCGGCTCTAGAATACTCATGGTAGTGGTCAAAATATGCTGACAGCGCTCACTATAGCTTGAATTTGGAAATTCTTTATCAAGTATATTCTGCAGCGGACTAATGCAAAACTGATTTTGTTCGAACAGGCTTTCTTGTGCCAAAGAATATTCTAAATAGCTTTGCTCTGACGCCTCACTCGCAACAGAGAAATAATGCTGATAAATATCACGTTCATCTCTTCCCTGAATTAAAGAAGGGGACCTTAAAGATAAGCCGAGTTTTTTCGGTAATAACGGATTGTAGGCTTGTAGTATTCGATGAACCCCAAGCATAGCCCCATCCATTTGATGAATACTGATAGCTTCTGGAACACTGGGTTCGAAGACGATACGTGTAGATTCCGTAGAGGGCTCAAGTCGCACCTGAACGACTTCCGTAACCACTTTGAAATAGCGTACGACTATACGCAATAAAACATTAAAAGGGATCGATGAGTTTGCCCGAAGAAAAGGATCTAAACATTGCGTTATGCCGCGATATAACGGCAAATAAGGTAAGTCAATAAGCTCAATTATTTTCAAACCTAGATAATCATCTTTTAGCAATTGCGCCGCTAAATCAATATCTTTTGTGACGATATCCAACGGTACCCTATCGCCCCAATCTTTCTCCTGCCCCATGGCATCCAGATCAATTAACTGTGACATAATTATAGGAACGTCAGCCGCTCTATTTTGCTTTATTAAATATAAAGCTAACGCTTTACGATTAGAAATAACCGTACTTTTATGAACACTGAATTGATTATCCGACACGATACTCACTTAATAACTGGCCTATATTCATCGTATAGGCCAGTCCATGGCACTAGAAATTAAATTACGCTAATACCTAGCGGTTTACTCGATTTTTAATTAGGTCATCAACAACGGATGGATCCGCTAAGGTTGATGTATCACCTAAGGCATCAAACTCATTTTCAGCAATTTTACGCAAAATTCGACGCATAATTTTGCCCGATCGAGTTTTTGGTAAACCCGGAGCCAATTGAATTAAATCTGGCGTGGCGATAGGACCAATATCCTGACGCACCCATTTTTTCAACTCCAGAATTAAAGCATCATTAACCGCCGCATCTGAACTTAACTCCCCCTTATTTAAAGTAACATAAACATAGATCCCCTGACCTTTAATATTATGTGGATAGCCAACAACAGCGGCTTCAGCAACCTTGGGATGGGCGACCAAAGCACTCTCAATCTCAGCCGTTCCCATGCGATGTCCCGATACGTTTAAAACATCATCAACACGGCCGGTAATCCAGTAATATCCATCATCATCACGACGAGCACCATCACCACTAAAATACATACCCGCATAAGTAGAAAAGTAGGTTTGCATAAAGCGCTCATGATCACCAAATAGTGTACGAGATTGTGCAGGCCAGCTGTCTAGCATCACTAGATTACCTTCCCCTGCCCCTTCTACAATGTTCCCTTCCGCATCAACCAGCGCAGGCTGAACACCAAAAAATGGACGTGTCGCAGAACCCGGTTTAAGTTCAGTAGCACCGGGCAAAGGGGTGATCATTATGCCGCCAGTTTCTGTTTGCCACCAAGTATCGACAATAGGACATTTTTCTTCACCGATCGCACGGTAATACCATTCCCATGCTTCAGGATTAATCGGCTCTCCTACCGTGCCTAAAATACGTAACGAGTGACGCTTAGTATCGGTAACTGCCGCATCGCCTTCAGCCATCAAAGCTCGAATAGCAGTCGGCGCAGTATAAAGAATATTCACTTCATGCTTATCAACAATTTGAGAAACACGATTGATACTTGGGTAATTGGGTAGGCCTTCGCACATCAACGAAATAGCACCATTGGCTAATGGCCCATAAACCAAGTACGTATGACCCGTAATCCAACCCACATCTGCCGTACACCAGTAAACATCACCTTCGTGATAATCAAAAACATATTCATGAGTTAGCGAGGCATAAACCATGTAGCCACCCGTGGTATGCACAACACCTTTTGGCTTACCGGTGGAACCTGAAGTATACAGAATAAACAATGGATCTTCGGCGCGCATTTCTGCTGGCTGACATTGCTTTGATTCATTTGAAATGGCTTCGTGATACCAGATATCTCGAGTTTTATGCCAAGCGATATCCGCACCAGTGCGCTTAATAACAATCACTTTCTCAACGGTATTAACGCTTGGATGAGTCAAAGCTTCATCAACATTCTTTTTAAGTGGCACCGTTTTACCACCACGAACCCCCTCATCCGCAGTGATCACAACTTTTACATTACTATCATCAATTCGTCCTGCTAACGCATCCGGTGAAAAACCACCAAATACCACCGAATGTATCGCACCAATTCGAGCACACGCTAACATAGCCATAACTGCTTGCGGCACCATAGGCATATAGATACACACTACGTCGCCTTTCCGTACACCTTGAGTTTTTAGCGCATTAGCAAACTGACAGACTTCTGCGTGCAGCTCATTATAAGTGATGGAGCGATCATCCGTCGGCTCATCACCTTCCCAAATAATTGCAGTTTGATCACCTCGAGTTGCAAGGTGGCGATCGAGACAGTTGGCGGAAGCATTTAAAGTACCGTCTTTATACCAATTGATATCAACATTATGTTCATCAAATGAAACATCGCGCACTTGAGTAAAAGGCTGAATCCAATCTATACGCTTTCCTTGCTCAGCCCAAAAGCCTTCAGAGTCTTCGATTGAGCGTTTGTACATGGTTTCGTATTGATCGTTATTCAATAACGCGGTTGAACCAATATGATCTTTGATTGCATACGTTTTAACTTCTGACATGGAAATCCCTGAGGTGTGAGTGCTAGCGCTTAATATTTTTTGTACTTTTTATGACTTAACTGTACCTGAAGAAACAACGCTAGAAAACAGTGAATTTCTCTTAATTAATCAGACGTTTTATTGACTTAGAAGTTATGAAATTGAAATAAAGATTACATAGCCTGCTCTTAGATAAAGAAATCTTACGCATTTAACAATTCATTACATATAAATACATTTCGTATCTGACTGACAATATTTGTCGCTTCCAACCGAAATATCTACTGATTTAGCACTATGTGTCATTTATTACTTATGTATCAGTACAGGACTCATGAACAACTCAAACTTTCAAGCTCCAAATGTAAAACTTCAATAAATTTAATGAGTTATTAGCACTATAGAACATCATTGTTTAATAGCCGTTAAATTGACGAGAAAACGTACAAGCAATAGAATCTAACCCAGGACAATTAGACATATTGAGACATTAGTGCCGAACCATCAATTTAATCTAGTGATAACGCAGAATGTGTATGAAATATACACAGGCATTTTGCTGAGCCTAGGTAAATTGGGTAAACTAATGTTCGCTCTATTTTTTATATTATTATTTTTAGCTCCATTATCCTCCGCAGAAGACGTCATTTTACGCCACAGCTTCGCTGGTAACATCTCCTTCGAACTCACCGGAAATACCCTACGAAATTCAAATAATACTTGTCGTCAAATTAATGGTGGTAGCTCTACAGGTACCATTACGCTACCTAATAACTCATCCATTCAGGCAGCTTACTTGTACTGGTCTGGCTCAGGGAGTATCGATAGTAGCGTTAACTTGAACGGTCAAACCGTAAATGCCGACATTAGTTATATTGAAGTATTCAGCAATCGTAATTACTTCAGTTCTAAAGCAGACGTTACATCGTTAGTTTCAAGTAGTACATCGATGGACTATCAAGTTTCAGGAGTGACATTTGACGGGTCTAGGAATTATTGTGATTCGGGGGGAGCGTACGCCGGATGGTCTCTTGCAATTATCTACGAGCAAATTGACGAACCGTTAAGGGTCATCAATGTGTTTGATGGCTTTAAAAGTTTCTGGGGATCAAGCTTTAGCTTAAGCCCTAATAATTTTGTCATCGCACCGTCGCCATCTGTTTTAGGTGGAAAACATGCTCACATTACCTGGGAAGGTGACGAGGGGAATTCTCAACCACGGAATAATCAAGTTGAATCCTTAAAGTTTGAGAATACTGACCTTACAGACAGTGGCAACCCTTCGAACAACCAGTTCAATGGTTACTCAAATGTAACAGGCGCCACCAGTGGTGTTGACATTGATGAATACGACATCGGAAATTTATTAACACCAGGAGCAACCAGTGTAAATACATCATATTCGTCCGGTCAAGATGCCGTATTTTTAACAGCTGAACTTATTAGCGTCCCCAATGAACCTGTTGCAAACTTAGCAATACAACAGACAGGGCCAAGTAGTTTTCCTCTTGGAGGCGAAGGTTCTATTTCAATTAATGTTAACAACCTAGGCCCTAATACGGCCCCCACAAATACTCAAGTATCTCTACCTCTTCCTACAGGTCTTTCCTTTAAGGCCTTTTCGGGCAGCAATTGGAATTGTTCAGCCTCGAGCAATACGCTGAACTGCAGCTATCTGAATAGCATTTCAAGATCAGGATCTGCTCCTGAACTTACTTTGACCTTTGATATTGCTGAAAGCATTGCTAGTAATATTAGTCTTGCGGCTACCGTAATAGGTATTGAATTTGACAATATTCTAAGCAATAACAGCAGTACCAAAAATTACTCTATCGTTTCACCAATTTTTACCAGTTCCTTAAAGCAGGTTACGGATATTAATGGCGGCAATGTCCAAGCAGGTGACATTCTTAGGTATCAAATTGATATCGTTGAGTCTAATGGTATCGCTGCAACGGGCATCACAGTAAGTGATCACATCCCGGCAAACATTTCGTCATACAATTTAGTATCTATCCCCTCTGGCTCAATGAACAATAGCTTAGATGCTCCCGCTGGAGACAACGCTAATGGCCAAGTGCTCATTTCAAACATTAGCATTAATGCTAACGGTACAGAGTCAATAATTATCGATGCAACGATCAGCGCTTCAGCCATTATGGATGCCGCGATCAATAATACGGCTACCATTACTTACCCAGGAATAAACGACACATCGGTTCAATCACCAACGGTATACGTTTCTCGACCGACGAATCCCGCTACAGGTAATAAGCCTCTCTATATCCGCCAAACAAATACCATTACTCGCATACAACCAACATCCCCATCATTTACTTCAATGACTGATTTAACTGAGCAAACTTGGGTTATAAACCCTGAATTTAAAAAAGAATTCCAATTCTCTAATTCAACAGTGAACGCGTATTTATTCTTACAAAATAGTTATACCTCCGGCTCATGGGGGCATGAATTAACATTAACTTTATTACATAATAATGTAGGTATCGGCAATGTAACGAGAACCATAACGATACCTTCTACTGGGGTAAATGGAGACAATGTTGCGCTATTTGATTTTGCAATTCCTTTAACAACATTACCTAACATTCAAGCCGGAGATTCTTTATCATTAAAAATTAGAAATGATTCTGAATATGCAGAAGATTCTCTTCGAGTTTATTCAATTGACCCAAATACAAACAATGCTGATAGCGTATCGCCTTATAGTTTAATCAGTCTCCCTGCAGCGACTGTAATTAATGTCGACAGCATTGTTATCAATGATTCAAATTCACAAGTGGTTAGCAGTTCAAGTCCTAATAGCGACATATCAATAATCGCTACGGTTAGTGACCCATTTGGCTCGTTTGACATCACCGCAGCACAGATTTCTATAAGCGACAGTAACAATGCTTCGCAAATTAATAATAGTAATATGTCAGTGGCTTCTGATTCAGGCCAAGCAGAGAAAACTTTCACTTTCGATTTTTCAATACCTTCCGATGCTGCATTAGGTGATTGGAAAATTACGGTTACAGCGAAAGAAGGCGTTGAAGATGAAATTAACCATAGCAGTAACTTATTTCTAAATATCAGTGCTCCTCTACCTGATATTAAAATTTCAAAATCTGTTGAGGTGTATTCTGATCCGATTCACGGAATAAATACGACCAATAACTATTCAAAAGCACTTCCTGGGGCATTATTAACCTACACCCTCACAGCGACTAATACGGGTTCTGGCGCAGCGCAAAACAATTCGATATGGGTCAACGATGGGATTCCGGCTAATACAGCTATGTCTGTTGCAGACTTCAATAGTATTGCAGGCACGGGACCTATTTTTATAGAACCTACGTCTTCTCCGAGTGGTTTAAGTTATACCTACGCCAATCTAGGCAGCAATAGTGATGACATAGAATTTTCCAATAATAATGGTGTTGATTTCAATTACACCCCTATTGCAGACGCTCTAGGGACAGACAAAACCATTACTCACTTCAGAATTAACCCAAAAGGTATCTTTCTTGCCCCTAGTAACGGGCAAAGTGCCACTCAATTCATTTTAAAATTTCGTGTCCAGCTTCAATAGCTAAGACTTAATATACAAAGGATATAAGCAATGAAAAAAAATAGCATCCATTCAATACTTGCCACCTCTTTGGTGATGAGCTCAACTTTGTTAAGCAGCAATGCCTTTGCCGTTGGCACTGATGCCGGTACTGCAATTAGTAATACTGCAACTGTGAGCTTTACTCGTGGTGGCACTCCCGATACTGAGCAAGCCAGCATTAGTTTTAATGTCGATGAAATCGTTAACGTTAACGTTACAGCTGCAAACGCTAGTAATAACATTACTAACGGCGATCAGAATGTTGCAATCCGCTATACAGTTACGAATACAGGTAATGGTTCTGAAGTATTTAAGCTACTGGACACTTTAGGAGCAACCAATACACTGCCTTTAGCGGCAAATGATATCACCGTATATTACGATACAAGCACATCACCAGATGGTTTTGATCCAAACAATATCAATGAGCAAATATATACAGATACTGGCATCACTATTCTAAACGACGCCTTTATTACTGTTTATCTAGTAACCGATGTGCCAAATGGCTCTGTGCAAGATAGCAAGTCAGATTTAGTACTAGAAGCTGTCTCACAAACAGAAGCCGCTGGAGTCAAAGCCAGTGAATCAGCTTTTGGTGCCACAATAACGGGGGCTGGAACAGGTGGAACAAACGCTATTATTGCAACAAATCTAGGCCGTGATAATGCAAGTTCAGAACTAAAAGTAACGACTTTTGATCCGAGTAAGTCACTGGTTGTTAATATCAACAAAACAATTTTAGGCTCAGCAGCCTCTATTTCTAATGCCGGTACCGATATAGTTACCGATCAAAAAATTCCTGGTGCAGTAATCACTTACTTTGTAAAAGTATCCGTCGAAAATGATGGTGCTACCGCTCTAAGTATTAGCGATATAATTCCTTCCGATATGACATATGTATCGAATAGCATGCGCCTTCAGAATGCATCAGGTAGTACGATTAATATTCCAACCTATATTGCACCAACGTTCCCTGCCGCAACACCAGTAACTTACTCAAACTTTTCTGCTTTAACCGATGCAGCAGATGCTAACGATGGAGCAAGTACTTCAGTCGACGGCGCAGCTCGAGTTGAATCTATTACCGTGGTTCTTGGTGATTTACCAATCGGTGAATATGCAATTTTATTAGATGCCACTATTAATAATTAATTTTACCTTAGATAACCAGGAGGAAATCGCATGATTAAAAAAACCACTCTCGCATTAAGTCTAGCGTTAATGAGCTTAGCGGTAAGTGCAGAAGTTACCCTTACGAATACGGTTTTCGAAGTGGTTACTATCACCAACAAAGACGGTAGCAAGCAAGATCAATGGCAACAGCCCGATAAGTTATTGCCAGGTGAACGTGTTGGCTACCAAATTGAAGTAAATAACAAAGGTACTGAACCGGCTGCAGACATCGTAATCGCGAACCCAATTCCTGAGCACACTGTTTATGTTCAAGATTCGGCCAAAGGTCTTAATACCAGCATCGAATTTTCTGTTGATAACGGAAAAACCTACGCACAGCCTGCTCAGCTTTTTGTTGAAAAAGAAGGCAAACGCGTGCAGGCAACCTCAGTAGACTTTACTCAAGTTCGCTGGAAACTTAATCAACCACTGGCAGCTGGCGCTTCGTCAACGGTTCAGTACATTGTAAAAATTAAATAATTAAAATTTAAGAGAAAAGGAAAAATCCATGAAATTAAAAACTCTTGCGTTAGCGATGACCGCTACCGTCGCAAGCTTTTCAGCAGCTGCCGAGACACCCTATGGTGATCTTATTACCAACACAGCCTCACTGAATTATTCTGTTGCGGGTGGTACAACTGTTACCGCTACACCCGCTACGGCAGATTTCAATGTCGATCGCTTGGTTAAGTTTAACTTAACAGCAGCTAATGCAACTGCTGATGCCCCTGTTGGAGAGAAAACTAACATTGGTTTTACTCTTACCAATAACAGTAACGCTGCAATAGACTACTCACTACCTGCAGTGGCTAACGTGACGTACTACATCGATACTAACGGTAATGGCGTATTAGACTCTGGTGAAACAACTGTTGTACCAACAACATTTACACTAGAACAACAAGTTGATAC
>Ga0105355_10005713_pt1 | contig 10456 bp, 7 predicted proteins | sample GOMGulsemesocosm_2_FD_83508 | JGI IMG/M metagenome (GOLD analysis project Ga0105355, IMG submission 83508) | Methane-oxidizing microbial communities from mesocosms in the Gulf of Mexico - GOM9C Gulf of Mexico | ecosystem: Environmental > Aquatic > Marine > Cold seeps | place: Gulf of Mexico...
AAAGCCCCAGACTGCATCCACCACACGATCCGAGACGCTGGTATTGCCGACCTTAATCGGGATGATGGCGTTGGGGTGAATCAGCCGTTTAATTTCACGCCCGCCCTGTTTGATGAGCAGTAAAATCCGGATTACCTTGATTCCGCCGCCAGTTGAGCCCGCACAGCCCCCCATAAACGCGAAATAAAACAGGATGAATGGCAATACGTTGGGCCAAGCACTGAAGTTAGTGGTGGCAAAGCCGGTGGTGGTGAGGATCGACACCAGCTGGAAAATACCGTGACTGAAGCTGTCTTGCAGGCCGAAAACACCAAGGGAATAAAGCAGTCCAACGGTCACAACACTGCCGATTAAGATCGCACTGAGGTAGAGCCTACACTCAGGGTCACGCAGAAAATGCGATAAGCTGCGCGAGCGCCAGCTGAAAAAATGCAGGCCGAAGTTAATACCGGAGACGATCATAAACAGGGTGCAGATGGCCATGATGGTTTCGCTTTGGAAGAAACCAATACTGGCGTCATGGGTCGAAAACCCCCCAATGGCAACCGTTGCGTAGGCGTGGCAGATGGCATCAAACAGCGACATACCAGCAAACCAGTAAGCCAAGCCGCAGAGCACAGTGAGGCTGAGGTATATGGCAAATAGAGCCTTGGCGGTTTCAGTAATACGGGGCGTTAATTTGCTGTCTTTAACGGGGCCTGGGGCCTCGGCTCGATAGAGCTGCATGCCGCCGATGCCGAGCATGGGCAGGATGGCCACGGCTATGACAACAATACCAATGCCGCCGAGCCATTGCAGTTGCTGGCGATAGTAGAGAATTGATTGTGGCAGTGTGTCGAGGCCGGTTATGACGGTTGCACCCGTGGTGGTGAGGCCCGACATGGATTCAAATAACGCGTCGGTAAAAGACAGCTCTAGGCCAGTGGAAAAAATAAACGGCAGTGACCCAAACAGCCCCAAAACGGTCCAGAAAAGTGCGGTAATTAAAAAGCCGTCACGGGTGCGCAGGTCGTGGTGAATATTGTGCACTGGAAACCAAGCGGCCAGTCCGGTGCTAAAGGTAATAAAAAAGGCGACCCAAAAGGCGCTGTGGTTTTGATCCTCAAACCACAGGGACACCAAAATAGGTGGGAGCAGCGTCAGGCTAAACAGCATCAATAAAATGCCGAGAACGCGAAAGATAATGGAAAAGTGCATGGCCTGGTGCTGTATCCCTGTTAGGCGATCAAGGTGTGTCGCCGTGTCATCGTTTTAGCGAGTTGGGCGCCATTGTGTGGCGCCATATTTTTAGAAAAAGGTAAAACCAACCTGGAACAACCGCTCGATATCTTTTGTGTGCTTTTTATCAACAAGAAAAACGATGACGTGGTCACCGGTTTCAACAACTATGTTGTCGTGGGCGATGAGCACCTCACTGCCCTTATCGGTTTCGCGCAGGATCGCACCAATACTCGCGCCCTGCGGCAGGTCGATGTCTTCGATGGCTTTGCCAACCACTTTTGATGTGCGTTGATCGCCGTGGGCAATCACTTCAATGGCCTCGGCCGCCCCGCGACGCAATGAGTGCACATTGACGATATCGCCACGGCGCACGTGGGTCAGCAAGCTGCCGATGGTGGTTTGTTGTGGCGAAATGGCAATGTCGATCTCGCCACCCTGCACCAAATCGACGTAGGCGGGGTTGTTGATCAGTGTCATTACCTTGCGCGCGCCCAGACGCTTGGCGAGCATTGACGACATGATGTTGGCTTCGTCATCGTTGGTGAGCGCAAGGAATACGTCCGTGTCCTCGATGTTTTCTTCGAGTAATAGCTCCTGATCCGATGCGCCGCCTTGCAGTACGATGGCGCGATCCAATCGCTCGGATAAATACTTAGCCCGCTCTGGGAAAAACTCAATGACCTTAACGCTGTAACGCGACTCCAGCTTTTAGGCCAAGCGGAAGCCAATGTTACCGCCGCCGGCGATGATGATGCGCTTGTATTGGTTTTCTAAACGGCGCAGCTCACTCATGACCGCGCGAATATCTGACTTGGCGGCAATGAAGAACACTTCGTCGTCGGCTTCAATCACCGTTGAGCCTTCCGGCATGATTGCTCGGTCGCGGCGGTAGATGGCGGCGACTCGGGTGTCTACCGACGGCATGTGCTGGCGCAGGAAACTCAGTTCTTGGCCTACGAGTGGGCCACCGTAATACGCTTTAACCGCCACAAGTTGTACTTTGCCATCGGCAAAGTCGAGTACCTGTAACGCGCCAGGGTGTTCTATTAATCGGAAAATATAGTCAGAGACCAAGCGCTCGGGGCTGATCAAAACATCGATGGGTATGTTGTCTGAGTTAAACAGCTGCGGCTTATTAAGGTAAGCGTTAGCGCGCACGCGGGCAATTTTGGTGGGCGTGCGATACAAACTGTAGGCCACCTGACAGGCGATCATGTTGATTTCGTCATTGTTGGTGACAGCAATGAGCATGTCGGCGTCTTCGATACCGGCTTGAACCAGTACCGTCGGGTGCGAGGCTTCACCGTTGACCACGCCGATATCGAGGCGGTCGCGCAGCTCGCTAAGGCGCGCGCTATCGGTATCGACAATGGTGATGTCGTTGGCTTCGCTGGCGAGGTTCTGTGCGAGCGTGCCGCCCACCTGACCCGCACCTAGGATAATGATTTTCATGGTCTTGGGAGGGCCTTGTTATTGTTATGCGCGCTTATCAATCTAGGCTCTTTTTATTAATACAGGCATAGTAAAAGCCGTCGTGGCCGTTAATTTGTGGCAGCAATTGGCGGCCACAGGTCTGGGCAATTCCCCAGTCGGCATCGATCGGGCTGTGTTGCGCGTCGCTCTGCTCGGCTAAAAATTGTTCAACCACCAAACTGTTTTCGGTCGGCAGTACCGAACAGGTGGCGTAAACCAAACGCCCCCCAGGCGCTAAGGTTTTCCACAGCGCGTTGAGCAGCGACAGCTGTAACTCGGCTAGCTTAGCAATATCTCCTGATTTACGCAGCAGTTTGATATCTGGGTGGCGTCGAATAACCCCCGTGGCCGAGCATGGGGCGTCGAGAAGTATGCGATCAAAGGTTTGTCCATCCCACCAAGCGTCCAAATCACCGGCGTCGGCACAGACCAGTTTGGCGCTTTTTTGCAGCCGAGAGAGGTTCTCTTGCACACGCACTAAGCGTCGTTCCTCTAAATCGAGTGCGGTAACGCAGCTCAGTTGAGGTTCGGCTTCCAGCATGTGACCGGTTTTTCCACCTGGGGCGGCGCAGGCATCGAGTACTTGCTGCCCAGGTTGCAATTGCAATAGGTCGGCAGCCAATTGGGCGGCTTCATCCTGCACACTGACTTTTCCCTCGGCAAAGCCTGGGATGCGTTCAACACTGGCGGCCTGCTCAAGGGTTACACCAAAGCGACTAAACGGTGCGGCACTGCCATCGAGCTCAGCGCCACTGAGTTGTTCGAGAAATTGTTCGCGGCTCTGCTGTTTTAAGTCAACACGAAGCGTAAACGGCGGGTGTTCATTATTTGCCGCAAAGATAGCTTCGGCCTGCTCTGGCCAACATTTCTCTATACGCTTGCGTAGCCAGTTGGGGTGGGCCGTTAAATAAGCAGGGCTGCTGGCGAGGGCTTCTTTTAGCTCCTCGTGGGAGCGCTGGAAGTTACGCAGCACGGCATTCACTAACTTTTGTGCCCAGGGCTTCTTTAGTTTCTTAGCGGCATCGACGGTTGCGCTGAGTGCCGCGTGATCAGGGATACGGGTATAAAGCAGTTGGTAGAGGCCCAGTAATAGCAGCGCCTGTACATCCTGGTCTTTGTCCTTTAGCGGCTTCTCTAACAGGCGGCCGAGGATCGATTGTAATTGTGGCTGCCAGCGCAGGGTGCCAAAACACAGTTCCTGTAAGAGGGCTTGATCCTGCGCGGCTACTTTTTCCTGCGCCGGTGCCATTAAACTCGCCAGCGAGGCTTTCTTGTCGAGAACTTGCGCGAGGGTTCTGGCGGCGACCAAACGCAAAGCTGCACCGGTGTTGGTGGTGGCTTGCGGGTCGCTTTTTGAGTCTTGCTGCGCCATGCGCTTTCCTTTAATCGGGTGACGGGCTTTGCTTAATATAGAGCTGGGTTGCTTAGCAGGTTGTTGAAAAAGGCATCCTGCCTGTTTCAAACACGAAAAGAGAAAAGTGTCATTTTCTCTTTTCTCACAAAATCAACAACTTAGCAGTCGCCGATTTTGACGAAGCATCCATGTTTCGCTATCAGGTGCCGAAATTCTTCGAATTTCAACAGCCTGTTAGGGTTAAACAAGCAGTTGCTTGGTCTATATAGGAAGTTGCTTTCCTTGGGCGAAACGCTCGCGGTGACCATTGAGCAGGTCTTTAATCGACAGTACTTTTTTACCGGGAAGCTGTACCTGTTTGAGCAGCAGGGCGCCGTCACCACAGGCGATTAACAGACCGTTGTTATCGGCTTGCAGAATTGCCCCCGCCTCAGCAGCGGTTTCTTGTTCTACCACAACCGCCTCCCAGACACGGATGCGGTCCTTGCCCTCGCTGAAATAGGCCACCGGGAAGGGGTTAAACGCGCGAATCATCAAATCCAATTCAGCCGCAGGGCGCGTCCAATCGATGGCGGCTTCCTGTTTGGTGAGCTTGTGGGCGTAGTTGGCCAAGGTGTCATCTTGCTTTTCAGGCGTCAGCTGAGCGGCTTCGACTTGCGTTAGTGCTTCGAGCAACGCGGGCCCGCCGAGGGTTAGCAGGCGGTCGTGCAGCTCACCGCCTGTGTCATTCTTCTCAATGGGGCAGTTAACTTTTATGAGCATGTCGCCGGTATCTAGGCCTATGTCCATCTGCATGATGGTGACGCCGGTTTGCGTATCGCCAGCGGCGATTGCTCGCTGGATCGGCGCCGCGCCGCGCCAGCGCGGCAGCAGCGAGGCGTGGACGTTAATACAGCCATGCGTTGGTGCGCTCAACACGGCTTCGGGCAGTAACAGGCCATAGGCAACGACAATCATGAGGTCGGCTTGCAGCTCACGAAGTTGTTGTAGGTCAGTTGCTTCTTTAAAGTTTTGCGGCTGGAATACCGGCAGGTTATGCGCCTCGGCCAGTTGCTTTACTGGGCTGGCGACAAGCTTCTTACCGCGCCCAGCGGGTCTGTCCGGTTGAGTGTAGACACCGACTATCTGGTGCTTGGCATCCAATAACGTCTGCAGGTGGTGGGCGGAAAAATCGGGCGTACCCGCAAATATCAAACGCAGACCGGACATAAACACTTCTCAATAGTCGAATAACACATGCGCAGCATGTGGCTAAGCTGTTAGCGCTAGGCGCAGTGTATGTTGCTGAAACACAACAGGGCCGACAGTTCACTGTCGGCCCTGTTGTAAACGCAGGATTAGCGAATGTTAGCCGCGTTGACGCTGCTGCTTTTCGAGCTTCTTACGAATGCGTTGGCGTTTCATGGGCGATATGTAGTCAACGAACAACTTGCCGTTAAGGTGATCCATTTCATGCTGGATGCATACCGCTAACAAACCAGAGGGTTCGAGCTCGAAGCTCTCACCATGGCGGTCCAGAGCTTTGACGCGGACTTTAGTGGGGCGCTCAACCTCCTCGTAAAAGCCAGGTACTGATAAACAGCCTTCATCGTAGGGCTCGGTTTCTTCGGCTAGGAGAGTCACCTCTGGGTTAATAAACACCAATGGATCGTTCTTTTCTTCCGATAAATCCATCACCACTATCTGCCGGTGAACGTTGACCTGCGTCGCGGCCAAACCGATGCCGGGGGCGTCGTACATGGTCTCGAACATATCATCGAGCAGTGTGCGAGTGGCATCGTCTACGTTTGTGACGGGTTTCGCGACTGTTCTCAATCGCGGGTCGGGGAACTCTAATATCTCTAAAATTGCCATAAGCCTTTGTGACAAACTTCTAGTAAAAGAACAATAAGCGCTGCTAACATTATGAACTATCAGTACTTATATCGTATCTTGGGGATTGGATTGGCGGGTCACACGCCCAAACAGCAGAACATTATTCTCTGTATTAGCGAGCGATCAGGCCAGTATTTGCATTCATTGAGCTATTATAACCTTTAACCGTTGGGGAGCCTCTGAATAATCGCTGATGAGCGGCATTCAAGCCAAAACGCGTTCTGACTAGACGCATCGTGATACCCATACGGGCACAAGAGGCTGCATGCAGGGCTATACCGCGAGCGATGTAATATAAGAACGGCGCCGGGGCGCATTCCTTTTAACACAGAGTGGATTGAACCCCTCTGGGGCCGCAAGTATGGATTATTCAGAGGTTCCCTGTGGACCGAAGACAACAGGATCGGTTTCTATGAAAAAAGCACTACTTGTTACTGCAGCCCTTTGGCTTGGTCTTAATACATTGGCTGCGCCGGTGTTGGCAGATGAGGTTCAGCTTAAGGATAGCCACCCAGACTCCTACGGTGTTGTGAAGGGTGACACCCTGTGGGGTATTTCCGATAAGTTCTTGGAGAACCCATGGATGTGGCCAGAAATCTGGCACGCCAACCCACAGATAGATAACCCGCACCTTATCTATCCTGGTGACAAGATTACCTTGATCTACCTCGATGGAAAGCCGCGTTTGGTCGTTGAGCGTGGCGATGAGGCGCGCAAATACAAGATGTCGCCGGGTGTGGTTAAGTTAAAACCGTCGGTGCACGTGCGACCACTGGGGGAAGCCATTCCAGCGATCCCCCTCGATGAGATTGATAAGTTCCTGACACGCTCACGCGTTGTACAGCCTGGCGACCTTGAAAAGGCCCCTTATGTGTTGCAAGGCCAAGAAAATCGTTTGATTGTTGGCGCGGGCGATAGCCTGTATGCGCGTGGCGAGTTTGACAAGACTATCAACGTATATGGCGTGTACCGTTACGGGCAACGCTTTGTCGATCCAGAAACCGACGAGCTGCTGGGCATGCAAGCGCTGGATATCGGCACGGTTAAAATGCAGGCGCTGACCGATGACATTGCCACGGTGACCGTGACCCGTACGACCGAAGAGATCCGCATTGAGGATCGTTTGTTGCCCAATGAAGAGCGCTCAATAGATTCGACTTTCTTCCCGACTGCGCCAGCTGAAGACATCGAAGGTGTGATCATGGCGGTTGAAGGCGGCCTGACCCAGGTGGGCCGCATGGACGTTGTGGTGATTAACCGCGGTGAGCGCGAAGGTTTGGAAATAGGCAATATTATGTCTATCTCCAAAGACGGCGGTGAAATACGAGACCGTGTCAGTGGTGACATTGTGAAGCTGCCTTCTGAGACGGCGGGTTTGTTGATGATCTTCCGCACCTTCGAGAAGATGAGCTTCGCGTTAATTCTTGAGGCCTCTAGACCGTTATCGGTACTGGATAAAGTGCGTACGCCTTAAGTTACAGGCAACCTAAAACCCGGTATCACTCAGTGGTAGCGGGTTTTTTTATGCCTGTAAAAAATACAACGTTCACTCCTGAGCTATAACTTATGAGGTTAGTCATTCAGTAATTTTTATATTTAGAAGAACTGGCCATCAAGGATGAGGCTTATGTCTATTAATAACGTCACTAATAGCGCCGCAAGCTGTGAGCGCGATACCCCTACGATTGATCAGCCGGAGCATTTGATTCCGCTGCTGCAATACCTGCCCAGCTTCGGCTGTCAGAGCTACTGGCGTTTGCTGGAAGCCAGTAATGGCGTGGAGTCACTTTTTAGTTTACCGCTCGATTACCTCCTGAAGTGCTTACCGGCACAGGCTCGAACGGGTTTTCGCCAGTTGTACCAACAGCGTGAGCAGAGCGAATACTGGTTGCGTTACTGTGATGACTGGGCCCGCTTGAGTAATTTGGGCGTGGTATTGATTACCCACCAAGATGTGCGTTACCCCGAGAACCTCAGCAATATTTCCACAGCGCCGCCACAGCTGTATGTGCAGGGGGCGGTTGAGCTACTGAATAAACCGCAGGTGGCGTTTGTTGGCAGCCGTCAGCCGACCCCCAGCGGCGCCGACATAGCATTTGAATTTGCGGGTGCTCTGGGTCGTTCGGGCCTGGCGATTTGCAGTGGTCTAGCCGTGGGCATTGATGGTCAAGCTCACCGTGGTGCGCTAGCGGTGGGAGCCCCGACAGTAGGCGTGATGGGCACGGGTATAGATCGTATTTACCCTGCTCGGCATAGATCATTGGCAGAGCAGATAGTCGCTGAGGGAGGCGCACTGGTGTCTGAATTCTTGCCTGGCGCGGCCCCCGTAGCGAGTCACTTCCCGCGTCGAAATCGGATTATCAGCGGCCTGAGCCTTGGAGTTTTGGTTGTAGAAGCGGCTCTGAAAAGCGGTTCGTTGATCAGCGCTCGCTATGCGTTGGAGCAGAACCGTGACGTATTTGCCATACCCGGTTCTATTCGCAACTCACAGAGTGCGGGTTGTCATCAACTTTTGCGGCAAGGTGCGACCTTGGTATCCTGCCCAGAAGATGTGCTCGAGGGGTTGTCTGGCTGGCACAGCGCATCATTGGAAAGCTTGGACGAAGGGCCTAAAGCAATAGCAGCGATGCCTCTATCTGACCTAGAGCAGTTGCTGTGGCAACAGCTGGGCTTCGAAAATACGTCGGTAGATGCCTTGGTGGGGCGCAGCCAGCGTCCGATTAACGAAGTGTTGAGTGGGCTTATGACCCTAGAAATTAAAGGCATGGTGGCCCAGTGCGCCGGTGGTTATCAGCGCCTGATATAAAATATCGGGTGGTCATTTAAGTGGCTGAAGCTGTACTTAAGGGGTTGGCTTGGGGTAAGTTGCGCGACATAGGTTGCGGCTCAATAAGGCGGCTTCTTAACGTGTTTATTACCTGTGGATAAAAGATGGATTGGTCCCAACACCCGAATATTCTGCACGCCGCTCAAATCATGCAGCAGGGCGGCGTGGTTGCCTACCCGACCGAGGCTGTGTGGGGCGTGGGTTGTGATCCGGCTAACGAAGAGGCCGTGCAGCGCTTGCTCGAATTAAAGCTGCGCCCCGTTGATAAAGGCCTGATACTGCTGGCGGCGGATGAGACGATGATTGCCCCCTATCTTGCGGCGCTGACTAAGACTCAGCGACAGACGTTGAGTGCTTCGTGGCCGGGGCCGAATACCTGGATTATCCCTGAAATGAGCGAGTTGGTACCTGCTTGGGTGCGGGGGCGTTTCAGCGGTGTGGCCATTCGTGTGACCGCACACCCCTGTGCGGCCGCACTGAGCCGTGCCTTTGGTGGACCGATTGTTTCTACATCGGCCAATCCAACGGGCAGAGCACCGGCGTTGAATCCGCTGCAAGTAGAGCGCTATTTTCAAACACGTGTGGATCACATCTGTGTAGGTTCTGTTGGCGGAAACCCCCAACCTTCGACCATCCGTGACCTGCAAACGGGCGCGCTGATTCGCGGCGCTTAAGTTCATCTTCTCATGGTCCTCACCTGCACGCCTCGCTGGGTGCTGGTCTGTCACGACTTGCACCCCTACAATACGGCATCGTCGGCTTTTATTAGTCGCATCTTATTTCTCTCGAGGTTTTTATGAGTCACCCGGATAAACACGCCGTAAAAAAATACCTGTTAGATCTGCAGGATCGCATCTGTGCGGCGCTGGCAGCCGAAGACGGTGGCGCACAATTTGTTGAAGACAGTTGGGTGCGTGCCGAAGGTGGCGGTGGTCGCTCAAGGGTATTAACCGAAGGTGCGGTGATTGAGAAGGGCGGTGTGAACTTCTCCCATGTGCACGGCACGCAGATGCCAGCGTCGGCCACGGCTCATCGCCCTGAGTTGGCAGGCCGCTCGTTTGAAGCCATGGGCGTGTCGCTGGTGATCCACCCACACAACCCCATGGTGCCGACCAGTCACGCCAATGTGCGCTTTTTTATTGCCGAGAAAGAAGGTGAGGAAGCGGTGTGGTGGTTTGGTGGCGGCTATGATCTTACGCCTTACTATGGCAACACTGAGGACTGTCGCCACTGGCACCAAACCGCCAGCAATGCCTGTGAAGGCTTCGGTGATGGACTCTACGAAAAGCTAAAAACATGGTGCGATGATTATTTCTATCTCAAGCACCGCGATGAACCTCGCGGCGTTGGCGGTTTGTTTTTTGATGATTTTAATCAGCTAGGTTTCGAGAAAAGTTTTGAGTTTATGCGCTCGGTTGGTGACAGCTTTGTACCCGCCTACCAGCCGATTATGGCCGCTCGAAAGAAAGATGCGTTCACCGAGCAGCAACGTGACTTCCAGCTGTACCGTCGCGGCCGTTACGTTGAATTTAACTTGGTCTACGACCGCGGCACCTTATTTGGTTTGCAGACCGGTGGTCGCACCGAATCAATTTTGATGTCGCTACCACCTCTAGTGCGCTGGGAATACAGCTGGGAGCCAGAAGCGGGAAGCCGCGAGGCTGAACTGCTTGAGGTGTTCTTGAAACCTCAGAATTGGTTAGCTT
>Ga0105355_10005717_pt1 | contig 10450 bp, 8 predicted proteins | sample GOMGulsemesocosm_2_FD_83508 | JGI IMG/M metagenome (GOLD analysis project Ga0105355, IMG submission 83508) | Methane-oxidizing microbial communities from mesocosms in the Gulf of Mexico - GOM9C Gulf of Mexico | ecosystem: Environmental > Aquatic > Marine > Cold seeps | place: Gulf of Mexico...
ACGGCGAGTAATTTTGTTTGAGTTTTGGTTTCAGTAGAGTAAAGCCATATTGCAGATTTACCTTGCCTATTGCTGACAAAAGCAATTTGTTTACCATTTGGAGAAAATGCAGGGAAATTATTATACTTAATAGATTCAATGATTTTCTCGGGTAGAACCTGAGCGTTTAGTTTGACCTGCCAAAGGTTGGCATTATATCGTACTTCTTGAAAAACTAATCGGGAATTGTTGGCATTTAACGAAGGGTATTTCGCATCTCTTGCTCCCAATAACTCTTGCTGATTGGTCTTTATATCGACTAACCATAAATTTCTATCGCCCAATTCATTGCTGTCGTAAATTAGTTGTTGTGAATTGGCTAACCAGCTAAAACTACTAATAAAGCCACGACTCTTTGTTAGTGGCTTAGCTAACGCTATAACAGACTCTGGTGTGGTTGTTGAACTAGCTGAATTAGTTGAATTTGTTAAGCTGGTTAAGTAAATATCTCGTTTAGAATGTGAGCCTCGAGTAAAGGCTAATTGTTTTCCATCCGCAGAATACCTAGGGCGAGTATCAAAGATATTCAACTTAGTGGGTTGAGTTATTTGAGTTTGTTGCTTTGTCTTTAGGTTATAACGCCAAATGGCTGTTTCGTTAGATGTCTTACTTTGTGCTACATAGGCGAAGCTATTTCCATCGGGTGAAAAGTCAAATATTCCTGATGTATTTGCGGCAGTACAGGGGATAATTTCTTCTTTTGTTAACGATGGTAATTGATAGCGTAAAACAATGCAGCTTCCTTGTTTAAGTCCTGCAATCAAAAGGGAACGGTCATTTGGTGCAAATGTAGCTGAATATAAGTGGTAATAGTTATCTTCTATTTCATGTAATAACTTAGCTTCATTATTGATGATTTTTACAATCATGCGGTTATTTTTTACCACTGAAAAAGCAACTTTATCTCCTTGATGAGATAATTCGGGTTGATGTTCAAGCGCAGTATCTGCAGTTAGTCGTTTTGCAGAGAGTAGGGCATTCTTCAGAACCTGCTTATCCTCTATTACCCTTTCATTTACCACATTCTCAGTCGACTCCATTGAATAGAAAGAATAAGTAACGGCTAATGATGCCAAAAAGAAAAGCAAGAAAATGCCTGGTGATGATAAAATGAAAGGGCGTTGAGATGTACTAACTTCATGCGCTGAATAATCGGGGGTGGAAACTAATTTCACTTCAAGAGGATGAATAAATCGGTAACCTTTTTTAGGAATAGTCTCAATATAAATGGGAGCGCTTGATTTATCGCCTAGTGCAGATCTAAGTTCAGCAATACAACGAGAAAGTGCTTCGTCATTAACCGTCTTATCACGCCATAAAATTGCGATTAGTTCATCTCGGCTAAGTAAAATATCGACATTAGCCACCAATATTGCAAGTAGTTTGGCTATACGAGGTTGTAACCTAAGTTGTTTATGGTTAGCGGTTAACTGCCCATCTTCAGGATCAAAATGCCAGTCACCAAAATGACAAGGGTTGATTGAAGTCGGTGTTAAATTGGCTTTCATAGTTTATTTATAGATCATTTTAAATTGTTTTTTACGGTTTTATTGTCAAGTGAGTAACGCTTATCACGTTTCCATTATTCGCTCAAAACAACCATAAAAACAAGCTTATATATAAAAAAGGAGGATTTCTGGATATAAAAAAGAACTAATACAAAGGTAAATGTTTTTATTTCGCTCAATATAACGCCATTGAAACTGAAAAACTAAACAATGACTTAGAGAATCGCATCTAACTTATATTCTTTTGCTGAATGGGCGTTTGTTTAATGGAAATTAGTTTATTTAGATTTCCTGTATTTAAAATTCGTTTAGCAATGAAGGATAATAGTCATGTTCAAATTTAAAAAGAAACTAAAGATAGTTTTATTGATTAGCTCGTTTTTTTGCGGTCAATTGACGGCACAACCGGTTCAAACCCTGTTGCCCAAGTTAGGAGATGATAATTGCGCTTCATTATTATTGGTGAGTAGCTGGACGAAAAACAATGTCAAAATTTATGATGGCTGTAACGGTCAATATATTCGGGATTTAGACAGCCAAAATTTAATAAACGGGCCCTTAGGCATACTCAATGCGCCTGACGGTGATCTACTTGTTGTTAGTGAAACCAATAATCGTTTACTAAAGTTTGACCGAGAAACATTGTCTATTGGTAAGGTCATTATGGGAGATGACCCTATAACAGCAAAGGTAGAAGACAATTTCATTGTAAACCCTGTAGGAGCTGTCATAGACAAAGATGGCTTTATGTATGCGGCGAGTTATAGCTTAAATTCGGTTGTTAAAATAGACACTAAATCTTGGATTATTGTTGATGAAATGCTCGCAGCTAACAACAGTTTTATTAAGGGAATTGATGCTGGTATGGCGTTAAGTGATGACGGGCATTTGTTTCTCCCTGGTTACGATAGTGACAATATTATTAAAATTAACCTTAAGTCAAAAAAGGTAACAACAGTTGTACCTTCTGGTGAAGGTGGATTAGATGCGCCAAGAACGATAATGCTTAAAGGAAAAGAAATACTCGTTTCGGCCCAGCGAAGCAATAGCATTTTGGTTTTTGACTATAACAGTGGAAAGTTCAAACAAACCCTTATTGAAGTGGTTGGCCCAACAGGGTTAAAAAAAGATAGCGAAGGCCATTTTCTTGTTAATAATTCAGATGCAGTCTTTCGCGTTACCAATGACGGCAACTCATATGAAAAGATAGTAAAAAACGGTGCTGGTGATTTGGAAAAAGGAACATTTGTTTATCGAGTTTATAAAAGTGCAGCTAATAATGAAATGACGCTGTAGCTCATTAATAATAGTTAACTTTTAATTTTTGATTTTAGTTCTCTGCATTTAATTAAGGTTATAGTCAAAATGAAATTTTTTTTACATATTCTGTTAGTAATAATGTTGCTTGGCTGCAAACAAGGTGGTTCAGGAAATAACGTGGTAACAAGCACAGAAAACGAACCGCCATTAATAAATAAACCGTTAGCGGATTACGAATTATTGTTTATCGGTAATAGCCATAGTTCAAAAAATGCTCTGCCTGATTTGGTTACCATTTTAATAGAAAAAGGCCTGCCGAACTCAAGTGCAAACGCAGCTTTAGCGCCAGGTGGGCAATTCTTGCAAGAAAGGTTAAATGATGGCGTTACTATGGAAAGTTTAACCTCACGCTCGTGGAGTCATGTTATTTTACAAGCGCAAAAATATTCATCAACGGGTCTTTATTGGTATTCTACCGAAAGTGCAGAAGAGTGGGTAAGGAGAGTAAAAGCTCGAGAAGCAACACCAATTATGTTTCCAGAATGGCCGCGTCGAGGTAATTTTGAGGAAGGGGTTAGGGTACACGAATTACACCTTGAAATAGATGCTCATGAGCCAACTTGTGTTGCGCCAATCGGTTTGGCCTGGGATGAAGTTATTTCAATATATCCTCAGTTAGAATTACATGCTCCGGATGGAAACCACTCAAACCTTACGGGGGCATTGCTCTCAGCATTTGTATTTTATCAAGTGATCACTAAGCAATCAGCAGCAGATTTACCGTATATTTCCCAAATAGGGGTGAGTAAAGTCAATCAAGAAAAGTTAAGGGATATTGCAAGTTATATTGTTGCGGACAATATTCAGTGTCCTCAACAATAACCATTTTTGTTGCTTAACTAGTTAATATAGTTAGTTAAGCAACTAATTAATCAATCAAATAAGGACTTTTATACCAAATGCTATTATTTTAATTTTAGCTGTTTGTTTTTACTTTTATGTATTAATGTTAATTGAAGTAATAAAAATAATAATAAACAGGGAATTGAAAATGAAAATATTTGCATTATCTTTAGTGTGCGTCTCAACGTCAATATTTGCTGGTAGTAATTTAGATATGGCAAATAAGATCAGATCAGAAGGATTTTATAACTCTGAAGTTATGCATACATTAGAGCGTTTAACTGACGATATCGGCCCAAGATTATCAGGCTCTCCGCAAATGAAAAAGGCAAATAATTGGACGTTATCCAAATTAAGATCTTGGGGACTGACAAATGCTTATTTAGATGCCTTTGATTTTGGACGTGGTTGGTCACATGATTCAGCAAGTATTGATCTTATCAGTCCTAGACATGTTTCGTTACACGGTATTCCTGTCGCTTGGACCCCAGGTACTCATGGCAAAGTTATTGGCGATATTATTAATTTCGATGCTTCATCGGACGCTGATTTAGCTCAATATAAAGGAAAATTAGCTGGAAAGATCGTCATGATGGGGCCAGGCGAAAATATTGAAGCGCCTGAAAATAGCGTTTTTAAACGCTATGATTCGAGTGAACTTGCTAAATTAACTAAATTTGATGTTGCAAGCTCGGTGAGCCATTCACCTTGGATCAGTGCCGATCGTAGAGCCAGTGCAATGCAACGTTATAATTTTCGTGAAAACTTAGCCAATTTTTTAAAAGCAGAAAAAGTTGCTGGTGTTATATATCGTAGCTGGCGTCAAGGGGGATTAATTAACGTTTTTGGACGAGATCACCGTGTCGGTAAAACCTTTCCGATTCCTGCCATTATCATAGAAGCCGAGCATTATAATTTACTTTCTCGAATGATTGAACAGGGTAAAACGCCTAAAATCGCCTTAAATATTGACGCACGTTTCCATGATGAAGACCGCAATGCCTACAACACCATTGCCGAGATTGAGGGGTCAGAAAAAGATCCTGAAGTCGTCATGGTTGGTGGTCATTTGGATTCATGGCATGCCAGTGATGGAGCCGTTGATAATGGTGCGGGGGTTGCTGTAGCTATGGAAGCAATACGTATTTTAAAAACGCTTAAAGTAAAACCTAAACGTTCAATTCGAATTGCACTTTGGTCAGGTGAAGAACAAGGACTATTTGGTTCAACCGCGTATGTTGAAAGACATTTTGCGACTAGACCTAAACCAAAAGATAAAAGTGAACGAGATTTACCCAACTATTTATGGAAAGATCAAGGTTGGCCCATTGAAGTAAAACCTGAACATGAAAAGTTTTCAGTTTATTTTAATATGGATAATGGCAGTGGTCGTTTTAGAGGTATTTATACAGAAGGTAATGTCGCAGCCAAGCCTGTATTTAATCAGTGGTTTGGGCCGTATTCAGATTTAAGTACCGGAACAGTTACTAATAAAAGTACTGGCGGCACCGATCACGAATCTTTTGATGATGTTGGACTACCTGGTTTTCAGTTTATTCAAGATAAATTAGACTATGGCTCGCGTTTACACCATACCCATATCGATTCAATTGATCATGTAGTCGAAGATGATTTAATTCAAGCGTCGGTGATTCTAGCTGGTTTTTTATATGAGGCGGCCATGGCAGATGAACGGATGCCACGTAAACCTATGCCAACAGAATTGTCAGAATTACAAAAGAATAAATTGCAAAATAAAATGAAAAAAGAGCGTATTAAAAGAGCCAAAGAAAGCAATAAGTCTTTGGCAATAAATAACGTCAATAATTAGCACCAATAGTTAGTACCACTAATTAAGTTGTTTTCACTAAGCGCATTGGTACATTCACCAATGCGTTCTTTTAATGAACCTATACTGCATATATACCGTTTCTTAACTATCGGATAATATAAATACTTAATCTAAGAGATAACTCAAAATGAAAAAATACTTAATGATAGCATTATTGATTTTCCCCAACTTAATCCAAGCAGAAGTTATCAAAGCGACTGAATATGGCTTTCAGATTAAGCTTGAACAAACAGTCAATGTTGATGCGGTTAAAGCTTATCAACAATTTCTAAAGGTAGGGCAATGGTGGAATGGCGAGCATACTTGGTTTGGAAAAGCCGAAAATTTATCTATAGAAGCCAAAGCTGGCGGTTGTTTTTGTGAAACATCAGGCGATAAAGAAGTTTTACATATGACTGTATCCTACATTGAACCTAACAAAGAAATTCGTTTTATTGGCGGTTTAGGTCCTTTACAAATGTTAGGTGTAAATGGTGGGATGTCATGGAAGTTTGTTAAAATGAATAAAAACAGTACTAAAATAATACAGCAATATCAGGTCGTTGGCTTTATGGAAGGAGGCTTAGCACAATTAGCACCCATTGTTGATAAAGTGCAAGGTATGCAATTAACGGCTTTAATTACACAGCTAGAAAAAGATCAGTAAACGGCTCAGTTAATTCACGAGTGTAAAAAAGGTTTTTTTCCTTGATATCATACTTTGTTTTTATAAGAATGAATTAAGTGTATAAATAACGGATTATTGAGTGACTTGGTAAAGGTAATTAAAAAGTTAGGTCTTACTTCTCAGCTCTTCCTATTGCTGATCTTAAGTTTGTTTTTGTTAAATTTTACCGGCAGCCGGCTGTTAAAATGGACGGCAAACCAATGGTTGTCTGACGCTGAAATTCATATCACCGACATCTCATTGACGTCTGATTCTATATTTTCTCAATGGCAGCATTACCGTGCTACGGGATACCTTGAAATAACGCAGATGTCACTTAAGCAAGCAAAAAACCACATTGAATTATCCAACATAAAGCTGAAGATCAACGCTGCGGCAACTTATTATTTAGAGTCAATTGAATTAGACCAAGGTCAAATCATTATTGCGCTTGACAGTTTATTAGCAGATACAACCAAGTTAAAATCAACAACATCGGGTAATACAGAGCTTTCGGCAGTCAAAGCAAAATGGCAAAAAGTCATCACTGACATTCCTAGCCTGCAAATTAACCAGCTAGATTTTAGGTTTAATTCAGCAATAAATAATTATAAACTCCCTCAATTGAGAATTAAAAACTCATCAATAAACGCGATTGAAAACGATAGTGTTGCTATAAATATTTATCTCAAAGAAAATGAAGACATCAGCCGAATTGAACACCATTTGTTATCGTTAAACTTGTCTTTGAAAGAATCTATCGAATTAACCAGCGACAAAGCTAGTAGCGACATAGTTACCAGTGATAAAGCTACCAGTGACAAAGTGATCGGTAAACTTGCCATTGATATAAGTACTGTAAACGTTGTCGCACAATCCTTTATTGACCGCAAAATTAAGGCTTCAGGGCTATTTTCAAGCGAATTCACTATTAATTCTTCTCAGGAAGGCCAAGCTTTGCAATTTAGTAGTCATCACTCGATTGAGCAAGGGCAGCTTGATATCTCTGGTTTACAAAACGCTATTTCAATGATCGCGATTGATGGTGATTTTATCACTGAATTGACAACAGATTTTCTCAATATTATGGAATTGAAACTAGCTACGGAAGACAAGTCGACATTAAAAATCATCACAAAATTAAAGACTATTCTCAGTGAGCAATTAAAACAGCTTAATTTACCTAATCCGATTAATTTGTACTTCCATGAATATTTATCGCAAGCGCTCGAATTACAATCAAAACAAGGCATTGTTCTCGATTTAATCAACAAAGAATTAATGGGGGCTTTTGATTTAACAGCACATATCGACTCGGGACGATTTAACTTATCAGTTTCACATCTTGATACCACAGCCGACTCAACTGAGCTTGATTGGCAATTATTTGTAAAACAAACACAGCCTTTGACAGAAATTCAGTCTGCGACTTTGCAGGCTTCAGGAGACTTCTACACCAATTATAACGATGCAAAATTACAAGTTTTTTCCAATACGGACTTGGCACTAACAGAAATTACTCAATTGCCCGAAATAAAGGACTCTTCTGTTGCTGTTAAAGCTGAGAATATACATGCTAAAGCCGCTAATTTTACTTTGCTTAAACCCATAACATTTTCTGTGAAAAGTGGCGAGTTAGAGTCTGCTACAGTAGTTGAATTCACCTCAAGTTTAAGCGAGACTTCCTTAGGAGACCTCATAATAAATAAACTAGATGGTCATCATGTTATTGATATTGTTAACGCTAATAACAGTAATACAGCAAATAATATAGTGCTGAACTCGTCAAGTAAATGGCAGTTAAATGACAACATTGAAATTAAAACTACACACAAGTTAACCAAAGCACTCATCAAAGGTGATATTGAGTTTATTGATGAAGATTTGCAAAACTTTTCATCTTGGTATGTTTTTCCGGAACAACTTACCTTTGATGCAAGAATAGAAAATAGCATCAACTATCAATTTAATTTCTCAAGCTTAGCGCTTTTTGCCTCTATTCAAGGCGAAATTAGTCAAGGCTCAGGTTATTATAATAAGACATTATTCGATGAAGTTTCTGCAAATTGGCAATGTTCGTGGCAGGAAAAAGGATTAAATTGCAAAGGGACTCGCTTAGAGATTAAAGAAATTACAGCGGGTGCGCAGCTTAGTCAGTTAATGGTTTTAAGTGACTTTTATTGGCAAGATAAACAGTGGCAATTAACGCTAAAAAGTATCAAAGGCGAGTTGTTTGAAGGTACATTCTTAGCCGAAAATATTGATGTCTTGCCTGAATCGCCAATTGAAGGACAAATCAGCTTATCTCATATCTCGCTTAATGAGGTCGTTAAGTTACAGCAACAAAAAGGCATTGCTGTTAATGGTTATATTGATGGTACATTGCCTTTTCAATATAAAGAAGGAGCTTTGGTTATTAATAATGGTAAGTTAATTAATCATCAAAATGGCCTCATTCAAATTGACGGCAACCCTGCCATCGAACAACTTAAGGTAACCCAGCCTGAACTGAAATATGCCTTAGATGCCTTAAAAGAATTACACTTTAGTTTATTAAGTTGTGAGTTAGATATGCAAGCCGATGGAGAAACCCAATTAAAAATGAAAATAGAGGGAAACAATCCTACTATTGAAAGGCCGATACATTTTAATTATGTGCATCAAGAAAACTTTATCCAATTATTTCGAAGTCTACAAATTGATACTGTACTGACTGAGCAATTAGATAAAACTATTAACTAAGACAAGTAAAATTACTCACTGTAGTAACTAACACAAATATCCAGCTTAACTATCTAAGGAGTTATTAAATGAAAAAAGAAAGGAGTTTACTATGAAAGAACATCTGCTCAAACTGGCTTTAACGTCATTAGTTTTAGCTGCTCTACCCGGATGTACACCAACAGTGCAAGTTGTAGCGCCCGATAAACCTATCACCATTAATCTTAATGTAAAAATTGAGCATGAAATTAAGATTAAAATTGATAAAGAATTAGACGAAATATTAAATGATGACGACATATTTTAAGGGGCCAAAAATGAACACATCTCTACCTTTTTCCAAATTTGCTGGAATACTCTGCCTGTTGATGGCATTTACTGCTAGCGCACTAACCTTACAAGAAGCTAAAAAGTCAGGATTTCTTGGTGAATTGCCCAGTGGATATATTGGCATGGTAAAGTCCAACCAAGAAGCCAAGAGTATAATGAACAGCGTCAATGAAAAACGCTTAGCTCACTTTAAAGCAATAGCCAAGAAAAATGGTTTATCTGTTAGACAAGTTGCCGCACTTGCGGGCAGTAAATTTATCAGTAAAACTTCTAGTGGCAATTACATAAAGAATAGTTCAGGAAGCTGGATTAAAAAATAACGTATTAACAAGGCCTAAAACTCAATTTTTGTATACATAAAAGCCCATTTACTGGGCTTTTTTGCTATTATCATCACCTAACGCCTATTATTGTCGACAATTTGTTTGTCGGCTACTTGACTATTTTCAAAATTAGACTATTATTCAGTTCACATTTTAGAGATGTCGACAATTATTATTATGGCGTTAGATAATCCAACAAGAGAAACTCCAGTCACCACTGCTGATAAAGTCTTTGACTCAATGTTACATGCTATCGTTGAGGGCAAAATAGCGGCAGGTAGTAAAATTAGTGAGCCGGAACTTGCCAAACAGTACGAAATTAGCCGTTCTACCTTACGTGAAGCTCTTAATCGTCTAGAGAAATGCCATTTAATTGAGCGCAAAGCTAACGTCGGTTCGCGCGTAGTTGAGTGCACTATCGAGAGTTTATTAGAAATATATATCGTACGTGAAGCGCTTGAAGGTATGGCATGTCGACAAGCTGCAACAAATATGAGCGATCAAGAGATTGTCGACATGAAGGCGATGCTTGATCAACATGCTCAGGCCCAAGCGCTGCAAGATGGTATTGCTTATTATCAAGAAGAAGGCGATTTAGACTTCCACTATAAAGTGATCTTAGGCAGTCATAATCAACAACTCATCAATATTCTTTGTGGACAATTATATCATTTAGTTCGCATGTATCGTATTCAATTTGGCATGAACAGTCCTCGTGCGACCAAAGCATTTGATGAGCACTATCGCATCATCGAAGCCATCAGTGATCGTGACGGGGAGTTGGCTGAAATTTTAATGAGGCGTCACATTGCAGCATCTCGCAGAAATATAGAAAAGAAAATCGCTTTGCAAAGTGCACAGCAGTAAC
>Ga0105355_10005720_pt1 | contig 10445 bp, 7 predicted proteins | sample GOMGulsemesocosm_2_FD_83508 | JGI IMG/M metagenome (GOLD analysis project Ga0105355, IMG submission 83508) | Methane-oxidizing microbial communities from mesocosms in the Gulf of Mexico - GOM9C Gulf of Mexico | ecosystem: Environmental > Aquatic > Marine > Cold seeps | place: Gulf of Mexico...
CGACATGCGCCTCGATTATCAAAGCTTAATGGCTGCAATGCTGCATGACGTGATTGAAGATACAGGAATCCCAAAAATTGCCTTAGCTGAGCCATCTGGTGATGTCGTTACTGAACTGGCGGATGGTGTAAGTAAGCTAACGCACATCAAGCACGAAACGCAAGAAGAACACCAAGCCGAGAACTTTCAAAAGATGGTTCTGGCGATGGCAAAAGATATTCGGGTGATGCTAGTTAAACTCGCCGATCGCTTGCATAACTTGCGAACACTGGGTGCTTTGCGCCCCGATAAACGCCGAAGGATTGGCCGTGAAACCCTCGATATTTATGCCCCTGTAGCACATCGCTTAGGTTTAAACAGCGTTAGGGTTGAAATGGAAGAACTCTGCTTTGATGCCATGTACCCCATGCGCTCAGGTATGATTCGCAAAGCCGTTGCTACCGCTCGTGGCAATCGCAGTGAATTAGTCGATAAAATTTCTACCTCTTTGCGTAACCGTCTAAACGAAGAAAATCTACCGACCCGAGTATTGGGACGCGAAAAGCACATGTTTAGCATCTATACCAAGATGAAAGAACAGCGTAAATCGCTCAGTGATATTCTCGATGTCTATGGCTTCCGCATCGTAGTTGAATCGGTAGATATGTGTTATCGCGTATTGGGCGCCGTACACAACCTTTACAAACCGATTCCTGGGCGCTTTAAAGATTACATCGCCATCCCCAAAACCAATGGTTATCAATCTCTGCATACCACTCTTATTTCAATTAGCGGCGTCCCTATTGAAATTCAGATTCGCACAGAGGAAATGGATGCGATGGCCAATCACGGCATCGCTTCTCACTGGCTGTATAAAACCGATAATGATGAAGTAACCGGTAGCCAGCACGCTCAACAATGGGTAAAAAATCTGCTTGAATTACAGAAAAGCGCAGGTAGCCCAATAGAGTTTATCGAACACGTAAAAGTCGATTTATTCCCTGACGAGATTTATGTATTCACACCGAAAGGTCGAATCATGGAGCTGCCTAAAGGCTCTACCACTGTCGATTTCGCCTACGCAGTACATACCGATGTAGGTAACTCCTGCATCGCCTGCCGAATTGATCGTCAGCTAGCCCCTTTAAGCTCGAAATTACAAAATGGCCAAACTGTGCAAATCGTCACAGCACCCGGCGCTCAACCCAACCCTGCCTGGTTAAGTTTTGTAGTTACCGGCAAAGCACGCTCTAATATCCGTCACTTCTTAAAAAGTCAGCGACGCTCTGAGTCGGTCACTTTAGGTGAGCGCTTACTGGATAAAGCACTCGCATCATTAGGAAAGTCGATGGATGACATCGATCAAGCTCACATTGACCTAGTATTAGAAGAAACTGGCCTCGGCTTCCTAGAAGATATTATGGAAGACATTGGTTTAGGTAATAGAATGGCAGCCCTCGTTGCGCGTCGCTTATTGGTGGCTAACCGCGATACTGATATTGATCTTGAAGCGTTTAACGACGATGCGCCTCTCGCGATTAAAGGGACTGAAGGTTTAGTGGTGAGCTTCGCTAAATGCTGTAGTCCGATTCCTGGAGATCCTATTATTGGCAATACCAGTACTGGCCGCGGACTTGTCATCCATACAGAGACTTGTAAAAACGTCCAAGATATTCGCGGGAATTCTGAAAAATGCGTCATTCTCAGCTGGGATAAAGATATTGATAGCGAGTTCTCGGTAGATTTAAGAGTATATTTAGAGAATCGCAAAGGCGTTGTGGCCGAACTGGCCTCCGCAATCACTCAAGCGGATGCAAATATTGAAGGCATAAGCGTTGAAGACAGAGATGAAAAATTGAGTGTGACGCAACTCCAGCTAAGCGTTCAGGGGCGAAAACATCTTGCCCGAGTTATTCGTCGCTTACGCACCATTCGTGGTGTTAATAAAATAGTTCGAGTGAAAAACTAACTTTTAGAACCCGTATTTATTATCCATATTAAGGAATTATCATGGCTAAAACCATTATCAATACAGACAAAGCACCACAAGCCATCGGCACTTATTCACAGGCCGTTAAAGTAAATAATACTGTATATCTTTCTGGCCAAATCCCATTGATCCCAGAAACAATGGAAATGGTCGATGGTGATATCGAAGCTCAAATTCGTCGTGTCTTTGATAACCTAACAGCAGTATGTGAAGCGGCAGGTGGTGGTCTACAAGATATCGCTAAACTTAATATTTTCTTAACCGACTTAAGTAATTTCGCTACGGTTAACAAAATAATGGCCGAGTATTTTCAACAGCCTTACCCAGCACGTGCAGCGATCGGCGTTGCCCAACTACCGAAAGATGCCGATGTTGAAATGGATGGTGTGCTTGAGCTGGATGAAGATTGCTGCTAATTGATTTTTAGCGGAACTTAAAACCTGTAGCCTTGCTACAGGTCCATTTCCTTCAAAACAAAATCATAGCCTTCCTGGTAATTATTAAACTTAAACTGATAACCTGTCTCAATTAACCGGCGATTGCTGCAACGTCGATTGGCTCGGCGCGTCGCTTCGGGCAATTCATAATCCGGCTCAACGTCACCTATTCTATCTTTCATCCATTCCAAAATTTCGTACAACGTTGCGGGTTCAGAATCACAGGCTAGGTAAATATCGTCAATCGTCTCTCCCGCTAGTACCTTCTCGATCAGAAACTGCAATACCCCCACACAATCATCACGATGGATACGATTGGTCCAAACCTCTGGGGCAGGATCACAATGACCGCCTTGACGAGCTTGCTCTATCATTCGATTACGCCCAGGACCGTAGATGCCAGGAAAACGCACAGATGTGGCTGGAATATAACCTTTCGCTAAAGCACCTTCGGCTTGTAATAATTCTTTACCGGCAAAGCTCGAAGGATCTGTCGGACTATTTTCATCTACCCAAGACGCATCCATCTGATGATAGACACTCGAACTTGAAGTAAAGAAAGCATATTTTGGCTTCTGGCCCTGTGCCTTTAAAGCATGGAGGACATGTCGAATGCCGCGATAATAATACTTGTGATAGCCCTCTTGTGAGAACTCGGGTGACGCGACGCTATACACCAGAATATCGACATCAGCTGGAATCGCGAGCAAGGTTTCCGGTTCTGACACATCCCCTTGAAAGGTCGTTACGCCCTGACCAATTTTTGTATCAGATCGACGCATAGCCCAAACATCATGACCTGACAGAGCCAGTTTAATCGCTAACTGACCGCCAATATCTCCTGCACCGACGACTAAAATTCGCGCCATTTCTTACTCCTTAATCGCTCTGTATATCAACGTCTTATAATAAGTTTAGCTTAAAGCAGGCTTTCCATTCTTAATTGCAATAGTTAATATAAATCAAAACACTATTTCTAATTAATACTACCTAACTAGAAGTTAAACTTAACGTTCTTATTATGACTGGCAACCCTTCATGACCCTTACTGAACTGCGCTATATAGTAACCCTAGCCCAAGAACGCCATTTTGGTCGCGCTGCCGAGAAGTGTTTTGTCAGCCAGCCTACTTTGAGCGTAGCGGTAAAGAAGTTAGAAGGCGAATTAGATATTGCCATCTTTGAGCGCAGTAAAAGCGCTGTTAGCCCAACCCCTTTAGGAGAGAAGATTATTCTGCAAGCGGCAAGGGTTCTGGCTGAAAGTCGCGCGCTAAAAGAGCTGGCTGATGCAGGTAAAGATCAATTAAGCAGCCCGCTTAAAGTCGGGGCCATTTTTACTATTGGTCCCTATTTATTTCCTCACCTAGTACCCCAGATTTATCAACAAGCACCGCAAATGTCATTATTCATCGAGGAAAGCTATACCGCAGTTTTACGCCGACAACTAAGAGAAAGTGAGCTCGATGCCATTATCATCGCCTTGCCATTTAACGAACCTGATGTACTGACTCGTCCTCTGTATGACGAGCCCTTTGTAGTCGTTATGCCTAAAGACCACGAACTAGCAAAACTAAAACATGTGCAGGCTGACATGCTGCCCGATCAGGATTTGTTATTACTTGGTGAAGGTCACTGTTTCCGAGATCAGGTTCTAGAACTTTGCCCAGCCTTAAGCCAACAACAAAATGACCGTATCGGTAGTGTGACTCAGGGCAGTTCATTGGAAACCCTGAAATATATGGTGGCCACCGGGTTAGGGATTACCGTACTGCCGGAATCTGCTGTGGGTAATTTGGATTCACAGTTAATCACTACCCGACCTTTTGCCAGCCCTGCGCCTTACCGCACGGTAGCCCTTGCTTGGCGCGCCAGTTTTCCGCGTGGACAAGCTATCGATTTATTATTGGATACCGCTGGTAAATGTCTACTCAAAGCTTAATTGAAAAGCAGTTATCTCTTACCCAGCTAAAAGGCGTTGGCCCTAAACTCGCTCAGCAATTCTCCGACTGGGGCATTCATGATCTGGTAAACCTGCTTTTCCACCTGCCATTTCGCTATGAAGATCGAACTCAAGTGACACCTATTGCAACCTTGCGACCCCAGCAAACATTTGTCGTGCAAGGCTTTGTCCGCAGCAGCCAAATTTTGTTTGGTAAACGCCGTAGCCTCAGCGTTAGGATTCAAGACCAAACCGGTAGTCTTGGCTTACGCTTTTATCACTTTACCGCCAGCCAAAAGAAGCAGTTTGAGAATGGCGTAGAAATCCGCTGTTATGGAGAAGCTAGGCGTGGCGCTAGCGGCTTAGAAATTTACCATCCAGAATACCAGCTGGTTTCTAATATCGATGATGAGCTTGAACAAACACTGACACCCGTTTATCCCGCTACCGAAGGCATTAGCCAAAGCCGGCTGCGCAGCATGATCAGCCAAGCACTAGAGCTGCTGGCGGCAGATAAATTTCAATTACGTGAGCTGCTCCCCGCAAGCTGGTTACAAGAGTGGCAATTACCCTCATTAAGCCTGGCGCTGCAATATCTTCACCAGCCTCCCACCGAAGCCAATTTAGTACAGCTTGAAGCGGGCCAGCATCCTTGCCAGCGCCGGCTGATATTAGAAGAATTATTGGCTCATCAGCTTTCTATGCACAGAGCACGGTTGAAAGTGAAGCAAGAGGACGCTGCACAAATTCAGTTTATGGGTCCAAGCCAACAACAGATTATCGACTCGCTGCCCTTCATTCCAACCGATGCACAAAAACGGGTAGTTGAAGAAATTCAGTTTGATCTTAATCAACCCCATCCGATGCTGCGCTTAGTACAGGGGGATGTCGGTTCCGGCAAAACCTTAGTTGCTGCTCTGACGGCTGCTCCTATGGTGGATGAAGGCTATCAAGTCGCTATTATGGCACCGACTGAAATTCTGGCAGAACAGCATCTAATTAACTTTAGCGCTTGGTTTGAGCCGCTGTTTAAGCAGCATGGTCATAAAATCGCTTGGTTGACTGGCAAGGTGAAAGGCAAAGCACGGGAAAAGGTATTGGCGCAAATCGCCAGTGGAGAGGCCAAGCTGATTATCGGTACTCATGCCTTGTTTCAAGCAGACGTTGAGTTCCAGCAACTGGGCTTAGCGATTATTGATGAGCAGCATAGGTTTGGCGTGCACCAAAGGCTGGCATTAAGGGGCAAGGGTAAAGAACTGGCCCCGCACCAGCTGATCATGACCGCTACGCCGATTCCGCGTACCTTGGCCATGAGTGCTTATGCCGACCTCGACGTTTCCATCATCGATGAGCTACCCAAAGGCCGAATCCCGATTAATACCCTGGTAATGGGGAATCAGAAACGCAATCAAATCATTCAGCGTATTAATGAAGTCTGCCAAGGTGGAACTCAAGCCTACTGGGTATGTACCTTGATCGAAGAAAGTGAAAGCCTGCAATGTCAGGCTGCAGAAGTCACCGCTCAGCAGTTAACAGCTGCCTTGCCCAAGTTACGCATAGGGCTCATTCACGGGCGCATGAAAGCACAAGAAAAAGCCGACATCATGCAGCGCTTTAAAAACCATGATCTGGATTTATTGGTCGCGACGACCGTCATTGAGGTTGGGGTTGATGTACCTAACTCCAATCTGATTATTATTGAAAACCCAGAACGCTTAGGTCTCGCGCAGCTACATCAGTTACGTGGTCGAGTAGGTCGAGGCAACCAGCAGTCTCACTGTGTCTTACTCTATCAAGCGCCATTAGGTGATGTTAGCAAGCAACGCTTAGGGGTCATGCGGGAAAGTAATGATGGCTTCTATATAGCCGAACAAGACTTACTTATTCGTGGGCCCGGGGAGTTATTAGGCAGTCGCCAAACCGGTCTGCAGCAGCTTTCCGTCGCCGATTTAGAACGCGATGGTCATCTCTTACCTCAGGTAAAAACCATGGCGGAACAGCTCGTGAGTCAGCATCCGCAACACGTCGATGCCATAATCAAACGCTGGATGGGTAATGTTGAACAATTTGCCCAAGCATAAATGAAATTCTGATCTATATTTAATAGAGAAGATTTATTAATGAAGGCTTATAAATGACCATTCCAGCCACAGTTTTAAAAGTATTAGATGACTGGCATATTGACTACCAATTGACCGATGATGAGGATACCTTTCAGCTTATGCAGGGCAATCCAATAACAGACTACTCCAGTAAGTTGGCAAGAGTCGTCTTTCTTAAAGATAGCATTGGCCAAGTGCAAGTCGTTATCCCCAGTAATCGAATTCTCGATTTGAACCGATTATCGCAGCAATGTGGTCGTCAATTTTCGGCATTAAATACCGACGAACTTACAAGATTGAAGAGTAAGTTCGGCATCGATGACTTCCCTGCACTGCCGCAAGTCACTCAAATTGATAGCCTGATTGATAAAAACCTGCTCGATGAAGAACAGCTTTATATTACCTCGGGCGATAATCACGAATGGATAAAGTTGCCAGGTGATGGTTTTAAATCACTCACTACGAGCTCAACCATAGGCGATTTCACTGTCGCCTTACCCATTCCAAGTCATGAGCAAAGCTTAACTCAGGATTTGGATGATGTGCATGCAGCGATTAAACAGTTTACCCCTCTACGGATTAAGCAACGCTTAGAAGAAACATTAGATTTACCGCCATTACCAGAGACTGCACGCAAAATTATTGAGCTGCGTGTTGACCCCCATGCCGATACCGCGGAACTTGCCAACGTCGTTGAAATGGATCCCGGTATGGCGGCTCAAGTCGTCAGCTGGGCACGTTCACCTTATTATGGGGTGAAGGGTGAAATTAAGTCAGTCGAAGAAGCTGTCATTCGTGTGCTCGGTTTTGACCTAGTGATTAATCTAGCCTTAGGTCTAGCCTTGGGCCGAACGTTAACCGTGCCCAAAGAAGGCCCTAATGGTTATGCGCCTTTCTGGCAACAAGCTGTCGTCACTGCGGCCTTAATGGGAGAACTCGCGCGACTGATGCCGGCGAAAGATCGCCCCAATACTGGCACGGCCTATCTTTGCGGCTTATTACACAACTTTGGTTATTTGATTCTTGGCCATGTATTTCCGCCACAATTTTCACTGGTGAATCGTCATATCGAAGCCAATACCCACATTCACCGGAGCTTGATCGAAAAGCACCTTATGGGTTTAAGTCGAGAACAAGTCAGTAGTTTATTAATGCAACAGTGGCGTATGCCTGAAGAAGTTGTCGTCGCTTTACGCAGTCAGCACAATCCTTGCTATGAAGGAGAATATAGTACCTGTGCCAACTTGCTATACGTTGCAACGCGGGCGTTACGCAGCCGTGGCTTTGGTGATGGTGCTTGGGAAGAACCTAAAGAGGAAGTGATTGAGCGCTTAGGGATCACTCTTGAAGGTATTAACGAAGTCACTGAGACACTATTAGAGAAAATAGACGATCTCGGTGAGCTCGTACAAATGCTGAATAAATAACTTATTCACTCATTTATTCACAACTGTTTATAAGTTATTACCAACAGTTGTGAATAATGATTTTAATTCTTCCTGATTATAGCTATCGGTAATGTGCTTCAGTTCAGCATTTGGTGTTTTTCGATAAGCATAAAATAAAAATTCCAATACTTCCTGTCGCGCTTGATTCTGCCAGAATTTTCCAGGTTTCCAACCTTCAACTTGCAATCCTATCTGCTTGAAAACTACCTTTCTCGCTTGAATAATTAATCGCGAAAAACCCGACTGTTGATCAAGACTTTCGACTAACTGCCAACGCGCAGCAGAAGGGGGACGCTGTCTTAATTTATTCATATATAGCTGATACTCAGCACTGTGCTGAACGCTAATAGCCGCCTGCTCTTTTTGCTGAGCCTGTAAAATCATCGGCATTGAAAGTTGCTGCTGAATTACCTGCTGTTTTTCTAATGGAATACTATGCACCAATTTTAATAAGCGCTGTTGCCAGATGGCTTGAGTCCAGTTCTTGGCCAAACTTTTAGCAATGGCGAAATGTTGCGCATGATTGATCGGGATTATTTCTTCTACGGTCTCTGCTTTTTCATCGCGGGCAACAGCAGCAACAGGTTGGCTTTCAAGTTGCGACTCAGAAGATTGCGCGATCATGCGCTGGGCGCTGTATTTTACTTGCTCTGCAAGACTCAATAAACCAGAGTCAGTGATGATTTGATATTCCAGCGGGCTGTATTCTTGAACGGCAGATTCCTGCATCGGTTGTTCAACATCCGTCGTAAGCTCCGGCTGGGCAAAAGCCGCCGTGACACTGAAAAGTGATATTGAAAAAAACGAACGTGATAATAAACAAAACAATAAACGTAACATTAGGCCTGAGTTTCCGCAGAACGTGGACGGGAATCTACTAATCCTGCCTCACGGTTATTAAAGATATCTTTATCTATGGCACTTTCAGAATTAGCCACAATACAAGATACCGTTGCATCCCCGGTGACATTTACCGCGGTGCGAACCATATCTAAAATTCGATCGACGCCAATAATCAAGGCAATCCCCTCAACGGGAAGACCGACTTGCTGCAATACCATTGCTAGAGTTACTAAGCCAACACCGGGAACCCCGGCCGTACCAACAGAAGCTAATGTCGCTGTCGCAATCACTAATAAATACTGGGTTATACCTAACTCTAAACCATAAGCCTGAGCGATGAATACCGTCGCTACCCCTTGCATAATCGCGGTTCCATCCATGTTGATGGTCGCCCCTAGTGGCACAGTAAACGACGCTATGCGATTGCTCACCCCAAGACGCTGCTCTACAGCACGCAAAGTCACTGGAATCGTCGCTGAGCTAGAAGCTGTGCTAAAGGCAAATAACTGGGTATTGCGCATTTTGCGCAAAAACATGAGCGGATTTAATCCCGAAAAAGCTTTCAATAATAATGGGTAGATACCGAGTGCATGTATCATCAGAACCAGTAATACAGTCACCATATAAAGGGCTAGATCACCAATCACGCCGAGACCTTGCTTGGCAAATAAGCTGAATAATAAGCAAAAAACACCATAGGGCGCGAGCTTCATCAATAAGGTAACGAGCGTCATCATGATCTCGTTCCAATCATTAAAATGCTTTGCTAAGCGCGCACCAGGCTCACCGCTGCGACTAATCGCCAAACCGATCAAGATAGCAAAGACAATCACCTGCAACATATTGCCTTCGGCCATGGCTTTTACAGGATTGTCGGGGAATATATTAATAAACACTTGGCTCAATGGCTGAGCGGCAGGAGCGGTAAAGTCCACTGCTGTGGTCTCTTCAATACCCATGCCCGGCTGCAATAGTTCGGCAAAGAAAATAGCGATTGAAATGGCAATAGCCGTGGTCAGCAAATAAAGACCTATCGCCTTCAAGCTTAAGCGCCCTAAGGAGCTTTGTCCTTGTAACTGACAAGTACCACACACGAGAGAAATAAATACCAGAGGAACAACTAGAACTTTTAAGCTGGCAACAAAAATTTTGCCGCCAACATAAAATAAACCACCCGCTAGACCTTCACTTAACAATGTCGAAATATCTGCCGGTAGTTCTGGCCATAATAACAACTGCTGAGTGACGCTACCTAAAAAGATGGCAGCTGCCATCGCCAATAGTATCCTTTGGGTGAGGTTCATCTGGCTATCCTTATTATTCGCGCTGAGCTGTTATTAGACCGTTTCTACAATATTAGAGTAAAAGAATTACTTCTTCTTTTTACCTTTTGGTTTTACATGTTTAACAATGCTTTGGAACCACATTACTAAGGATAAATCGCCATCAATCTTGATGTCTTTTTCCTGAATGCCCTTCATGAAGGCATTTTTGTCTTTCGCGGTCATGATGTACATGCCGGTATCAGCATTTTTAAAAGAAATACTGAACGCTGGATCTTTAGCGGCGCCGCCTTTCGATTTAACACGTTCATCTTTAACGATGAAGTGGCGAGCGATCTTGCCATCTTGAGTTTGAATCTGAAATGCGAAATCTTTACCCGCCAACTGCTTCTGAAAATCTGGGTTGTTCTTGCTGGCTTTTTTCA
>Ga0105355_10005729_pt1 | contig 10435 bp, 12 predicted proteins | sample GOMGulsemesocosm_2_FD_83508 | JGI IMG/M metagenome (GOLD analysis project Ga0105355, IMG submission 83508) | Methane-oxidizing microbial communities from mesocosms in the Gulf of Mexico - GOM9C Gulf of Mexico | ecosystem: Environmental > Aquatic > Marine > Cold seeps | place: Gulf of Mexico...
AGATGACATTACCAGAATTAACCACTGTCTAAAGCGCTGACATCATTAACATCTTCATATAAGTATTGCCATTTTTTTACGGGTCTGGTTAATTCAGCTGAGATTAACGAAGGCAGTTGTTTGATGGAAAATTCGAGATCGCCATTACTATTTTGTAAACGATCATTATTGAAGGCATGTTTAATTGATTTGTTTCTGCAACTACGAGTGTACATGCCACCAAGCTTTCTACAGCTAAAACTCCAATAAGATAAATACCAATTCCACGGATCTCTTACCGCCCCGATGACTAGCTTATTACCAATATTGAAATCGTTATTAATTCTGTAATGTGCACCTATTTGCGTGGTACCAGGTAATAACTCATGTAAGAGGCTCCTTAAATGGCTCCCTCCAGTTTTTTGGAGGTGAAGAAATACCATTTTGTCATTTATAAGCATTATTGTTTAATCCTTGGTATTTAAGTAATCGTAGAATTTATAAGTTCAACTATAGTATTCAGATAAGCTTATAGTTTATTATAAATTTATGATTAATTATAAGTTAATAATAGAATGAAAACTATAGCGATTATAATTCCTAATCATAGAAGACCGGAGTTATTAGATAGAGTCTTGGAAAGTATTTCAAAGGCAATACTTCCTCCATCTTTCATAGGTGTTTGGGTTGTTGAGAATGGAGAGAAATGTGGGGCAATAAACGTTTGTAACAAATGGAGTGATATACTTTGTATCAACTATTTATATGCCGATAAAGCAAATGTATCTAATGCTAGAAACGCAGGGGCAAAATCCTCTGAAGCGGATTTTATTATTTTTTTTGATGACGACGTACGTTGTGATACAGAGACTATCGTTGCATACGATATTGCAATTCAAAAATATGGTGAGTCACGTTTTTATGGTGGGCCATTAGATATTGATTATGAAGAAATCCCCCCCGAATGGTTGATTAATTTTTTACCATGGTCAGTACAAGGTATGAATAAAGGGGATATGGAATTAGAAATAACGGAGCCTATATTTTTGGGGGGTAATCATGCGGTTCATCGTTTAACATTATTATCTTTGGGAGGATATGATGGATTAGGTGCTTCAGGAAAACATAATCATGGCGCAGTCGGTGAAGAGACCCGCTTACAATCTGCGATGCTTAATCAAAATATCCACGGTTGCTACATACCTAAATCGGTAGTTTGGCATTATGTTCCCAAAGAAAACTGCTCTATAGAGTGGAGCCTTATGCGACGTAGAAGACATGGTTTTACAGCTGGAGTGCTTTATCGAAAGCAGAATAATAAAGATATAATCATTATGAATATACCTCGGTGGCTTTTAAAAAAAATGATAGTTTTAAAATTAAAAATAATTTTAACTAGTGTATTTTTTTGTTGTAATGAAGCAAAAAAATACAGAGCTAAATCTAACTATCATAATATAAAAGGCTTTATTGAAGGATATTCTCAATTTTGATAATTATCACTTATTTATCCATTGGTAGGACTTCTAATGAATAATGAAAATATAATATTTAGTATAATATTTGCAACTTGTGATCGACATTGTATTTTAAAGAAATCTTTAGAAGGTTATAAAAGCTTTCTGTTTTCTAAAGATAAATATGAAATTATTGTTGTTGATAATGCTTGCCTAAAAGCAACAGAAGACCTTGTAACTAAGTATAAAAATTCACTTCCTATACAGTATTATCAAGAGCCAAAGAAGGGTAAGAACCATGCTATGAACCTTGCTTTAACAAAAGCAAAAGGAGAATGGTACGTATTCACCGATGATGATGTTATTCCTTCTGCTGACTGGTTAATAAGCATTTTGCTAGGAACTCAAAAGTGGAGTGATTATTTAGTCTTTGGTGGAGCGATTTTCCCTGATATTAACAAGCTTCCAGATTGGCTTGATTTGTCTAATAAAAAAATTAAAGGCGCTTTTGTTATTAAAAACTTAGATGGAGCAGATCAAGATATACACCCCACAGCTGTTTGGGGTCCCAACATGGTAGTGCATTCAAGTTTTTTCAAAAAAGGGATGATCTTTAATGTTGATATCGGTCCTTCTGGAAAAGATTATATTATGGGGAGTGAAACCGAATTACTAAATCGATTACATATACAAGGTATAAAAGCTAAATATTTATGTGGTTCAATAGTTAGTCATCAAATAAGAGAAGAACAATTAACAAAAACATGGGTGCTTGGTAGAGCTTATCGACATGGTAAAGGTCTTGCTTTCAATAATCAAGATAGTATGAAAGCTAGTCAGTTTCTGAATATGCCTAGATTTGAAGTGGTTATTTTGTTGAAAATGATAATAAAGTTGATTCTTTCATATCCATTTATTAGTGCGAAAAAGAAAATGAATTTATTATTTGATCTATATGCACAAAAAGGAAAATTGGATTTTTATAAGGTGCATTTTCCTGTTATTGCCAAAAAACGCAACTGATTGCGCTTTTTAATATCCTTATATTCTTAATATCATAACGAAGGGCTGTAAGGGCTGATTTTAGTCCGTTTAAAAATTGTTTTTCTTTTCTATAGTAATATGAATTTTTTAATTGATATTCAGCTATTTTAACGGTTAATTCTTTTTTATAGGGCTTAAATTCAGGTTGACGAAGTAAGTTTATTAGCGATCTCGCGGCCCATATACTGCCAGGTATGCCGCGTCGTGTTAGGCTTTCGTCTCGTTTACGATATAAAAGATAGTCTTCATTTATGTACACCATATCATTAGTATTTACCGCTAAACGGAGCCATAAATCCCTATCTTCACCCATTTTGTAGTGCTCATTAAACAATGACGTATGTTGTAATAATTTTTGTTTAAAGAAAATTGTACCAGTATGGATAAGTTTTGGATATTTTAAAAAAGTAGGTACTAAGTTATCAATAATGACTTCCTCTCCATCAAATTTTTGAAGAAAAGGTGTGAGCTCCACATGAGTACGAGATGAACTTTGTAAACTCTCTTCATAAAACCAATCAAAATAACCGCTGCTAATTATCTCATAATCACTGCTATTTTCGGCGGCAGATAATTTTTGTTGAATATTATTTTCTAACCATATATCGTCACCATCTAGAAAAGCTATCCACTCTCCTTTTGCAGCTAATATTCCAGTATTTCTCGCACCAGATACACCTTTAGTTCTATCATTTTTAATCAACTGAACACATGAGTGGGTTTGACTATAATTTTTAACTATCTCTACAGTTTTGTCACTTGAACCATCATCAATAACTATTATTTCAAATGAATAATCCGTTTTCTGATTCGTGATCGAATCGAGTGTCTCTACAATGAATTTTTCTAAATTATAAGTAGGAACAATCACACTCAATTTAACATCGAAATTATCAGTCATTACATTTCTTCTTTGATACATCGTTGAAATTCTTCTTTTGGAAGTGCCTTCCTAAAAACACGAGAAATAAAATAATCAGAATAATACAAGCTATCAATAGTGATATTTTTAAGTTCATTTGCAAAAGGCCCATTGAATAACATAAGTATTTTTTGATTTTCTGGCAATATATCAGTTAAAGGAACGTCTTTATCGATAAATACTGTTCTCGCATCTTCAAAGGTAACAGGCTGAACTTCACTTTCAGGCAATATTTCTACAGTATCGATATGCTTATCAACTATCGGAGTTAATAATGCTGCTCCCAGATCGTTATATGAAACTTCGTTATTGTTCTTTAATGTGTGTTTTATTTGTTCAACATAATCAGATATTATTTTTGAATTGGCTTGGCAACCGTAAAAACCTACAGAACAATGATTTTTACCATGAGAGCTCCTGCGGGCAATAATAAATTCTTTTTCTTTTAGTTTTTCAAAGTAACAGCTTAAATCATCAAGAATTATTGCATCTGAATCAATATAAATACCGCCATATCGCTGTAATAAAAAAGCCCTAATCACGTCACACTTTACTGCTAGATTTTTTCTATTTTTAGAGAAATTACGCTTAAATCTATCTAATCTCCCTTTTACGTCTACCTCAATGTTACCAATAAGGTTATTAATGCCAGGTAAATATTTCTCAATATTATCAGGGGTCACAATATTTAAATTACAATCTGTAAGGTTTTCTAACATTGTTAATCGACTGAGCGTAACGTATGTGGGTTCTGGTTGATTCTTGTATAAATTTTCCCAGTATATCCAGATTGTTTTTTTCATAGTAATTATTTAGCCTTTAACGGTTACTTGCGCAGTATTGATTAAGGTGTTTCTTACGTGTTGATATAACTCTATAACATCGTCGCTTATCGGTAAGCTTTCAATGGTATTATCTCTTATTTTTTCTTGTACTTGAATCGCGCCAGAAAATAACTCAGTGGAATTATCACCAGAAAATCGTGCTCCTGTTTTTTCCATTTTTTTATAGTTTGGCGTTAAATTGTTCGTTAAACCCAAAAAGGAAGTTATTGCCGTTAAGGTTTCATCTGTTTTTGTTTTTATTGTTTCTGCATCGAAGTATAAATATTGCTCGGGGATTTGCCTAGCTATATCGGCTAAACCCATTAGTCTTTCTTTGTAGTAAGTTGTCGCAAAGTCTAAACTGTTATATTCATGTGTTGGATTGATTTTTTGATAATGAGCTATGATACTTCTAATGGTTGTTTCAGGGTTTCGTATGGCAATTATTGGGCTAAAATTATCCGTATTAAGTAGGTTAGGGTTGACCCAGTGCTCATTATGTAAAACTTTATCGAATAAAAAATGAGCGTTTTGTTTTGCTTGATGTTCTTGATAATACATCATTTTTACTTTATAGCGACTTTTCCAGCTATAGTAGCCTGTATGCATCTCATAGTAGCCTTCTATGTCAGCATTACTACCAAAAATATGCCCGAGAAGGCTTGTATATGCCCGCATATGGCTGAGTAAAAGAATATGCTTTTTGGGTTTTAGGACCAGCGGTGCATTTTTTAATTGCTGAAATATTGTCATTTCTACTCTATCACCTTATTTAATAATAGCTTTAAAAGCGCACCATTTAGTAAATAATAACCATTTAAAAGTAAAGGAAACGGCCAATGCTTCTTTTGCATATAAAAATGCTTGTTTGTTGTTGTTTTCATTCGCTAATATTTCAGTTAGCTTCTTGAGAATGAAACCTTTACGTTTAATGCAAAAAGCAGTGATTTCCGTTTTTTCAGAAAATAAAATACCTTTTTCTACGGTTCTTAATTGAAATAGTAATTTTTGTTTATTTGACGTTAATGTAGAAGCGTTATTTTTCTTACTATTATCAGGAATATTGTGCAAAGCGACTACATTGGTATCGTAAATAAGCCCCTTGGCTTTGTCTAAGGCACGTAGGTAAATGTCTCTGTCTGGTTCATAACGTAGATTTTCGTCCATACCATCAATACCATTATATAATTCAGTAGATATTACCCAGCAATTTTGGTGTGGAAAACCGGTAGCGTTTAACATTTCACTCACAGTGACAGGAAATACGCTTTGCTTTAATCGCGGATCATTCTCAGGTAATGTTTCAGGTAAATTTTCAACCCACACATTGGGTACGTGAACATTTTTGTGGGTAACAGCTTTTTGGTTGGCAAAGTAAAAGTCTGCAGTTGAGTTTTCTAATTCAGCTGCGGCACGGCTGAGAAATTCGTTGTCTGTCCACCAGTCATCATCATCAAGAAAGCAAATGAATTTTCCTTTGGCAATATCAACACCTTGATTACGGGCAAAGCAATGGCCGTGACCTCTAGTGCGCTCAATAAGGTTGATGTATGTAACATTATCTGTTTTTTCAGCTTCTAGTTGATTATAGGCCGCTCTGAATTGAGTATTTGTTCCATCGTTGACCACAATAACTTCTAGCTCTTTATGTGATTGAGCCAATACTGAGTCTAATGCTTTTTTAAAATCAATAGGGCGATTTCGTGTAGGTATTATGATAGAAAAAAAGCAGGGGGCCTTAACATTATTCATTTATTATTGCTCTTGGTTAAAATCTTTGATTAAGATAGATGTGCCCGATTTTTCAGAAATAAACCAACTAATATAATCTTTGGTAATTTTCAAAAACATTTCCTCTTCGCCAACGGTCTTTACATATGGCGTTAAACCTGTTTGTACGCTTGGTGAGTGGAATGAAAAAATGAGCTTGTTTTGTCCCAATTTTAATTGTGTATTGGTAATCGTTTTTAAATCATTTAAAGTAAAACCTTCAGGAGATAATCTTTGTTGCTTAATTCTTAATGCTTTGAGTATTAGGCGAGTCAACTTATTTGATTTACATACTTGGTACATGTGTGGTTTTTTGTCAAACCAGCGTTCAATGAAGGGAAATAAAGCTGTAATAGCTGTAGTATGAGGCCAATGAATAATGTCATCTTTAATGAAAATGTTATTATTGAAGTGTTGGAAACTAGGACCTTCTTGACGACTAAAGTCACTAAAGGGGCTAATACTAATATCTGTCGTATAACCTAGAGATTTTAATATTTGTAGAGTGTTTTTTCCTACCCCATAGCGGCCCGCTAAGTAAGTAACTGGGGAGGAACCACAAACTTCAGTTATTTTATTGGTTAATGTTTTTAATTTTTCAAACTCTAATTCACGGCTTAAATTGCCAGGGTAAGAGTTACTGTTAAGTTCTTCATCTTCTCCATTTTTTATTGGAGGATTTAACCACGGGTGTAAATGTGAAGCAAATTCAATATCATTTGGATAACGAGCCCTGAAATGATTGATGACAGTTTGACCTTCATTACTGTCTACAAAAGCAAAATCAAGGGCAAAGGTAATTTTTACCCCAAGTGAAATTAATTCTTCACAAAAAGCAATGAGTTTTTGTCCATGGGTTACATGATTATTTGAACGAAAAAAACCGCCATGCCAATCAAATTCTTCTTCAGTATGAATAACAATGCTTAATTTTGGGTTCATATAGAGGTTGCTGATATTAAAAGTATAATGATAATCTATCTTAGGATTTTACAATCATAAGGGTTTTGACCTTGGTAGCAAATAAAAAAACTAAAAAAGTATTAATTTCTCTTACGAGTGGAGGTTTTGGTTTTCAATCTAGCCAAATAATTAAGGGATTGTCGGATGAATGTGAGTTCATTTATTTAACAAATAAATATGGGCGAACGCCAAATGAAGCAGGTGTCCCTGATGGTATCTATTTCCGAGTACCAGAAGTTCAAACGGTAACTGCTGGCAATCATTTTACGACGATGTATGCATTTATTGTGAGCTTTATTAAAAGTCTATATTTTATTTTAAAACACAAACCTGATTGTGCGGTTTCCTTGAGTATGCCTCAGGGGGTTTTTATGTTGTTAGCTGCTCGCCTTTGTGGTGTTGAGACCGTTTATGTTGAGAGTATCACTCGAGTGAATACCCCATCTAAAACAACAAAACTTTGCTTGTTTCTTAAGGCGAGTAAAAATATTTTTGTACAGTGGGAGCCTCTTTTATCCAAAGTGAAAGGTTCTAAATTTGGAGGAAGAATAATATGATTTTTGTGACTATAGGGACCACTATCCCATTTGATGAGTTATTTGAAGAAATTGATAGATTAATTGGCGAGGGTATAATTAAAGATGAGATTATTTGCCAAACAGGTCAATCAATATATGAGCCTAAAAATTGTGAGTTTTTTAAGTTTAAACCTAATGTTGATGATTATATAGAAAAAGCGGACCAACTAATAATCCATGGTGGTACGGGCTCAACTTTTGGCGCGCTATTATCACAAAAACCGTTTATTGCTTTTGCAAATCCTCGCGGTGCAGACGATCATCAAGCTGAATTTTTAACTGAGCTTTCAGCTCATTTCAAACTGCCATGGTCTAGAAACTGTAGTGATCTATCTGATTTATTGATGCAAATAGAAAAAGAAGATTTTACAAAAAGTGTAAGTACACCTCAATTGCCATTGACAATTAAAGACTTAATTTTTATGTAGAATAATAATTTTAAGGCGTTATTGAAATTAGTGAAGGCATATTTTTCCTTTGCTTTTTTGCTCTGCCGCCGATATAAAATCTTCCATTATTATCTTTTGTTAACGTACCAAAATATAGCGGTGAATTTAAGTCGGCAGTCTTCATATTTACATAAACACTTTCTTCACTTTTGATATCATATACAATCCACTGTAGTTTCGCCTTTTTTTTGCGAGGTTTACCAATTGCCACTAAGTAGTCTAATCCATTGAAAGTGAAAAGAGACGGAATGTAGGACCTTCCTTCAGGGTGAAGTTTTCCTTTGTATCGTAATTTGTTTTGTCCAGTTTCTAGCAGTGAGATTTGATATAAATCACCATCGTAAGTTGTAAAATAAATATCGCCATTTTCCATACTGGTATAACCAATAATACCATGATGATTCTTTATTTTTTTATGCTGATAATCGGGCATTGGGTAGGCAGCTATAAGCTTTAAGTTGGTGTCGTAATGATTCAAATAGACTTCAAGCTCGTTATAGTCATTTTCTTTTAAATAAGGTACGAATGCTTGCCCATTTTCATCAACAATAAAGTTTCGTGAAATATGAGTAGATACAGAGCCTACAACAACTCTAGTCAAATTCTGTGTTTGTGTATCAAATTGATAAAGTACATGGTTCCAATAGCCAAGCGTATATACATATCGTCCGTTTGTGTTTACCGCAATTAACGCTTCTTCGGTAGATAATATATGCTCCCATTCGAGTAAATGGGGTTTTTTACGCCACAAGTGCCCACCCCAAGTAGGATTAACGCCTTCATCTTCTCCAGCTTCATCAAAACTTGAAAAGTATAAGTATCCATCATTAGCTTGGTATATTTTGCTATGGAGCTTATTTTGTCCTATCCCTTCGCGATAAAGCCCTGCTCTTTTTAACTCTGTTATGACATCACTTTGTAATACGGTTTGAAGTGTTTCAGGGTTGTATTGATATAGGTAGGCGGTTCTACTATCGTTGCCATAACCTTTGGCGATACCATGGGTTGAAACACCAAAATAAATGTTTCCTTCATCATCTCTGCCTGTAGCGCCCCAGATAGCACTGGTATTTTCTGCCTCTACTGGCAACGTTATTGGAATTTCATCTAGAGACGGTGTTGCAAAAGGGTCTAATGGCAAAGGGGTAAATTTTGTACCTGTTTTAACATCATAAGGACGAAGAGTGATATGAGATTCATTAGCAACCTCTGTTTCTAGTTTTGGATTGCAAGCAGACAAAAAAATGATATTAACTAAAATCAGTATTGTTAATATTTGTTTCACTTAGCAGTCCTTCTTAAACGTTTAATGTGTACTATAGTTCAACATTTAACCACGCTTTATAAATTAAGTCATTATTGTTTTTTGCTATATCCAATCACTTAAAGAGCACTTTACTAATCATGGGGAGGTAAACTTTCTGCAAAAGTTGCTAAACTTTCGTGTACGGCGCTCACTGACATTGGAATATTTTCAGGCAACTTATGGCCACTCTTTACCAATATTAAGTTATCGATATTGGCGGCCTTGCCTGCCTCTATGTCGCTAACTTTATCGCCTATAAGTATACTGCTATGAACATCAATATTATATTTTTCAATTAAGGGAGTGATCATGCCAATTTTTGGTTTTCTGCATTCACAATCAATCTTATAAGTACCTTTCCCTTCTTTTGCGTGATGAGGGCAAAACCGAACGTCGTTAATATTAACACCATGTTTTTTTAGCTCTAATAGCATCCAATTGTTGAGTATGTGAAAATCAGCTTCATTATAATACCCACGTCCGATACCTGCTTGATTTGTAATTATAAAAAGCAAGTAACCTTGTTGTTGAAGTAACAAAAGTGCATCTATACAGTTTTTGGTAAACTCGAAGTCCTTTATTTTATGCAGATAGTTAACTTCTTTATTGATTACGCCATCTCTATCTAAAAATATAGCCTTGTTTCTTTTAATCATTGTTTACTCTTAATTTACTTCAACTATTATCGGGTTGGTATAAAACATGTAATGATGTAATTCGGGTTGAATACTTCTTCCTCGCCATCTAAATACAGCCGATTCTGATTTCATAATATGATTATATGTAAATGAAAATACCTTATCACTTGCTTGTTCATACATTAAGGGTTCAAAGGACTTTGTTTGGATACCATTAGGAGTAATTATCACAAGCTCTACATCGTCTAAACTAGCTGGATAACCTTGCCAGTCTTTATCATTTAGATTTATGTTTAACTTTACTGTCACTTTCTCATTCATCTCTGCGGAAAGTATTTGGCCCATGTTTGATTTTCCAATAGAGTTTTGTACTGAAAAATCTAAAAATTGAACGAATTTTCCATGTTGAGCCCAAAAATTTCCGGCTCGCAATGCTTGCAAAATATCATTTTGCTCTTTGCTTTTTGAATATAAGTGCGTGGAAGAAAATTGACATGGCCAATAT